>Ga0315276_10001757_pt1 | contig 19499 bp, 14 predicted proteins | sample YL17G05_0_MG_FD_204542 | JGI IMG/M metagenome (GOLD analysis project Ga0315276, IMG submission 204542) | Sediment microbial communities from Yellowstone Lake, YNP, Wyoming, USA - YL17G05_0 | ecosystem: Environmental > Aquatic > Freshwater > Lake > Sediment | place: USA: Wyoming | collected... | reverse complement strand
CCGGAGACGTAGTCTCAGCCAGAAAATCCAAGTCCCGGTCAGATAATCGATTCAATTTAAACGGGGTCATTTCCCTTCCCTCACTTTCAAAAAGCCCCTCTAGGCCTCTTACTTCTACTTATCGTTATTTTACTTCCAGACATTTAGGAAATTCCTAAAAAAATAATAGATTTTTTTGCAAAGAGCACCTATGAGATGGATCACGTGGCCGCTACGCTAGCCGCAGAACGCTATTCGAATTCGCAGATAGACAGGGGAAGTAATCCTTTCTGGAAAGTTTTGGGGATGTTGAAAATGAAAGATCGAGGAATGAATCACTTCATGGGCGAAAAGGACAAAAGGGGAAAAGGAAAAAAATGCGGAAGCGGGTCTGTAAGCCGAGTTCTGTCTCTCCGGAAGATCCGGAGAGGGTGATCATTCCTCTGGCCCCGACATTGCTGCCGGAATCTAGCGACCTACCCGGGAGCATCGAGCGGGCCACTCTCAAACGCTCCTCTATTCGGTCTTGCTCCGGGTGGGGTTTACCTTGCCAGCCCTGTCGCCAGGGCTGCGGTGAGCTCTTACCTCGCCTTTTCACCCTTACCCCAGCGAGATCGGCCTCTCGGACGTCTCTAGGGGCGGTATTTTTTCTGTGGCACTTTCCCTGGAGTCACCCCCGGTCGCCGTTAGCGACCACCCTGCCCTATGGAGCCCGGACTTTCCTCCCGCCTTCGGCGAGCGATCACCCGACCCCCTTCCGCATTTTTATACAAAGGGTTTAAGGGATCCAGAGTTCAAGGATTCCAGCGTTTTTCCTTTTCGTTTTCACGTGACCCCTAGAACCCTGGGCCCCTTGAGCCCTATTTTAATCCGCCCCTCTTATTTTCTGATCTATCGCCTCGTTGGCCAGTTGATCGGCCCGCCGATTCTCTTCCCGGGGTACATGATGGATATGGTATTCTGAGAACCGGCTCAAAATATCAGAGGCCTCTCGGTGCAAAAGTCTAAGATGGGACTCCCGCACCTTATATTCACCCCGCAGTTGTCGAACGACCAATTCCGAATCCAGGTACACGGTGACACTGCCCGCTCCGAGGTCTAAAGCTTTTTGCAATGCCAGGATAACCGCCCGATATTCGGCGACATTGTTGGTGGCCATCCCCAAAAAATACTTTAGTTCTTTGATGGTTCGACCCCGGGCATCTGCAATCACGGCCCCAATCCCCGCCTCGCCCGGATTGCCGCGTGAAGCCCCGTCCGCCTGAATGAAATATTCCGGGAACCGCTTCTTGGAGGGAGCCGCCTCCGCCAAGGGCTTTTTCTCTTCGGCCCGCTGGGCACTTCTCAACAGCATTTCTTGCAGCTGGCGCGTATTTAACGCGGGAAAGCGCTTGAGCGTCTTGGTCACGCTCAATGTCTGGGCCAGATGCCGGAGTACGCTTTCGTCAGAAGGAAGGCCTTCTTTCTTCTCTTTTTCCTCGAAAAGGGGAAGGGGAGTCGCAGCTTTCTCGGCGCTCACGAATCTTTGCCCTTGCCCGACCCATTTTCCCAGAAGAGGATCCGGTTGCAGTTGGGGCAGGCAATGAGGGTATCCTGTTTTTGTAATTCGATATACAGTTGCGGGCGAAGGTTCATATTGCAGGCCTGGCAGACCCCGTTGATCACCCGGGCCACGGCGACCCCTTGCCGCTTTCCTAAGAGCATGCGGTACTTGGTCAAGAGTTCCTGAGGAATTTCTTTCTCCTGGACTTGGCGCTGCCGCACCTCATCGGCCATCTCGGCCTCAAAAGAGGTGGCCTTCTGCTTCAGCTCCGCGACCTCTCGTTGGTACTCCTTTCGTCTGCCCTCCAAGATTTTCTCGTGTTTGCCCAGTTGGGCTTGCATCTCCTCGAGGCGCTCCAGGATTCCCAGGATCTCTTCCTCGCGTTGCCGGTTGAGTTTTTTGGCCGTTTCAATTTCTTTCAAGACGGCCTGGTATTCTTTGTTCGTCTTGATCTCGAAGACCCGGGCCTCCGCTTTTTTCACCCGGTCGATCTCTTCTTCAAGGTCTTTTTCTTTTTGCCGGCGTTCCTTCTGGAGTTTTTCGAGCCCGGTGCGCTCCGCTTTGAGTTTTTCCTCTTCCTTCTTGAATTCTTCCTCCAGCGAAGCAAGGCGCTGGGGGATCTCCTCTTTGACCTTTTCCATTTCCTGAATCTTCAGGTCAACCGTTTGCAGGGCGACTAACCTTTCCATCTTCTCACGCAATTCTGTTTCCTCCCATAAAAAAAGTGCACCCCGCGGGGTGCACCCTTTTATTTTTTAGGCCCGCTCTCCGGCCTAGAGAGCCTTCCTTCTTTCCATGGGACGATTTGGTCTTCGGCAATCATTCTGAACGTCCTGGTGGGCCCACCTGGGTTCGAACCAGGGACCTGCCGGTTATGAGCCGGTGGCTCTACCACTGAGCTATGGGCCCCTCGTTCTTTATATTTTCAAAATACATGTTTCTATGCCCCTTGTCAAGGACCCCCCTCTTTCCTACCCCCTGGACCATTTAATACTTTCCAGGCCCCACTCCTGTTGGAGCCGAGGCGGCTTCATCCTTCCACAAAGGACCGCAGCTTCTTCGAGCGGGAGGGATGACGCAGCTTGCGTAGCGCCTTGGCCTCGATCTGGCGGATGCGCTCTCGGGTGACGTCGAAATTCTGCCCCACCTCCTCCAGGGTGTGATCGGCCTTTTCATCGATACCAAACCGCATCTTCAAGACCTTCTCTTCCCTGGGCGTCAGGGTGGCCAACACTTTGCGGGTTTGCTCCGAAAGGTTGAGATGGACCACCGCCTCGGAAGGCGAGACCACTTTCTTATCCTCGATGAAGTCCCCCAGATAACTGTCCTCTTCTTCACCGATGGGGGTATCCAAGGAGATGGGCTCTTTGGCGATCTTCAATACCTTGCGGACCTTGTCGAGAGAAAAGTCCATACGCTCGGCGATCTCCTCCGGCGTAGGCTCCCGGCCGATTTCCTGGACCAGGTAGCGGGACGTACGGATCAATTTATTGATGGTCTCGATCATATGAACGGGAATCCGGATGGTCCGCGCCTGATCGGCGATGGCCCGGGTGATGGACTGGCGGATCCACCAAGTCGCATAGGTGCTGAACTTATAGCCGCGCTGGTATTCGAATTTATCCACCGCCTTCATCAGCCCGATATTACCCTCCTGGATCAGGTCAAGGAACTGCAAGCCGCGATTGGTGTATTTTTTGGCGATGGAGACCACCAGGCGCAGATTGGCCTTGATCAACTCGTTTTTGGCCAGCTCCGCCTTCGTCTCCCCGTTTTTTACCGCCTGCAGGGTCCGTTTCAGCTCCTCCACCGGCAGGTTGGACTCCGCTTCCACCCGGCGGACCTTCCGCTGGGCGTTCTTGACCAGCCGGTCAAATTCTTTCAGCTCCTCCCGCTTCAGCCCGGACTTGCGGGCGGTCTTGCGAAACTCTTCCGGGTTCTTATTCATCAGGCGCAAAAGGCGGTGGAGTTGATCGGGGGGCAGGTTCGCCCGCTTCTGGCACTCATGGATTTCGGCCTCCGCTTTCTCCACCCGCTCGGCCAGTCCCTTGAGTTTCTGCACAATCTTATCGATATGTTTGGTCTTCAGGTTGATATCTTTGAGCAGCGAGACGATCTTCTCTTTATTGGCCTGCAGGCGTTTTTCCAGTTGCCCCCGCGTCGAGGTGCTGAACTTGCCTCTGGCCAGCCGCTCCCGATCTTTCCGATTTTTTTCGTCTAACTTCTTGATCCGGTCGATTAGAGAGAGGATTCGCTGCACGTTGAATTCCTCTTCCAGAAAATAGTCCTCTTCCTCCAATTCCTGGGCCAGCTCTTTGGTCTTCACTTTCTTCAAACGCAGCCGCTCCCCGAATTGAATGATCTCCTTGATGGTCAGGGGGGAATTCAGCACCGCCTCGATGACTTCCTTTTCCCCGGTCTCGATGCGTTTGGCGATTTCCACTTCCCCTTCGCGAGTCAGCAGGGAGACCGAACCCATCTCCCGCAAGTACATGTACACCGGGTCGACCGCTTTGGCCAGCGCTTCGGCCTCCAGCTCCATCTCTTCCTCGACCGGAAGGCGCTCGACCTCCTCACGCTGCTTACCCACCTTTACCTTATGGGCCGCGTCGACGACCTCAATGTCCATTTCTCCAAACATCATCATCAGGTCATCGATCTGGTCCGAAGAGACAATATCCGGGGGGAGAAGGTCGTTGACCTCATCGTAGGTCAAATAACCCTTTTCCTTCCCCATGCTGATCAACTGCTTGACCTTCTCCAGCTCACCTTCTTTGGCCATACTCTTTCCACCTCTTCTCGGGCTTATTGCCTGGCGTCGGGACGGTCCCCGACGCCGGAGTCATCCACCCATTTTTTCTGTTCGACGATGAGACGCTGCTTTCGTTTCAGAAGCTCTTTCAGGCCCGATGCGCCCGCAGACCCTTCTTGTCCCTCTCGGGTTCTCTGGCGGATTTCCTCATCCACGTGCTGAATCTCCTGGCGAACCCGGGAAATCTTTACTTTCCGCAAGCAGTCCCTGAGCATCCGGTCGGCATCGATCACGCTTTCCTCATCCAGGAGCAGCTCGGAAATCAAAGCCTTTAAATCTTCGTCCCCTACCCGGCTGAGGAGTTCTTGCACGTTCACTTTTTTCTCGGTTTCCCAGAGGGCCATGAGTTCCTGAGCCAGCTTCTTATGCCGGGGGTCTGAGAACCCATCCGGCCTCACGACTTCCTGCACTTCCGGGATGACTTGATTCCTAAGGAGCATGAGCTGCAAAAGGAGCCTTTCATGGGCGGGTCCCCGGGGTGCCCGCGGGGGTGCTTTCACGGCTTCTTCGGCCGGGGTCCCTTTGGCCCTGAGTTGGACGCGGATTTGGGATTCCTTCAGCCCCAGGCGACTGGCCACACGTTCGACGTACAAACTCTGCTCTAACGGATCTTGCAGGCGATTCAGAGCCGGGATCAATTCCCGCACGGCCCGGACCTTGGCCTCGACAGACTGCGTGCCATGCCGGCGCATGGCCTGTTCGAGGATATATTCTACGACCGGAAGAGCCTCGTGCAGGATTCGCTGAAACCCGGCCATCCTTTCCTGGCGGATAAAGCTGTCGGGATCGAACCCGCCGGGCAGAGAAACCACCCTGGCGGAGATGCCCTCCTGCAAGAAAAGCTCCAGGCTCCTCTGGGTGGCCTTCTGGCCACCCTCGTCCGCGTCGAAAACCAGGACCGCCTCCCGGGTGTATCGCCCCAATAAGCTGACCTGGGCCGCGGTTAAGGCGGTCCCCAGCGAGGCGACGACATTCCGGATTCCCTCCTGATAAAGGGACAGGAGGTCCATGTACCCTTCCACGATCAAGGCCATGCCTTGTTCCCGAATGGGCCCTTTGGCCACGTTCAGCCCGTAAAGCATCAGCCCTTTGCTGTAGATGGGCGACTCCGGTGAATTCATATACTTCGGGGAAGGCTGAGTCCCATCGGTCGTGGCGCTCTCGATGATCCGTCCTCCGAAGCCACTCACCCGCCCCCCTTCATTGAGGATCGGGAAAATCACCCGGCACCGAAAGCGGTCATAGAAGCTGGGGCGGCTTCCGGCGCCACTTCCTTCCTTGCGGGGGATGATCAACCCCAGGTCTTGGGCCAGGTTCAAGGGCGCTCCCTTACCCTGCAAAAAGAGCGCCAGGGAATCCCAGGCCGCGGGAGCAAAACCCAGACGATGTTCCGCGATGATCGGCTCGGAAAGCCCCCTTTTGGCCAGGTATTGCCGGCCCTCTTCTCCATCTTTCTGGGTGAGCAACACCCGGTGGTAGAATTCCGCAGCTACCTCATTGACTTCGAACAGGCGGGCCTTCAGGCTCCGGCGCCGTTTCTCCTCTTCGGATAACTCCCTCTGCGGGATGGTTATTCCGTAGCGTTTGGCCAACTCTTTCACGGCTTCGGGGAAGTTCAGGTGGGTGGCGCGCATCAAAAAATTGAATATGTTGCCACCCGCTCCGCATCCGAAGCAATGGAAGATCCCCTTCTCTTCATTCACCGTAAAGGAGGGTGTTCTTTCCGAATGAAAAGGGCAAAGGCCCAGGTAATTTTTTCCAGACTTTTTCAGGGACACGAAATCGGAGATGACCTCCACGATGCTGGCCCGTTCCCGAATCTCAGTGATTTTCTCCTCCGGGATGTTGTCCCTCATCCTTCATCCCCGCTTGGCCTTTTCTTGGCCCTGCCACTCGCCGCAGCCGCGGAAGGGCCGATCTCCACCACCGTGACCCCATCGCCCCCCCGACCCGGCCCTCCGGGCAGAAAAGCCTTTACAAAGGCGTGCCCGCGCAGGTGTTCGCGGATCGCTCTGCGCAGCCGCCCGGTCCCCGCGCCATGGATGACTTCCAATTCCTTTAGACCCGCCAGAAAAGCTTCATCGATGGCCCGGTCAACCCGGGGAAGGGCTTCCTCCACACGCAGGCCGATGACTTTCAGTTCTCGGGCGGCGCTAGGGATTTCGTAGTGAATCAGGCCGGGGCGCGGGGCCCGCCCAGCGTCCTTCGCCTTCTCCGGCTTCAGCACCAGGGCCTTTTCCCACTGTCCCAAGGACGCCACGTTTCCGGTTGCCCCCCATTCCTGCTGGGTGGCTTCTCGGGAGTTTCTGGGCAAAGCTTCGAGCTTCTCTCCCAGGCCCCATTGGCCGATTTTCTCCTCTTCGGCCTTGATCTTTTGGGCCAGGCGGTGCACATCCCTTCGTCCCTTGGCCTTGAAATCGTTGATCAGCCCCCGCAGCTCCTCTTGGGCCTGCCGAACCAGCGCCTGGGCTTCTTCCCGGGCCCGGGAAAGAATCCTCTCCTCCTCCATCCGGGCCTGCTGCCAGAGGTCCTCGGCCTTGTCCCGGGCAAGTTCGGCTTGGCGGTTCATTCGTTCGGCTTCCTCTTTCTTTCCTTCCAGCTCTTGCTGGGTTCGCTCCAGACTCTGGAGCAACTCCCCCACCTTGCGGTCTCCTTCCCCCAGATAGGCATCGGCGCGCTCGATTAACTCATGGGGAAGGCCCCATTTCTCCGCCATGAGAAGGGCGTAGCTTTCCCCCGGCCGGCCGTATATCAGGCGGTACGTCGGGCGCAGCGTCTCCGGGTTGAACTCTACCGAAACATTTACCACGTCCGGGTGGATGGCTCCGTAGGCTTTGAGCAAATGAAGATGGGTCGTGACGACCGTCTTGGCGCCCCGCGCACGCAATCCGTCGATCAGAGCCATGGTCAAGGCCGCTCCTTCGGTAGGGTCTGTTCCCCCGCCGACCTCATCCAATAAGACAAGAGAAGCTGGGCCGGCTTCTTTCATGATCTTTGAAATCGTCAGAACCCAGGCAGAAAAAGTGCTCAGATTATCTTGCAGACTTTGCTCATCGCCAATATCTACGAAGATTCTTTGGATTACGGCTACCTCGCTGCCTTCGGCCGCCGGGATGGGGACTCCGCACTGGGCCAGTAAGGTCAGAAGTCCCAAGGTCTTCAGGGCCACCGTCTTTCCGCCGGTATTGGCGCCGGTGAGGATGAGAGTGGTTTGCCCATTTTCCAGACGGAGGTCTATGGGTACTACGGATTGGGGATTCAACAGGGGATGCCGGGCATCCCGGAGGTGCCAGTGGCCCTCTTCGTTGAGCAACGGGATGGTCCCCCTCAAACCCCTGGCCCATTTGGCCTTGGCGAAGACTAGGTCCAGACCGCCAAGCACTTCCACGGCCTGGGCGATCAGGGCGCCAAGTTCTCGAACCCGGTCGGTCAGAGCGAGGAGGATGCGGCGCTCTTCCTCTTTTTCATCCTTAAGGAGCAAGCTCAGCTCATTATTTTCCTCCACCGTGGAAAAGGGCTCGACGAAATAAGTGGCCCGGGATTGCGACTGATCGTGGATGATTCCTGGAAAGGTATTCTTGTACTCCGCTTTTACAGGCACGACATAGCGATCGTTGCGCAGCGTGATGATCTGCTCCTGGAAGATCTTGCGAAAATTCTCTTGCTCCCACAAAGCTTCCAGCGCAGAGCGGATTCGGGAACGGGTGCGGGAGATTTGCTGGCGAATGTGCCGCAGTTCGGGGCTCGCCGAATCCAGAATTTCTCCCCGGGGACCGATGGCCGAACAAAGTTCCTCATAAAGATCCCTGAATTCAGGAATCTCCTCCCCCCGCTTTTTCATGAGCGCATAACGCGCCCCCGCATTGCGCAGGAACTGCTTGACCCGGCCAGCCGTCCCCAGCGTGCTCCGCAGCGGCAGAAGGTCTTCGGGGAGCAGACAGGCGCCCTCAGCCCGCGCTCGCGACAGGAGGGGTCTCACCTCGTGGACTCCCTGCACGGGCATGTCCCCCCCTTCCATCAGCATGTCCGAAGCTTCGGCGACCTCCCGCAGCAGGCCTTCGACCTCCCCCTTCCGCCCGGACGGGTGCAGGGTGAGGCACAGAGCCTGGCCCACCTCTGAGGAGGCATAGGCCTGCAAAGTTTGCCGGAACTGAGGAAACTCTAAAACACGGAGCGCCCGCTCCTCCATGGACCCGCCTTAGGCCGCCGGCGGCTGATCCTCCGGCGACCCTCTCGATCTTAAAGAGATGTCCCCAAAGTCGCTTCCCCACAACGGTGCGGTCCAGAGTAAACGGCGAAGGATGTTCGATGATTGAGTAGTGAAGGTTGGGATGTGGGGATACGTCGCCCCCGCTCGCCACGGTCGGCCAAAAACCCTCCGCTGCGGTCAAAGGAGTTGCTCGCTCGACACCGAGAAAGAAAAATTAAAGCCCCCACCCGGTCCCGCTGTTCCCGAGCGATTTCAGGGCCTCGGGGTTGTTAGAAAGCGAGCGGTCGAAGAACCATTCTCAACTCGCCAGTTTGGACAATTTTTGTTTGACGATCTCGGTGATCGCTTTCCCTTCCGCCCGGCCCGCGACCTGGGTCATGACCCCTTTCATGACCTTGCCATGGTCCCTGGGGCCGGTGGCCTGGGTTTCTCCGATGACCTGGTCGATGAGCGCCTCGACCTCGGTTTGGGAAAAGGGTTGGGGGAGGTAAGCTAGGAGAATTTGGAGCTCCGCTTCCTCCTTCTCCACCAAGTCTTGCCGTTGGCCCTCGCGGAAGAGTCGAATGGATTCCCGCCGTTGCTTGGCGAGGGTAGAGATGGCTTCCAGCACCTCGGCCTCTGGTAATTCTCTCTTCTGTCCGCTGACCTCCCGCTTCTTAATCTCGGTCCGCAGAAGGCGCAAGGCGGATAGCTTACGATCATCCCGGGCCTTTAGTGCTTCGTTGAGATCTTGCGCAATCCGTTCTTTCAGGATCATTCGGGATTACTCTTCATAAATACGCATGCGCTTCATGGCCCGCTTACGCGCAGCTAAGGCCTTTCTCTTCCTCTTCACGCTGGGCTTTTCGTAATGCTCCCGCTTGCGGATCTCCGAAAGGATACCGGCCTTTTCGCACTGTTTTTTAAAGCGTTTTAGGGCATTTTCAAAGGATTCACCTTCTTTAATTTTGACCCCCGGCATTCATTTTCCCCTCCCTCCCGGACCGCTGACAATATTTATAAAAGGAAATAATTACCTTGATTGTATAGGAATTTCCTTTTTTATCCTTCCCCCTCACCCCCGCCCTCTCCCCCGCTTGCGGGGGAGAGGGGAAGGGTGAGGGGGCTTAACTTGAATTCATGGGCAACATCGATTCATCGAATCAAAAAATGTATGTTCAAATAACAGGGTTTAAATTACTAGTTTAAGATTTTTTTTAAAAAAAGTCAAAAAAAAAATTTAATGGGGCTTAAAGACCAGTTTCTTAGAAAAGGTCATGGTTTTCCTGTTTCCTTTATCCCTCCGGAATGATTAATCTAATCTAACCCTCAGCCCACCTTTACGCAAATATTCTTTGACTTCTCTCACCGTGTGTTCCCGGTAATGGAAAATCGATGCGGCCAGGACCGCATCCGCCCTGCCCTGCACCAGGGCTTGCCGAAGGTGTTCGAATGTTCCGGCTCCTCCGGAAGCAATAATCGGAATGCTCAGAGCATCAGAAATCACCCGGGTCAAGGGGATATCGTAACCTTCTTTCGTCCCATCCCGATCCATGCTGGTCAGGAGAATTTCCCCGGCCCCGTTCCTCTCCGTCTTCCTGGCCCATTCCAGGGCATCCAGCCCTGTGGGGGTCCGGCCGCCATGGATATAAACTTCCCAGGAGAGCCTTTGGGCGGGTTCGGCCACCTCAGAACCGTTGCCCTGTAAGGCCACTTGGTCAGCCAACGGCCACAGCCCCTCTTCTGCCGGTCGTCTTTTCGCATCGATCGCTACCACGATGCATTGGCTCCCGAATTTTTCGGAGGCTTCCCGAACGAGATCCACGTTCTCCACCGCGGCCGTGTTGATGGATACCTTATCGGCCCCCGCGCGTAGCAGTTCGCGGATGTCTTCCAGGCTGCGGATTCCCCCACCCACAGTCAGCAGCATGAAGACTTCCTCGGCGGTCCTGCGGACCACTTCGAGGATGATTTTGCGGCGTTCGGCGGAGGCCGTGATGTCTAGAAAAGTCAGCTCATCGGCACCCTGCTCATCGTAAGCCCGGGCGTTTTCTACCGGGTCGCCGGCATCCCGCAACTGGACAAAGTTAATCCCTTTAACGACCCGGCCGTCCTTCACATCCAGACAAGGAATAACCCGTTTAGCCAGCACCTAAATTCCCCTTTCCTTCAGCCAGAGCAATGGCCTCGGGAAGCTTTACGGTACCCGCGTAGAGCGCCCGGCCCACGATTACACCGCTAACGCCCTCCTTCTCTAAAGGAAGTAAGGCCTCGATATCTGCGATCGTGGAAACACCCCCTGAGGCGATCAGGGGAATCTGAATGGCACGGGCCATCTCGAGGGTGGCTTCCAGATTGACCCCTTTTTGGGTCCCATCTCTGAGGACATCGGTGAAAATGATCACCGAAGCGCCCAACTTCTCGCACCTCTTGGCCCAGTCAACTGCCCGCACCTCTGCCTCTCTGACCCAACCGGATATGGCCGCCATCCCCCCTTTGGCAGCAATGTCCACGGCCACGCGCCCGGGCCATTTCGTACAGGCTTGCTCCAGAAAGTGAGGATGGGCGATGGCGGCCGTGCCCAGGATCACCCGGCGAATCCCGAGAGAAAGGTAATCATGGAGCGTGACCATGTCTCTGATCCCTCCGCCTACCTGTAAGGGAACAGGGGACCTTTCAGCGATCGCGCGGATCGTTGCCTTATTGTGGGGAATTCCTTCCCGAGCGCCGTCCAAATCAACGAGATGGAGAAATTTGGCCCCCTGCCTGACCCAGCGTTGGGCCATCTCCACCGGATCATCGCCATATACAGTCTCTTTCCCATAATCGCCCTGAAAGAGGCGCACGCATTTTCCCCCGCGTATGTCTATGGCCGGGATGATTAACATCGGGAATGCCTAAAATGCACTTAAGTGCCTAAAATTTACAAAATAAAAATCCAATAAAAAAATTACAAATACTCTTTCCAGTTTCGGTCTTTCAGCTCTTGCAGAACCTTGCGGACCTCTTGAGCTCTCTCGCGGGGACAGACGAGAAAGGCATTCCCGGCTTCCACCACGATCGTGTCCTTCAGGCCGATCACGGCAATCAGTTTTTCTTCTCCACGAATCAGGCATCCCGAGCTGTCGATGGCGAGTATTCTTCCCCGCGCTCGCTGCGTTCCTCCTGAAAGGGCATTTCCCTTATGGTCTTTGGGCCAGATTTTTCCCAACGCCGCCCAGCTGCCCACGTCATTCCAGGAAAACTGGGCCTCCAGCAGGGCAACGTTATCGGCCTTCTCCATGATCCCGTAGTCCACGGACACAGACTGCGCCCGTCCGTAAATTTTTTCTATAACCTTGCTTTCCCGGGGGGCTCCCAAAGAAATCTGAAGGGGCATCATCTCCCCGTAAAGGCGGGGCAGAAATTTTTCCACCGCTTCAAGGAATACCCCTGCTTGCCAGATAAAAATCCCGCTGTTCCAGAAATAATCTCCTCTGCGAAGATAGGCTCTGGCCTTGGGAAGCGTGGGTTTCTCACGAAAGGCCTTCGCCCGAAACACAGGCAGCCCTTGAACCGTTCCAAGGGTTTCGCCTTTTTGAATGTACCCATACCCGGTCTCGGGCTCCAGCGGCTTTACGCCCAGCGTAATCAGGAAATTCTGACTGGCCGCGAACTTCACCGCGGCTCTCAGAGTCCTCAAAAACCCCGGGCAGTTGGATATAAAATGATCCGCAGGAAGGGCCACCATGACCGCTTGAGGGCTTCTTTTCTGGATATGCAGGGCAGCCAGGCAAAGGCAGGGGGCAGTGTTTCTTCCCACGGGCTCGAGCAGGAGGTTGCTCTCGGGGATTTGGGGAACTTCGCGATGCAGGTCTTCTGCCTGGGAGCGGGAGGTTACGATAAATATTTTTTCAGGAGCGATGAAAGGCCGGAGGCGATCCACTGTTTCCCAAATCATCGACCGGTTGGAGATGATCGGAAGGATCTGCTTGGGGCGCTTTTCCCGACTCCACGGCCAGAAGCGCGTTCCCCCGCCTCCAGCCATGATCGCCACATAAACCGGCTTGCCTTTGGCCATCTCCATCCTACCTGGTGGGCAAGCCGCGAGCAAAATCGGCCACCCGTTTTTCCACCAGCGCCCGGATCTCCGCCAGGCGTGCCGCAGACCTGGCTTCGAAGCGCAGGACCAGAACGGGCTGGGTGTTCGAAGCGCGCACCAGGCCCCAGCCGTCCGGGAAAAGGACGCGGACCCCGTCCACGTCCACGATGGAATACTCCTTGCGGAAGGACTCCTTTACCTGTTCCACCAGCGTGAATTTCCGATCGTCCGGACAGTCCACTCGAATCTCCGGCGTGGTAAAAGTCTTGGGTATATCGCCCAAAAGCTCCGGGATGCGCTTCTCCGACCGGGAAAGGATCTCCAGCAGGCGACAGGAAGCGTAGATCGCGTCATCGTACCCAAAATACCGGTCGGCGAAGAAAATGTGCCCGCTCATCTCTCCTCCCAAAAGAGCCTTCTCTTCCTTCATTTTGCTCTTCAGCAGAGAGTGGCCCGTCCGCCACATGATCCCCCGGCCTCCCAGCCTGGTGATTTCGTCGTAGAGGACCTGCGAGCATTTCGCCTCGGAGATGATGGTCGCCCCCGGGTGGTTCCGCAGCACATCCCGGGCAAAAAGAATCATTAACTGATCCCCCCAGATGACATTCCCCAGGTGGTCGGCCACTCCGATCCGGTCGGCATCCCCATCGTAGGCGATTCCGACCTCCGCCCCAGTCTCTTTAACCTTGGCGATTAAGTCCTGCATGTTGCCCGGGATGGTCGGGTCGGGGAAATGATTGGGGAACCGCCCGTCCACCTCGGAATAAAGCTCTTCCACCTGGCAGCCCAGGGCACGTAAAATCTGGGGCGCCACCGCGCCTGCCGTACCATTGCCGCTATCGACGACCACTTTGGGCTTTCTCTCGAGGCGGATACTACGGATGATAAAATCTTGGTACGCAGGAATCAACTTCTGATAAGAAACAGAGCCTTTCCCGTCGACGAAATTTCTCGCTTCCGCCAGCCTCCGGAGGTTTTGAATCTCCTCCCCATAGATCGCCTCTTTGCCCACGCAGACCTTGAACCCGTTGAACTCGGGCGGGTTGTGGCTTCCGGTGATCATTACGCCCCCTTCCCGGTCCAAGTGGAAAAGAGAAAAATAGAAAACCGGCGTCGGGCAGACTCCTATGTCGACGACGTCCAGCCCCCCCGAGATCATGCCTTGCACAAGAGATTCCCGAAACCTCGGTGAACTCAACCTCCCGTCCCTTCCCACCACCACTCTCCGCATTCTCTTGCTCGACAGATAGGTGGAAAAGGCCCGGCCCAGGATTAACACCATCTCGTCCGTTAAATCCTGATCAACGACCCCCCGAATATCATACTCCCGGAAAATCCTTGGGTTCATCGTCCCACTTTAAAAAATTTATAACTTCCGATAATTTAGCACAATTCTGGGGGAGGGTCAATTGAAAAGAGAGGCCTACCCGCTCGGAAAAGACAGGGAGAAAAGTGGGCAGAAAACCGTTCGCGGCCCAAAAAAAGAAAGCCCTAAGAATTTTCAGAAAAGTGCCGTATAATCAAAGTAGGCTAAATTTTTTTTGAAAAATTCATCTGGCGAACCGCTCATATTATCCTGACCTAGATCGCAGCCCGGCAACGGAAGAAAAAGTCGATGCCGACCTAAATGACAAGGAGGGAAGGTTATGAAGAGCAAAACGACTCAGCCGGAAGCGCCCGCAGGTCCGCTTACACCCGATGAATTGCGCAAGATGGATGCCTACTGGCGGGCGGCAAACTACCTTTCGGTCGGCCAAATCTATCTGCTTGACAACCCCTTGCTCAAAGAGCCCTTAAAGATCGAACACGTGAAACCCAGGCTGCTGGGACATTGGGGCACCACGCCCGGCTTGAACTTCATTTATCTCCATTTGAACCGGGTGATCAAGGCGCAAGACCTGAACGTCATATATATCGCGGGGCCCGGACATGGAGGGCCTGGGGTGGTGGCAAACGTTTATCTCGAGGGGACTTACAGCGAGGTTTATCCCAACATTTCTCAAGACGCCGAGGGGATGCGCAAGCTGTTCAAACAATTCTCTTTTCCCGGGGGTATCCCCAGCCACGTCGCCCCCGAAACACCCGGTTCAATCCACGAAGGGGGGGAACTGGGTTATGCCATCTCCCACGCTTACGGGGCCGCCTTTGACAACCCAGGCCTGGTCGTTGCCTGCGTGGTAGGAGACGGGGAAGCGGAAACCGGGCCGCTGGCGACGGCCTGGCACTCCAACAAGTTCCTCAATCCGATCACGGACGGTGCCGTTCTCCCGGTCCTGCATTTGAATGGCTACAAAATCGCCAATCCCACGGTGCTGGCGCGAATCAGCCATGAGGAGCTGGAAAGCTTGTTTGTCGGCTATGGTTACAAACCCTATTTTGTGGAAGGCTCAGAACCCGAGGCCATGCACCCGTTAATGGCGCAAACCCTGGATACGGTCATCGCAGAGATTAAAGCCATTCAACACGAAGCCCGCACGAACGGGGTGGCGAAACGCCCGCGGTGGCCGATGATCATTCTGCGAACGCCCAAGGGCTGGACGGGGCCTAAAGAAGTCGACGGCCAGAAGACGGAAAATTATTGGCGCTCGCACCAGGTTCCTTTGTCGGAGATGGCCACCAAACCCAATCATCTCGGCTTGCTGGAAAAGTGGATGAAGAGTTACAAGCCCGAAGAACTTTTCGATGAAGACGGGAAACTTCTTCCGGAACTGGCCGAACTCGCTCCCCGGGGTAAGCGACGCATGGGAAACAACCCCCACGCGAACGGCGGCATCTTGCGCAGAGACCTGAGGATGCCCGATTTCCGGGGATATGCGGTTGATGTTCCCAAACCGGGGGCCGTCGAGGCCGAAGCGACCCGGGTCATGGGGAAATTCCTGCGGGACGTGATGAAGTTCAACATGACCCATTTCCGGGTGATGGGGCCGGATGAAACCGCCTCAAACCGTCTGGATGCGTTATTCGAGGTGACCCAACGCAGCTGGATGGGGGATACCCTTCCGGAAGACAAGAAGGGTGGACACCTCGCTCCCAACGGCCGGGTGATGGAAATCCTCAGTGAGCATACCTGCCAGGGATGGCTGGAAGGATATCTCCTCACCGGCCGCCACGGCTTTTTTTCCACCTATGAAGCCTTTGCCCACGTGATTGATTCGATGTTCAACCAGCATGCCAAGTGGCTTCATACCACCAGCAGAGAAATTCCGTGGCGGGCGCCCATTTCTTCCCTGAACATCCTGCTCAGCTCCCTCGTCTGGCGGCAAGACCACAATGGCTTCTCGCACCAGGACCCCGGCTTCATCGACCACGTGGTCAACAAGAAGGCCCATATCATCCGGGTTTACCTGCCCCCCGATGCGAACACCCTCCTGTCGGTAACCGACCATTGTCTGCGCAGCCGGAATTACGTCAATGTGATCGTGGCGGGCAAACAACCGGCGTTGCAGTACCTGAATATGGATGCGGCCATCAAACACTGCACCACCGGGATTGGCATCTGGGAATGGGCCAGTAACGACAAGGGGGGTGAGCCCGACGTGGTCATGGCCTGCGCCGGAGATGTGCCGACGCTGGAAACCCTGGCCGCTGTGGACCTGCTGCGAAAGCACATGCCCGATCTGAAGATTCGGGTCATCAACGTCGTTGACCTGATGGTTCTTCAACCCCAGGAAGAGCACCCTCACGGCCTTTCAAGCAAGGATTTCGACAATCTCTTCACCACTGACAAACCCATCGTTTTTGCCTATCACGGCTACCCTTGGCTGATCCACCGGCTGACCTACCGGCGGACGAATCACAAAAACCTCCATGTCCGCGGCTATAAGGAAGAAGGAACCACCACCACGCCTTTCGACATGGTGGTCCTCAATGACCTCGACCGCTTTCATCTCGTGGCCGATGTAATCGACCGGGTGCCCAAGCTCGGGTATCTGGCGGCCTACGCCAAACAAACGATCCGCGAAAAGTTGATCGAGCACAAGGAGTACATCCGCAAATACGGGGAAGATATGCCCGAGATCCGCGACTGGAAATGGTCTTACTGAAGGAAAATGGGGCTCGCCCCTGACAAGGAGTTGAATGATGGGAATCCACGAACTTGCCGGGAAGCCGGCACCTAGGTCCATGCTGGCTAACATTCCCCGACTCCTCACGGCCTACTATACCCATAAACCCGATGTTGCGGACCCGGCTCAGCGGGTCGCTTTTGGCACCTCGGGGCACCGGGGATCGTCTCTCAAAAACAGTTTCAACGAAGGACATATCCTGGCCATCAGCCAGGCCATCTGCGAATACAGGAAATCCAAGAACATCCGGGGACCCCTTTTCATGGGCATGGATACCCACGGCCTCTCCGAAGCGGCTCTGGCCACCGCCCTCGAGGTCTTTGCCGCAGAGGAGGTCACCGTTTTGATCCAGAAGGGCCTGCGGTACACCCCTACCCCGGTCATTTCCCACGCCATCCTGACTCACAACCGGGGCCGGAAAGAGGGGTTTGCCGATGGCGTCGTCATCACCCCCTCTCACAACCCCCCAGAGGATGGTGGGTTCAAGTACAATCCCCCCGAGGGGGGACCGGCGGACACAGAGACGACCCGGATCATTGAAGAGAGAGCCAACCAGATTCTGGCCCGGGGGCTCAAAGAGGTACACCGGGTACCCTTTGAAAGGGCCTTGAAAGCCGAGACCACCGTGGAATACGACTACATCGTTCCCTATGTCGAAGATCTCGGAAACATCATCGACATGGAGGCGATCGCCGGAGGAAAACTGAACATCGGTGTCGACCCGCTTGGCGGAGCGGCCATCGACTTCTGGGATCCCATCGCCGAGCACTACGGTCTTTCTCTTACGGTGGTGAACCGGGTCGTCGACCCGACTTTTTTCTTCATGACCTTGGACAAAGACGGCAAGATTCGCATGGACTGCTCTTCCCCCTATGCCATGGCACGCCTCATCGAGTTAAAAGACAACTTTGACATCGCCTTCGGCAACGACACGGACGTGGACCGCCACGGTATCGTTACGAGGAGTGCCGGACTGCTGAATCCCAATCACTATCTATCCGTGGCCGTGTGGTACCTGTTCCAGAACCGGCCGGGCTGGAGTAGAGATGCCGCCGTGGGAAAAACCCTGGTCTCCACATCCATGATCGACCGGTTGGCGGATCACCTGGGAAGGAAACTTTCCGAGGTCCCCGTGGGCTTCAAATGGTTTGTGGACGGGCTCCTCGACGGCTCCCTGGGATTTGGCGGTGAGGAGAGCGCTGGCGCCTCATTCCTGCGAAAAGACGGGACAACCTGGACCACGGATAAAGACGGGATCATTATGGACTTGCTGGCTTGCGAGGTTACGGCCAGAACTGGCAAGGACCCGGGTGCGCTTTACCGGGAGTTTGAAGAAAAATTCGGCACCCCCCTCTACGTGCGGATCGACGCCCCGGCATCGCCGGAGCAGCGGGAAGTTCTCCAGAAGCTCTCTCCGGAGATGGTCGCCGCCGAAAAGTTGGCCGGGGAGCCGATCACAGCGAAGTTGACCCGCGCCCCGGGGAACAATGTTCCCATCGGCGGGCTAAAAGTCGTTGCCCGGAACGGGTGGTTCGCAGCCCGTCCCTCCGGGACCGAGGATATTTACAAGGTTTATGCCGAGAGCTTCAAGGGAGAAGAGCATTTGCAGCGGATCCAGGAAGAAGCGCTGGCCATGGTGAAGACAGCATTTGCCGCCGCAGGGGTGTAATGGGCACCAAAATCCTGGTGGTCAACTCGGGTAGCTCTTCGATCAAGTATCGGCTGTTCGGTGCCGGGGACTTCTCGGTGCTCGCTTCGGGAGTGGTGGAAAAGATCGGCGAGCCCGGCAGCCTTCTGCGGCACCGCTGGAAGAACCATTCCGGCAAGTTCGATGAGATTTCGCACCCCTTGCCCATCCCCAATCACCGGGAAGGCTTTCAGCATATCGGCAAGGTGACCTCCCAGTCGATGGTGTTGCGGGATGAGTCCGAGTTGTTGGGCATCGGGCACCGGGTGGTGCACGGGGGAGAAGTTTTCCGCGAGCCGGCCTTAATCAACGGTACGGTCGTGTCCGCCATTCGGGAGCTGATTCCCCTTGCGCCCTTGCACAACCCAGAAAATCTCCTAGGGATCGAGGCGGCGCTGGAGCGCTACCCCCATGTGCCGCAAGTGGCGGTGTTCGATACGGCTTTTCACCAGTCCCTTCCTCCGTATGCGTTCCACTATGCTTTACCGTATGACTTTTACACCGCCCATCAAGTCCGGCGGTACGGCTTTCACGGAACTTCGCACCATTACGTGGCCAAGAAGGCGGCGATGCACCTGGGAAAACCCCTGGCCGAACTGAATTTGATTACGCTGCACCTGGGAAACGGCGCGAGCGCGACCGCCATCAAGGGGGGAAAGAGTATGGATACCTCCATGGGCTTGACGCCCCTGGAAGGCCTGGTCATGGGAACGCGCTGCGGCGACTTAGACCCGGCCATTCCCTTCTATCTGGCCCGGAGGACGGGAAGGTCGAGCGAAGATCTGGAATCGCTTCTGAACCACCAGAGCGGCCTCAAGGGGATCTGCGATGTCAATGACATGCGGGAGATTCTGCACCGGGCCGAGGGGGGAGATTCCCGGGCCATGCTGGCGGTGGATATCTTCTGTTATCGAATAAAAAAATACATCGGGGCCTATTTCGCTGCGCTGGGGCGAGTGGACGCCGTCGTCTTCACGGGGGGAATCGGCGAAAATGCGGCCTCGATCCGGAACCGCTGCTGTCACGGTCTGGCGGGTCTTGGCATCATTATGGATGGCCAGAAGAATGCGGGATCTTCCGGGAGACTCTCCGAAATCCAGGAGGATGGTTGTCCGATCAAGATTCTCGTGATCCCGACCGACGA
>Ga0315276_10001755_pt1 | contig 19505 bp, 21 predicted proteins | sample YL17G05_0_MG_FD_204542 | JGI IMG/M metagenome (GOLD analysis project Ga0315276, IMG submission 204542) | Sediment microbial communities from Yellowstone Lake, YNP, Wyoming, USA - YL17G05_0 | ecosystem: Environmental > Aquatic > Freshwater > Lake > Sediment | place: USA: Wyoming | collected... | reverse complement strand
AGCTAATTACTCTAATAAGCTCGATGGAGGTGTAAATTGGTTAGGTCAGCAAAGTCATTGGCAAGATTAAAACAATTTAAGGAGGTATTTATCAAATGGTGAGTTTGTATTGTGCGGGTCCCTGCGACTTTAATGTGAAGAGTTATTATGATATTGTTGAAGAATTGATATCAGATGATGTCCCAGTAACTCTATTCCGACCTGGGTTGGCATTTAAGGTCAAGGGGGAGGTTGATCCTCACTATCTTGTTGATGTTAATATGGAAGCCATGATGCGCTCAGATATTGTTGTATTTTTCCTCAATGATTCTAGGACTTGTGGTATGTGGATGGAAGCCATTTGGGCACTAAATAATAAAAAGCGTATGGTATTTTATGTGGAGCCTGGAGTGCGCCAGTCATTATATATGAGATGGGTAGCGGATATAAAAGGAACAAAGTGGATCACAGATTTATTAGAATTTAAGAGAATATTAAATGAGCAGATTCAGCAAGTTAATGCTGAAAATTTTATGGATCTAACGGAGGAGTTTACGTTGGGAGAGTCATTGTTAGATGTCACTAAGGGAGGCTGTGGCCATGAGTGATCGAATCCAAGTTAAGGTGCTAGAGGATGCACCTTTTAAGCCTGAACTGCGTCAAGCTAAGATCGGTGATGCGGGATTGGATTTATTCGTGTGTATTGAGGAAGAGAAGGTTGTTGTTCCAGCCGGTGGAATGATTAATATACCAACGGGTGTAGCAATAAAATTACCATGGGGGTGTTGGGCATCAATCAGGCCGCGTAGTTCAACATTTGCTAAGAAGAAGTTGTTTGTTATGGATGGCACTATTGACAATGGGTATACTGGGCCGTTACTTGTGTTTGTATTTAATCCAAATAAGTATGACGTGGTGATAAATAAGGGCGACAGACTTGCGCAGCTAGTACTTCACGAATTAATCCCGTATCGCGTGGAGTATGTAGACGCATTGCCTACAACAGAGAGAGGGGAAGCTGGGTTTGGATCAACTGGTGGATTCACAGAATAGGAGAATATTATGCAATTAAGCGCTAATGCACTTACAGTACTTCGGAAACGTTACCTTCGTAAGAAGGGGTCTACATATGAAACCCCAGAGGAATTGTTTTCACGTGTTGCTAAGGACGTTGTAACTTGTGAGGACCTACCAAAGAAGAAGAAGGAAGAGTTGGTAGAGGCATATACCAATATGATGGCAAACCTAGAATTCCTACCCAACACACCAACTCTAGTAAATGCTGGGACTGGCAATGGGTGTGCATATGCGGCGTGTTATGTGTTAGATGTTGAGGATTCGCTTGACCATATCTTTGCTACAAATCGCAAGGCAGCATTAATTCAAAAGGCTGGTGGTGGTGTAGGAATGGATTGGTCTAGTATCCGCCCACGTGATGCTATGATTAAGTCTACCGGATACAAGACACGTGGTGTGGTTCAGTTTATAAAGATTTACGCTGACGCAATGTCTGTGGTTGATCAGGGTGGTATTAGGCCCTCAGCTAATATGGGCATTTTATCGGTTCATCATCCAGATATTGTAGAATTTATTAATATGAAGCACTCTGGTGCCGCTCAGAATATGAATATTTCAGTGGCTGTGACTGATGAGTTTATGAAAGCAAAAGATGAAGGAAAGAAATATAATTTATATTTTCCTATATATGGTAATAGGGAAAAGGCGGGGGAGCTAGATGCAAAAGATATCTGGGATAAGATTATCGCCATGGCTTGGCGTGTTGGTGACCCTGGTATTGTTTGGATTGATAGAGTTAATCGAGATAATCCGACACCTTCACTGGGAATGATCAAATCATCCAATCCATGTGTTATTGGTGACACTCTTATAGCTGTGGCAGATGGACGAAATGCTATTAGTATTGAGCAGTTGGCTGTTGAAGGAAAAGATGTGCCAGTGTATTCAAGAAATTTAAAGACTGGACAGGTTGAGATTAAGTGGGGTAGGAACCCCCGTTTGACTGGAGAAAAGAAAGAGGTTTGGAAAATTACGTTAGATGACGATTCAACGGTAATAGCGACACCAGATCATAAGTTTATTCGGCGCAATGGTGAGAAAATGGCGTTGAAAGATCTGGTTGCTGGTGATAGTTTAATGCCGTTTTACACTGGTAGTAGTGCTCATAAGTACCGTAGTAAATACAGATATATTCATGAGGGATCATCATCAATTAGAAAATCTTCACATGGTGCTGGGTATCATTATCCTAAAAATCAATATCTGATGATCTATGAATTTATGACTGGTGACAAGATTAATCATAAGATTGATTGTGTACACCACAAAGATTATAATCCGGCAAATGATGGGTTTAATAATTTAAAGAAAATAACAATCAAAGAACACAAAGATTTACATGATATTTCTGGTGATAAGAATCCCATGCATCGTGTTAAGGATATGGGTGTATATTGTGAGAAAAGAAGCGAACTTAGTATTGGGCTAAATAATCCTTCATCACGTAAACATGGAGCGATGCCAGTTGATGAGTGGTATGAACAAATTATGTTCTGGGCAAAAACTAGATTACGTGCACCGGGGGTAAAAGAGGTGTACCATTATTGCAAAAAACTTGGGTTGCCTGGGCCTACCAAATTTAGATTGCGTGAACTTGGTTTCCCAGAGGGTAGGGGATTTAGGAGTGCGTTGGCGGAGTGTGTTGGTGTTCCAATGTTCCTTGGGCATCATAAAGGATCAAAAATTAACCACAAAGTAAAGAGTGTCAACTTTTATGGGTACGAAGATGTGTATAATATAACAGTAGATGACAATCATAATTATAATATTATTACGAGTGGAAAGGATCATAAGTTTATTGTTTCTAGTGGTGTTTGCTCTGCCAATTGCGGAGAGACGTTTTTATATGGTGATGAAGCTTGTGTCCTTGGGTCAATAAATTTAGCATCAGTTTTAAAGAAGAAAGTTGATGTAGATGGGGTTGTTACTCACGAATGGAATCATGAGAAGATAGATAAGTTGGTCCCATTGGCAGTTCGGTTTCTAGATGCGATTATCGATGTTAGCCCACAACCATTACTAGAGATTAAAGAGGCAATGATCAAGACTAGGAAGATTGGGCTTGGGGTAATGGGATTTGCTGATGCCATGATCAAGATGAAAATCCAGTATAATTCGATGCAGGGTATTGAACAAGCAGAACATATTATGGGGTACATTAATAATCGTGCAATAGAGGCTAGTGTGGAATTGGGTAAAGAAAAGGGTGTGTTCCCGGCGTGGGAATTAGATAAGGTAGGTACGCCACGTAGAAATGCTATTGTTACAACCATTGCTCCTACTGGCTCAATTTCTCTTATAGCTGGTGTATCGTCTGGCATTGAGCCAGTATATGCCATGGCATACACTCGTATTGCGTTTGGTGACAAAAAGTTGAGTGAATTACACGTTGATTTTGAAGAGGAAATACGTAGACGCAACATTAATATACCAGATTTGTTTGATGTTGTGTTTAATGAGCACGCAGGATCGGTCCAGAAAATGAATATATCAGATGATATGAAGCGTATCTTTGTCACGGCACACGACATTGAGCCAGAGTGGCATGTACGAATGCAGGCTGCATTTCAGAAGCATACAGGCAATTCAATCAGCAAGACAATCAATATGAAGAAGGATTCCACTATAGAGGATATTGATGAAGCTTATAGGTTATCCTACAAGTTGGGGTGTAAGGGTGTTACGATATACAGAGACGGATCAAAAGGCAGTCAAATTTTGTCTTCAGGTGTACAGAGCCAACCAGTTGGTCAGAATGGTGGATTTGGACCAAGAGTTCGAATTGAGGCACCGATTGGACGAACTTATGAAATCCCTTTCGGTTATGGCGATGCACTAATAACCGTAAATGAAGATGATATTGGGCTTTGTGAAGTTATCATAAAGGCTGGTAGATCGGGGTCACCAATAGCAGCAGAAGCCGAGGTGATTGGTCGTTTAGTATCCTTGCTTATGCGGTGTAACGTTGCCACCAAAAATATCACCAAGCAATTACGTGGTATCTCTGCTGGTGAGACGGCTTTTTATAAGGGTGGCCGTACAATTTCATCATTGGCTGATGCGGTATGCGCGGCGATAGAAAATCATATAGAATACAAATTACCAAAAAGGCAAAATGCGCCAACAAAAAATAAATATGAAAATACCCTTACATATAAGCAAAATTGTCCAGAATGTGGTATGCCAGTGGCACATCTATCTAAGTGTATAGAATGTCAGTCGTGCGGATGGAGCAAGTGTAAATGAAAATTAATATTAAGGATGATGATATCTTTAAGTATGCCAAAGAGCAACTTGATGCCGCTATTAGATCTATTGTACGATCAGAAGTTGCCACGCTTATTAATACGGAAATGGAAAAGAAATTAAAAGATGTAACGCCACATAGTTTGCAAGTAGCTATTAGTGGGCGGATTGAGAAAGAAGTTACAAGAGTGGTCAATAAGGCATTTGAGGATTTAAATATACATGGAATTGATACTACGTATAAAAGTTGGGATGAGCCAACGTTATTTGTACAAAAAGTTGTGTGGGGAATACGTGATGAATTGCGAGATAGACTGTGGAAGTATGTATCGGCTAAAGTAGGATTTAATTTGGATACCAAATTAAAGGAGAAATAGTATGGGTACATTAATAGTATTGTTGGTTGGGGTAATCACTGGAATTATTATTAATAGAAATGGTAAAGTAACTATTGAAGTCAAAGATAAGCTTGTCAAATTATTTAAGAATTAAAGGAGAATATGATGGCCGGGAAAACCACTATATGGGACATTAATTCTATGGAAGATATTGAAATACCAGAAGTTTTTACAGAAAACGCAAAAATGGGGATTGCGAGAATCCAGTTTGAGGCATTAAAAGTCAAGGAATTGCAACGCATGAATGAGAAATTAGACCGGCTAATTGCCGTGATGGCACCAATAAACGTTAAACCAGCCAAGACTAGTGGGGGCACCACAAATGGGTAAAGAAATTGTAGAGATCGATTTAGAAAAAATTAGGGCTGGAGTCGTACAAAGATTTAAGGAATTAGAAGTAAGGGTATTACAGGTGCTTGGTATTGTTGATCCATATTTTACTCGTATTGTGGGGGGTATGATGACTGAGTATAAAACATATATTATTGAGACCATAAAGTGCGAGACAGTTATCGAACAAATAAAGAGTGAGGTAGTTGTTGAGGGGGGAGAGGAAAAGTGAGCGTAAATACGCCAATTCAAGGGGTAGTTGTTAGGTCGCTAAATGTTCACCATGATGATCGTGGATATTTAATGGAGATATTAAGAGATGACAGTCCAACATTTACTAGATTTGGCCAGGTTTACTTGGTGGGTGACGTCGTTAGGGGTACTGTTAGAGCTTTTCATAGACACAATGAACTCGTTGATTGGTTCTTTATCTCGCATGGTACTGCAAAGTTTGTTTTAGTTGATGGTAGAGATGATTCCCCTACCAAGTTTAAATATCAGGTTATCGTTATTGGTGATCGCAAGCCAGCATGTATTACTGTACCACCGGGAGTATGGCATGGGTGGATGGCGTTGTCAGATGATACCCAATTAGTCAGTGTGGCTAGTAAATCGCATGATCCTAACAAATTAGATGAGGAGCGCGTACCACCAGAGTTCTTTAATTATATGAAGCGTTTCTGGGAGGTTGATTTCAAATGAAAAGGAATATAATGTATGATTGTTTCCTTGAGTATTTACAAAAGATTAAGGGATTAAACGGAGACATTATTGAAGTAGGAGTATATAGGGGTATTTCGTTGGCTATTTTGGGTGCGCTCACTAATTCACTAGGTATCAATAAAATTATCTATGGTGTAGATACCTTTTGTGGGATGCCAGATATTGTTATTGATGGACTAGATAATGGATTTGATGAATTTGGTGAGCCTTGGGCTCCTGGGAAAGGTGGGCATTTTCCAGGTGATTTTAAAGATACATCTATTTTACAAGTAGCTAGGATGGCTCCATGGGGGAATATTAAGCTAATTCCAGGTATTTTCCCTGCATGCGCTAACCAGATTCAAAGTGACAAATTCTGTTTTGCTCATATTGATGTTGATATATATAATTCATACAAAGATTCATATCAATATCTTTGGCCAAGAATGGTATCGGGTGGAGCCATAATTTGTGGAGATGATTATGATCGGCCATGGTTAAAAGGCGCAAAAAAAGCAATTGATGAAATGGTTGTTGAGTTTGGCGTGACTCCAATTATTACACAAAAGAGGCAGCACGTTATAATAAAGCCATAATCTTAGGACAATATGGAGTAATATAATGGTACTCGTCATGGGTGGTGCCGGATATGTTGGTTCAGTACTTGTTGAGGCCCTATTAGACCATGGGTTCTCTGTTAGAGTATACGATAGGGAATATTATAATGTTGATGACTCAAAATTTTCCAAAAAGGCAGAATATGTGTGGGGTGATGTGAGAGATATTCATCCTGAGAATTTTAATGATGTTGATGCGGTTATCAATCTCAGCGGATTAAGTAATGATCCTACTGCAGAGTATAAACCAGAAGCCAATAAAGAAATGAATACAGAAGCTACTATTAGTTCTGCTAAACAAGCTATAAAACTTGGGATAATGAGGTATGTGTTTGCCTCTAGTTGTTCGGTGTATTATCGGGATATTAGTGGTGTTGATGGTGATGATATATTACTTGATGAAGAGTGTAGTATCCAACCTAGGGCTGCTTATTCAAAATCTAAATATGAAGCTGAGCAGGGGTTATTACAATTGGCCAGTTTGAATAAAGGATTTTGTCCAGTTATCCTAAGAAAGGGGACAATATTTGGATGGTCCCCAAGGATGCGCTATGATCTCGTGGTTAATACGTTTGTCAAAGATGCGCTCAAGACTGGGAGGATTACTATTCATAATGGTGGCGAGATGTGGCGTCCTATGCTTGAGATTAATGATGCTGCTAGGGCTTATATTGCATGTATCCAGGCGAAGGCTCCAAAGGTTAGAGGTCAGATCTTTAATGTTGCATACAAAAATTTTAGGGTGTCTGAGATTGCATTAAGAACAGCTGATGCACTAAAAAAGGTTGGTGTGAAAGTGGAGATTGACATCCAGCAATCATTAGGTAGTGCTAGATCGTATAGAGTATCAACTAATAAAGCGCGTGAAATACTTGGTATCACACCGTCAATTACTATTGGAGATTCAGTAATTAATATGGTCACCAATATTAATACTGAGAAATACACCGATTGGGATAATTCAATATATTACAATATTCGCTGGATGAAAACGCTCGAGCATGCTGGCCGTGTACTGGTCGATGGAGAGATATTTTAATGTATATAGAAGATACTTTAGACGTTCCTTTAGAGAGAGTACTTGGGATTATTCATACTAGGACTTTTTCTAGTATTTATTTTGGGGTCCCAGTGTGTAAAAACCCATTAGATGCTTGGGTATATCAAGAGATTTTAACAGAGATTAAACCAGACGTAATAATTGAGATAGGCAATGCGTGTGGTGGTACTTTATTATATCTAGCGCATATTTGTGATCTTTTAGGGCGTGGTAGAGTAATAGGTATTGATATAGATCATGTTAATGTGCCGCAGTTTGTGAAAGATCATCCATGTGTGACATTGATTACTGGAGATGCTTGTTTGTCATTCGATAAAACTAATTTATTAGTTGCTAGCGGGGAAACAGTGTTAATAATAGAAGATAGTTCACACACATATGAAAATACGCTAAATGTATTAAGAACATTTTCTAGTTTAGTGTCGAAAGGATCATATTTTATAGTTGAAGATAGCATATGCCACCATGGTATTGTTGTTGGTCCATATCCTGGACCATACGAAGCTATTGTTGAGTTTTTAAAAGAAAATAAAGAATTTAAGAGTGATAGAAACAGGGAGTCTTGGTTTATAACTTTTAATCCAAGGGGATACCTTAGGCGTGTATAAACAGGTTACGTGGGATATTTCTGGTGTTTGTAATGCCCAATGTTTGTACTGTCCTAGTGGTGGTAGAAATGTGCTAGGCAATCTGCATAAAAGTCAGTCTGGATTTTTATCTCCCAAAAATTTTGAAGATGGACTTCATTTTATGATAGACAAGGGAATAATTTCGCCAGACGAGACAGAGATTGGGCTATTTAATTGGGGAGAACCATTTTTACATCCTCAATTTGAAACAATGTTGCGCATTGTTGCTAATATGGGGTTTGCTTTTTGTTTGAGCAGTAATGGTGCAACATATAAGATGATACCAGAAGATACTTTGTGGAGGTTGAAATCGTTAGCATTTTCTACTCCAGGGTTTAGTCAAAGCAGTTATGATAGGATGCATGGATTCGACGTTGGTGTTATACGTAAAAATATTGAAGCAATTATATCGCCAATCCGTCGTTTATCGCCTGGCACTTCTATTGGTATTATTCTTCTTTTGTATAAGTGGAATTTAGCAGATGTAAATACTACTTTGCAGTTTTGTTTCGAAAATGGCGTAAATATTAGTTTTGTTTGTTCACATTTTACTGGTATTACCATGCCATTGCGTCAATATAGCGAAGAAGATTTTTTGGTAGATCAGTGGGATACGATAAAACAACATAGGCCTGATAATTGGGATTGTCCACAATATTCAGGGCTTGTTTTGGATGAATTTTCCAATGTTTTGCAATGTTGTGTTACTGATAGGTATTCGTATGGTAATATTATAGGCAAATTAAAAGAAGTTGATTTTGGTAATTTAGAAGAGTTACGGAGAAGCGCATCGGTTTGTCGTGAATGTAAAAAATGTAAGATTGATTATTTGGCCCACAATCCTTCACAGGATATTGGAAATATTGTCCATAATATAATATTTGGAGGGACACTTTAATGACAACAAACCTGGATTTCAGGTATTATGTTCTAATCATAATTTAAAGAAAGATATTGTTAGGAGACGAAAATGAGCGGTTGGAACTACAGAGTAGTACGCAAGAATGTGTATATGGGCAAAACAATTGCACCCGAAGTTCAATTTGGGATACATGAAACTTATTACAATGATAAAGATGAGCCCACAGCGATTACTACTGATCATATGCGGCCATATGGAGAAACGTTAGAAGAATTAAAAAGTGATTTAGAAAAAATGGTAGCTGCCCTAGATAAGCCAGTATTAAATTGGGAAGACTTTAAAGATAAAGAGGTGGAAGAAGATGCTAAAGCCATTAGCGGTGGTGATAGGAAGTAATGGGCAATTAGGCTCTGATATTGTCAAGACATTACAAGGAGAAGATTATACAATTAAAGGGTTAACGCATAAAGATCTTGATATTACAACTGAGTCATGTTATGATTCTTTGGTGGCCCTGGCACCAGATATAATTATTAATACTGCTGCATATCACAATTTAAAGGCATGTGAAGACAATCCAGCAACCGCAGAACGAGTTAATGGGTATGGCCCGCTAAATTTGGCTAGAGTTTGTGATAAGATTGGCGCTACATTGGTACATATAAGTACTGATCATGTGTTTGATGGTAGGTTGCTGACTAAATATGACGAATACAGTAATGTTAACCCAATAAATACGTACGGCAAAAGTAAGGTAAGTGGTGAACGATTATTGTCAATGCAACTTAAGAAACACTACATATTAAGAGTATCAGCGTTGTATGGGCATACTCCACCAAGTGGTAAGCCATTTAATTTTGTTGATTTTGTGGTTAACAAAGCATTAAAAAATGAACCAATGTCTATTGTTGGCACACAATTTACAACACCAACATTTACCATTAATGCAGCATACAAGTTATTATATATACTAGACATGCAACTACCGTACGGGATATATCATTGTTCTGATGATGGCGTCACTTCCGTTTATGATTTTGCACGTAAGATATGTGAATATTTAGGGATAAATGCTCATATTACTTCATTATATACATCACCTGATGGTGTATTGCGCCCACCGCACTGTGAAATGGCTAGTGTAAAATTGACAGAATTTCACGCACCATGGGAAAATAGTCTGTATGAATATCTAAGGGATAAATATCCAGAGCATACTCCCAAGCGATAAAAAAGAAAACAGTTCGCAGGGGAACGCATGTCACCAGCTACAGTAAAGCAGAAATGTGTTGAATGTAGTATTATATTTGAAAGGTCTAAATTTAATCCATATTTAGATAGATGTGACAAACATAGGACAAAGAAAGTAGACAATAAAACACAACAACCAAAAAAGAAGGAAAAGAAAGAGGCACCATTACCAGTAGTATTGCCAGTCCCAGCCACTGTTCAATTTAAGAAAGCAATATTGACCATAGAAAAGGAAAAAATATTTTTACATCTTTTGGGCCGTGGATGGAAACTTTCTTCTAATCACAGACTTTATAAAAAGACTGAAAAAGTTAACATTATCGCCACTCTTGGTGCTGATGGGTCACCATCACAAAAATTTTCTGTAAGTTTTTGGGGTGGCGATAAATTTAGTGGATTTGATGGTAGTATGACCGTAGTAGAAAAAGCTCAATTAAAAAAATTACCTATAGAAATTACTGATGATTTAGAGCCTATGATTGATTACATTTGGCCAATTGGAGATAGTGATGCGGAGAAGGATAAATAAAAGGAAGATATTGTTTGTGTTGGCTGATCGCCAGGGCTGTGGACATTATCGTTGTATGTTGCCAGCGTGGTATTTACAATTAAACACAGATATGTATCATACTACATGCTCTAGTGAACTCATGATAGCTGATATGTATTGTTATGATATGATAGTATTTCAACGACATTTTGAAGATAAAGTAAAGCCATTGTGGGCTGCCGCTAAAGATTCTGGTGCGATAACAGTATACGAAACTGATGATGATTTTTTTAATATTAGGCCCTCAAATCCAGCGTTTAAATTTATACACAATGATGAAAAACAGAATGTAAGAGATTTTATGAAGATGGCTGATGCCATGATAGTTTCGACTAATTTTTTACGTGATCAGATGAAGGGGTATAATAAAAATATTTTTGTGATCCCAAATATGACCGAATTGGATCACAATTATCTTGCACAACGTTCTTACGATACGAGTAAAGTGATTAGGATATTGTATGCTGGTGGGCCATCACATGCTGATGATTTTAGAGGTATGGATGGTTCAATAGTAAAATTACTTGATACTTTTGGTGACAAAATAAATATATATTTTATGGGCTGGATACCAGAGTTTTTAAAAACAGATATTAGGGTTAAATATATTCCGTGGTTGCCAATTAAGGATTATTACCAAACGCTTGCAACTATTCAGCCACACATTGGTATTGTGCCACTTGAACACAATATTTTTAATAAAAGTAAGAGTAATGTAAAATGGCTTGAATATACATCAATAGGCGCTGCAACAATAGCGTCTAATGTGCTGCCATTTCAGGATGTTATTACTAGTGGTGTTAATGGTGTGTTGGTAGATGAACAACGGTCACGTGATTGGTATCAGGCCATTGCTGGGTTAATAAATAACCCTGAAAGTATTAAACCAATGGCCGATAAAGCTATGGAGACATTAGAGGAGAAACAATTAAATATTATGAATAGTAGATTATTAGCAGATACTATGGGAACGATATTTGATAGTGTAAACGCGGCAAGGATAAAACACAAAGAGAAACATACGTAATGAGGATAAAAAATGTCTGAGAATTTTATACATTGTCATCAGCACAGTTCATACTCATTAATGGATGGAACAGTAATGCCAGCAAAGATGGTGGAACATGCCAAGAAACTTGGGTTTCCTGGGCTTTGTTTAACAGATCATGGTAATTGTTTTGGGGCGATTCCATTTTATCAGGCTTGTAAAGACCACAGCCTTAAGTGTGGTGTGGGAATTGAGGGGTATGTATCTAAAGAACGAAAGTTTGATGGGAGAGAAAAACTTGGTCATGTAGTGTTAATAGCAAAGAACGCAGTTGGGTATCGCAATCTTATCAAAATTGTGTCGGATTCTTTTGCGAATTTTTATTATAAACCAAGGATGTCGGTTGATCTCATTGCTAGATTTAGTGAGGGGATTATTTGCTCCACTGCATGTTTGCATGGGTTGATTGCTAGGGATGTGTATGCTGATAAGGCTGATGAAGCGATTGCCACTCTTAAGCGTCTTAAATCGATATTTAAAGATGACTTATACGTTGAAGTTATGGAAACTGGTGTTGAGGGGCAATTGGGTTGGGTAAACCTAATGCTGGAGATGGGAGAGAAGTTAAATATTAAACCAATTATTACAAATGATGTGCATTATTTGAATAAAAGCGATGCTGAGATACAGGATGCAATGCTGGCCCTACAATTTGGTACACACATACTAGATAGGAAGCGTGGGGTAGTATATGGGACATGGCCAGAGGATGAGAACCAGCCAGCAATTTTAAATGCTGAGTATTATATGAAAACTCGTGCCGAACTAGAGAAGTTTGCGTCCAATATTCCCAAAGTTGCGTTTGATAATACAATGGAAATTTGTGAGAAACTAGAAGACTACAACTTAGATTTTACTGTTGGTAAGTATATGCCAGAATTGCCCAAGTCATTCTTGCCAGCTGGCACAGAGACTAATGATGGGTATTTAAAGGATCTAGCTTATGCTGGGCTTAAGACAAAAGGAATCGATACACAGGAATATAGAGATAGGCTAGAATATGAACTAGATATCATATCAAAACTGAATTTTTCGTCTTATTTTCTTATTTTGGGTATTGTTATCAAGGAGGTTCGAAAGCGTGATATCTTGGTTGGGCCAGGACGTGGTTCTGCTGGTGGTAGCCTTGTTTTATATGCTCTTGGGATATCTGGTGTCGATCCGATAAAATATAAGCTCATGTTTGAACGATTCTTGAATCCTAGTCGTATCGATCTACCTGACGTTGATATAGATTTTGAGCAGCGTAGGAGACCAGAGGTAATTGGTATTGTACAAGCTATCTTTGGGGATGATAAGGTGTCTAAGATCGCAACATTTAATAACATGACCACCAAACTTGCAATACGTGAGGCTATAAGGGCCATAGAGCCTAATCGTAGGAGAGTTGATGATTTGATCAAGGATCTTGGGGCTCTTGATGAATTGGAGCCGAAAGAATTATTTGAAGAAACCGCAAAACGTACGGAAGATAATATTGTTGCCGCAATGGATAAAATGCGGGCATTTAAGTCACCAAGATCTGGGAAGAGTTGGTTTGATTTCGCGGCTGGTTTATCTGGTAGCCCGAAGTCGGTTTCTATCCATGCGTCTGGCGTAATTATCTCTAAGGATCGATTTAGTGATATAGTCCCAACGTTTAAGGTAAATGGTGAGTCGGAAACGGCTCTAATGTGTGATATGTATATATCGTCAAAGTTAGGGCTAGTAAAATTTGATCTTCTTGGGCTTACCACACTTGACATTATCAAAATTACTTGTGAATTAATAAAGGAGAATCATGGTGTAGATATTGATCCGTACGCTCTACCGTTTGATGACGCAAAGACATTTGCTCTTTTACAGGCTGGGAATACGTGTAGAATATTTCAGGCTGAGGGCGATGGGTTTACCAATATGATGAAAGGATTGGTCCCAACCGAGTTCGAGCACATTATTGCTATGAATGCTCTATATCGGCCTGGGGCTTTGGCGTATGATGAGGCTATCAAAATGTCGGCTGCTGAGAAATATATTAGAACCAAAAATGGCATGATGCCACCGACCAAGATCGATCCGTGTATTGATGACGTACTTGCGCCAACACATTATATGATGCTATTTCAAGAGCAGATTATGGAAATCGCACGGCGTGTGGCTGGGTATTCAATGGCTGAGGCCGACCACCTCCGTAAGGTTATTGGAAAGAAATTGGTGAAAGAGGTCGATGATGAAGGAACAAAGTTTGTTGACAGTGCTATTCAAAATGGGAAGGGTAAAGAGTTTGCTGAATACATATTTGGACTTATCAAGCCATCAGCACGATATCTCTGGAATAGAGCACATAGCGCTGCGTACGGTGTCATTACGTATATTACTGCGTACCTTAAAGCTAATTACCCAGTAGAGTTTATGTGTGCAAACCTCATAATGACGGACGCCGAGCAAAGCAAGATAATTATTGCTGATTGTAGAAAGCTGGGGATACCGATCTCAAGGCCAGATATAAATAGGTCCAAGCTGACATTTTCTGCTACAAAGGGTACAATTTATATTGGGTTGTCATCTATTAAGGGAATTGGTGAGACGTCGGCTGCGTTGTTTATCAAGGGGCGAGAATTACATGGTGAGTACAAATCATTTGTAGATTTTATAAATAAAAATAAAAGCGCACCATCTAATCAGATTTCTCAATTAGCCCTGGCAGGTGCGTTTGCATTTGATGCAACAATTACTAGGAAGGATATTACTACTAATATAACTGACATTAAAAAATATGTAAGAGCAAAGAGTTTATCACCAAAAGTAGTAGGAGCCCGGTTAGCCGCCGCAAGTGAATTTGATAAGCCAGCATATAAGCGGGCTGTAGATATGGGGCAATTAAGGCTAGATTTGCCAGAAGATCTTAGCACGCTAGATTGGTTTAAGAAGCAACAGGAGTTTGATTTGGCTGAGATATTAGAGATCGAGTCGGACGTTATAGGATTATTGGATGTGGATTCGGTGTTGGATATTTATCAGCCACTAGCAGATGCAGTTGGGGCCATAACACTAAATAAGGCATTATCTTTGCCAACGCAGTCAGTTGTGTATATTTATGGCATAAATGGTGGGATTGAGGTAATCCATCCAAAGAAAGACCAAACATGGAGTAAGTTTGGTTCGGTGGCCATTATTGATCGCGATGGTACTCATCAAAGGAATATTAATGTAAACACGGAGGATTTAGATGATAATATAGTAGGTGGCACAAATTATGGATGTATCAAAACATCGTTACATAAGAAATTTATCCCGGTGATATTAAGGGGGATAGTTAAATATAGTAATAAGCGTGGCAAGGGGTTATCATTGGTTGGGAAACCAATATTACCACAATATGGGATTAAGATTAAAAATCTGGGGTTTATGAGACAACCATCAATGATCAATAAGATGTTAATATCACAAATTTGCGAAAATATAGGGAATATCGATATACTTACAAATGATATGGCAACGTCTTTGACAAATATTGTTGGCAACACAATACATTGTGTGATAAGGGAGTAATATGCCACTAACAATAGTAAATGGGTTAATGAAGGTTAGTGTAGATGTGCGTGAGGTTATGAATAGTTATATATGTGATAAGGTTGGTATAGATTCAAGGCAATATCCAGATGCTACGTTTGCCCTGGATGATCTAGCATTAATGTTGATTTCCCTTGGGAAAGATCGTGGGATTAAAATGAAGGTAATAATTAATCAGAAATGAAGATTCTTATTGTTGGTGATATCCATATTGATTCAAATTTAGAACAAGATACTGACGAATTACTACAAAAGGTAGTTAAGTATTCGTGTGAGTATGAGTGTAGCAAGGTTATTCTCCTTGGCGATATTTACCACAGAAGAGACGTGCAAAAGGGCAGCAAGGAGGAGATGCGATTTCATAGATTCTTGAACTCTTTTCCAGAGACTACTAGTATCCACATATTAACTGGCAACCATGATTTGTCTGATGATAGAAATTTATTAAGTGAAGTTAAATTCAATCATAAAGTGTTTTTGTATGATACTATTTGTACACCGTTTTATATTGGTGATAAACTTGCCGTTATGCTTCCATGGGAGATACATAGAAGGACAGATAGTGTCGAATGGTTTAAGGAGAAGTGTGAATATTTAAAGACCCTTACTGAGAAGTTTATATTGTTTGCGCATGTTCCATTTATTGAGGCTAAATTTAATAATAAAAAAATGATTAGCAACCAAGCTAAGAATTTTCCATCGATTAAATTATTAGAAGAAATCCCAAATTTCAGCTTTGCATTTTTAGGAGACATACATTTCCCACAAGATGTTGGTAATAAGGCTTTGTATGTTGGGAGTATCAGGAATTCAAATTTTGCGGAATCAGGTGATAAGAGGGTTATATTACTAGATTCAGATACTGGGGCTGGGATCAATTTGTGGCTTGGGTGTAGGGATACATATAGTGCAGATATAAAACTAGCCGATTTACAGACCGTACTATCATATCCATTTATTACAGACAAGATAGTAAAATTAAAGGTGTCATGTACACAGGAAGAATATGAAAAGGGGGTTGGGGAGCTAATCCATTCTGCTTATTTATTGAAAATTGATTATGAGATCCAAGGAAAGAAGGAGTTTAAAAGTTTAGACATAACAGACGATACTCATATGTTCCAATTGTATATAGATACATTGTCTGGTAAGTATGGCAATGATATAATAGATAATGTGAAAATCGTAGGTATGGATATAATACATGGATGAAGATACGCTTAATACAAGGATAGAAAAATTATGCCAACTACGCAAGGAAAAGGGATGTCCGACTACAGAATGTCCACATTTGCAAGACACCCTATTTTCAGAGGTGGCTGGTAATTCGTTGGAGTTGTGTATGGAGATTACCACACTAATGGCGGCACATCATATTGAGTTGAATGTAGAAACGATTAGTGATTTAATAGTCTTGGTATCTGGTAGGATGATAAAATATAGTATTAAAACAACGAATATTTCATTTGAATTATGTCAGGCTTGTTCATTATCCACATTAATAGGGGATAAAAATATCCAATGATTATTAAGTTATGTAATTTCATATCGTTTGGGAATGATGTGTGTATTGATGTCCCAGAGGGAGTCACTCTAGTTCGGGGTAATAATGGGGCTGGGAAGTCGGCTTTATTGGAGGCGATCACCTATGCTATTTGGGGGAAAGCACGCGGAACTTCTGAGTTTCCTGGTGGAGATCACCTTGTACGTGATACTGCTGGAACTATGTCTGTGGGACTTGAATTTTCCGCGCCCAATCAAATTAAAATCACTCGTGGTCGTAATAATAATACTACTATCCTTTCTGTTGATTTATGTGGCGCGAGTCAACAATTTGTTACTTTAGACGGTGGCGAGAAGATCATTAATGATATAATCGGCATTGGGTATGACACGTTTATTAAAACAGCATATTTCCAGCAAGGGAAAGATAAAGCATTCTCAGAATTAACCTCTACAGAATCCCGGAAAAAAGTTGTAGAAATGTTGGGACTTGATAGATGGCAAGAAAAACAGGCTATAGCATCTAAAAAACTTACTGATATCAAACAACAAGTACTTAAGTATAAGGCTATTATTGACAATGTTAATTGTAAACTGTTACAACTTGATATTGACACAGCGTATATAGCTATTAATGATGCAAAGTGGCAAATGGCCCCTATGGCGATTGAATTGAACGCCTTAATGGCCACACTGTATAATAGCCAAGGGGCACTAGCAGAACTATCAACTAAGATTAATTTTATTAGTGCCCAAGCTCTATTAGAAGAAGAAAAACAAAATACATTAGGAAAGACTAAGACTGATATAGAAGAATATTCGCGGAAATTATGGAACTTAAGAAAACAAGTAAAAGTACATGTTGATAGAGTCACAGCAATAAATGCAGAAGTAAAAGTATTACAGGATAAGACATTAGATTTAAATATTAGGGAAGTACTTATCAAACAAGAACAAGACCGTGCGTTATTAATGTCCTATAGGAATGTATTACAAGAAAAAAAGAATACATTGTTTATATTGAGTAATAAAATAGAAGGGCTAGAAACCCAGAAAACTAAATTAAGTACTTGTGGTGATGTTTGCCCGATTTTAGATATTAAGTGTGATTCATTATGCGGCGACAATCTACAGAATAAGATAGATGGTATTATTGCGGATATTGCTATAGGGTACGTATTAATAGCTGAATTAAATAGAGACATTAGTGGTTTACAAATTAAAGTTACTCTATATGAAAATAATTTAAATAATTATGCGGCACTTAAGATCACCAACGATGAGTTGTGTGCCCAGATTACTAAGTTAGACACTGAACGACATAATACGGCAGAATTAATATTAGCCACCAAAGCTAATATAGATAACATGGATACTTTGATGCAGAACGCAAATCTTAAGCATGCATCTATATTGCTTGAATTGAAAGACATTCAAAAAGGCATTAATTCTATGGCTGATTTAAAACAAAAACATACTGATGCTATATCAAAGGTTGCATTATATGAATTTAATATTAAAAACAAAGGACTTTTAGTTGAAGGTTTACGAAAAACTATATCAACTAATGAAGCAATAATCGCAATAAAAGAGAAGTCAATCAAAGATTTAGATGGTACTATTATACAATACAACCAATGTTTAAGTGATCAATGTGTGTATGATATTTTATCGACAGCGTTTGGGCCCAATGGTGTTCCAGCAATGCAGATTGAGGCGATGAAGGATCAAATTGAAGTTTTAGCCAACAATATACTTCAATATGGTGGCCAGAAGTTGTCTGTGTCGATCTTATTAAAAGAACCTAAGAAATCTGGAGAGGGTGTAAAGGAGGTGTTTAAGATCTTGGTTAAGCAGGGCGATAAAGAAATATCACTATTTAGGTTGTCCGGTGGAGAGGCTTATTGGGTAGATCTAAGTATAAGAGCTGCGTTATTTTTAGCGTGGCGCTCGAGAAATCAAGATAATGTATTAGATTTGTTAATGATAGATGAGGGGATTGGTAAGATAGATGATACTAAGCGTAGAGTGCTTATGGATGTGCTTAAATATTTGTCTACTAAGGTAAAGAGAATATTAATAATAACCCATACAGACTTGAAGAATTTGGTGGATGAATTCGATAATGTGATAACAATAAATAAAGTAAATGGTGCGAGTACAATATTATGAAATTTTCTCCAGGATTTGAGGGATGCAAACAGATTGTGGCCATACTAGCAAATGCGGACGAAGTGGCCAATTTGCATCTAGATATTGGCACGGCGCATGGAAATGCGATTACTCATGTTAAAGCTAAAAAGAAATTATATTGTGAGGCTTCTAAAGAATTGATTTTAGAAGTACCAGGCCCATGTTTCTTTGGTAATGCGCTGGATTTGGCTGAGTATTTTCCATCAAAATATTTTGATTTAATCACAGCATTAGACGTTATAGAACATCAAATTAAAGAAGATGGGATTAGGTTGTTAGAAACGATAGATGCTTTGGCTACTGGCAGGATAGTAATGTCAGTACCATTTGGGCCAGATGGAATAGGCAAAGACCCACGAAAATATCAAACTCATCTATCTGCGTGGTTTCCAGAAGAATTCTTTAGATTTGGGTATCAATGTGTGGTATATCCGCATTATCACCCACATTGTGGGTATTTCTTTGCCGTTAAAGATATGCGTTATAATTATATACTCCCAGATGTTTT
>Ga0315276_10001753_pt1 | contig 19511 bp, 13 predicted proteins | sample YL17G05_0_MG_FD_204542 | JGI IMG/M metagenome (GOLD analysis project Ga0315276, IMG submission 204542) | Sediment microbial communities from Yellowstone Lake, YNP, Wyoming, USA - YL17G05_0 | ecosystem: Environmental > Aquatic > Freshwater > Lake > Sediment | place: USA: Wyoming | collected... | reverse complement strand
TGGGAATCGAACCCACGTGACCAGCTTGGAAGGCTGGAGCTCTACCAATGAGCTACTCCCGCGCCCCCTCCAGCTCACCGACATCACGTATTTTCAAGACCAGCTTGTCCCGAAGTTTCATCAGAATTTCTTGAAAAGAAATTCTGATTTGAAACTTCGAGGATCCTCGATCTCGCTAATGATTTTTTGTTTTAACAAAAAATCATGCGAGATCGGGAGAAGGCTGGAGCTCTACTCCCGATGTCGCACAACTTTTTTTATAAAAAAAGTTGTCTGCGACATCGAGGACCCTCGATTCGGCCTATGACTTTTTTCGCTAAAAAGTCATGCCGAATCGGGGCATTGAGCTACTCCCGCGACAATTTGACGAAGTCAAATTCTCCCTCTATTTTCCAATTTCCATTTTCCATTTTCGCAAATGGAGTATTGAAAATAGAAAATAGAGGAAAATTTCGCTCACGCGAAATTTTGTGGAGAGGGGTGGATTTGAACCACCGAAGGCTATTGCCGGCAGATTTACAGTCTGCTCCCTTTGGCCGCTCGGGAACCTCTCCTACACTTCGCCTTTGGCGAAGTTCGTATCTCGAGCACGTATCACGTTCACGTGATCGTGATACGTGATACGTGAAACGTCGTGTGCCAACGGCACACGATTGAGCCGACGGCCGGACTCGAACCGGCGACCTGCTGATTACAAATCAGCAGCTCTACCTACTGAGCTACGTCGGCACCTGCCGACGAGAAAAAATTTTTCAAAGACCAATGTGCACACCAGCGCTATAACTGCGCAGGCAGCAAAATACTCCCCCACCATTCAATTTAAGGATGCACCGTTCGGTCCATTCCCAATTGATACTTCGACTGCATCTCTATCCTACGGATTGAGGCGCCGCTCAGTATCAACCCTGAGCATAATCCGGCCTTCAGGCCGGAGTGACGAAGGGTTGATTTTATTTAAGAAAATTGAGGATAAATTGCCCAGTTCCTCAAAAGTTTATGTTTTCTAAGGAGGACTGGCTGGTTTGTCAAGTAGTTTTGTAGGTTTTTTAAAGTCTTTTTAAGGACTTCTAAAAAATCGTTGGCGCATTACTTCTGACATAAAAATGGCGCCCGCGACAGACACATTAAACGAGGATATCTTTCCAAGCATCGGTATTGAAAGGAGAAAATCGCAATTTTCCCTCACGAGTCTCTTTATACCCCTTCCTTCCGCCCCAAGGACCAGAACATAATTATTTCCTGTAAAATCAAATTGATACAGGCTTTTGTCAGTCTCGCCAACAGCCGCAACGGCCCAAAAATCAGACTCCTTCAACTGTTTTAGTGTGGCCACTATATTGGTTACTTCAATTATAGGAAGATATTCTGTGGCGCCGCTTGAAGCCTTTATTGCCGCCTCACTTAACGGGGCAGAATTGTCCTTGGGGAGGATGATGCCGTGAACACCGCACAAATGAGCAGTTCTAATGAGGGATCCCAAATTCTGAGGATCCAAGATGCCATCGAGGATAACAAGAAAACCCTTTTTCGCATCGGCGCGCGCGGCCTTTATCGACTCTTCAAGAGAAGAAAAAATAAAGGGATCGACACGTGCCGCAACGCCCTGATGCTTATCAATTTTTGATATCGATGCGATTTTTTCCCCCTTCACCAATCGCACCGGAATAGAATTTCTTTTTGCAGCCTCTTCGATCTCTGTTAAAAGCTTTTCCTTTTTCCCCTGCGCCACCCAGATTTCATAGCACTTGCGTTTCTTTGCACGCAGAAGCTCTAATACGGCATGTTTTCCGCTGATGATTACTGTCATATAAAACGATCGATGGGAGATGCTTGCACAGCGACCCGGCTTGCCCCGTTACAAATTTTCGCCTGAGCTTTACTTCTTTTAAGTTTTTTATGCGCCATAGTGTCAATGTAAAATACGAGCTCTTATGAAAATTTGTAACGGGGCTTGTAAACAAGCCCGCTGATTTATTTTGCCACAGAGGGGAGCGAGCAGAGCATGTCCCATCGCGAGTCTACGCCTTTTCTTTCTCAGCCTCACGTTCTCGTTTGGCCTCATCAATAATTCTTTGAGAAATGTGCGACGGCACGGCTTCATAGTGAGAAAAACTCATAGTATATGTGCCCGCCCCTCTCGTGATTGACTTGAGCGCCGCCGAGTACTGATAGAGTTCCACCAGAGGAACCTTTGCCTTTATGATACCCGCATCCATTCCTGAAACACGCCCGCGGCGCGAACTGATATCAGACGAGAGATCGCCCATGCAGTCTTGCGGTGCATAGACCTCAAGATCAACGATTGGCTCAAGAAGTTGAGGCGATGCCTCCTGCATTGCGCCCTTGAACGCCATGATCGCAGCAAGCTGGAATGCGATATCAGAAGAGTCGACTTCGTGGTATGACCCGTCAAACACGGTCACCTTTAAATCCACGACCGGATAACCCGCAAGCGTTCCCTTCTGCATCGCCTCGCGAACACCCTTTTCCACCGCGGGGACATATTTGCTTGGTATTGAGCCGCCGAATATTTCGTCGGCAAATTCGAATTCAGATCCCGCAGGCAGGGGTTCGAGCCTCAGCCAGCAATCGCCGTACTGTCCGTGGCCGCCCGATTGTTTCTTGTGTTTGCCCTGCTTTTCCGCCTTCCTCGTAATCTTCTCGCGGTACGGGATGTGCGGTCGTGTCAGATCAACTTCAACGCCGTATCGATCAAGCAATCTTTTCACCATAATATCGATCTGGATTTCTCCCATCGCGGTGATGATCGTCTCGGAAAATTCCCTATCTACATGATAGGTAAATGTCGGGTCGATCGAAACGAGTTTTGAAAGTGCCACTCCCAGCTTGTCCTGATCTTTTTTTGCCTTCGGCTTGAGCGCCATCGGGACAACGGGTTTTGGAAATTCTATCGCATCAAAAATAAGCGCGTTTGCCTTGGCACAGAGGGCGTCATTAATTGTAGTCACCTTGAGTTTTGCAATCGCCGCTATATCACCGGCTACAGCCTCATCCACTTCGATGCGCTCCTTGCCTCGTGTGACAATCAAATGCCCCATTCTCTCGGCAGTGCTCTTTGTGCTGTTATAAACGTCTTCTCCGGATTTGATGGTGCCCGAAAAAACGCGGAAGAAAAAGATATCGCCTATGCCGGGATCTGATGTCGTCTTGAAGACATGAGCCGCAAGCGGGCCTGCGGGATCTGCACCCAATTTGAGCTCTGACTTGTCGGTTCTGCAAACCTTAAACTGCGGCATCTGGGCCGGACTCGGCAGATTATTTATGGCGGAATTTAGCCATGTATCAAAACCGATATTATTGTAGGCATCTCCCACAAAAACGGGATGGATCTGGCCCAATGCAATTCCCTTCACAACGGCCGACTTCATTTCATCTTCTGAGATTTCACCCGCCTCCAGATATTTTTCCAAGAGCTTCTCATCGCTCTCTGCGATCGCCTCCATCAGCGCCGTTTTCAACTGTTTTACCTTGCCTTGAACTTCCGCCGGGATTTCTGCCTTCGAATCGAGAAGATCAACAACCCCTTTGAAATTCGCGCCCGCTCCGACAGGCAACTCAAAAAGCGCTGCGTTTGAACAAATCTCCTTGATTGACGAAAGTATCTTTTCAACATCAGCGCGCTCGGCACTCATCTTGTTGATGAAGAATGCGTAGGGTTTTCCCATCTTTTCGACAAATGAAAAGAGCCGCTTGGTGGGGATTTCGATTCCATTGACGGAATCCACTAGAATCAAAACAACATCCGCAGCGTAAATACCGCCGATAACCTCGCCTAAAAAATCGAGATAGCCGGGGGTGTCGATCAGATTGATCTTGTGGCTTTTCCATTCGAGGGCAACCGCCTTCGAGAGAACTGATTGCTTGCGTTCGATCTCGATGGGATCGTAATCCAGGATGGAGTTTCCTTCGTCAACCCGTCCCAGCCTTCCTGTTAATTTCGCGGTAAACATCGCCGCCTCTAAGAACGACGTCTTTCCAACGCCCTTTGCACCCACCAAAGCAATATTCCGAATCTGTGATGTCTGATACCTGTTCACGGTTTTTCCTCCTGTTCTAGGAAACAAGAAAGCAGGAAAACACAGATAAACAACAATATCCCTGCCTCCATGCCTCTTTGCATCCCTGCTTCTTAATTAGTTTTTGCGTCTTACGCAATTGTTGCCTTGAAATCAATAGCGAAATATAGCTAGGTTAAACTCATGAGTGCATTGAACACTATAAGAATCACTGGTAAGGGGCTAAGAAGGTTCGAAACCGGACATCCCTGGATATACAAGAGCGACCTTTTAGCGCCCCTGCCGTCTGCGGCCGCAATCGTAAGGGTGGAAGGTCCTTCAAGAAAACACCTTGCTTGGGCAGTTTTTTCGCCCAAGTCCCAGATTGCCCTCCGCATCCTCACGCGAGGTGAAGAACCAATCAACCGTGAATGGTTTCGGCAAAAAATACTGGCGGCAATTGAGCTGAGAAAACGCCTGAACATTCCATCCGATGCCCAGAGGCTTTTCTTCGGCGAATCGGACTGCATCCCTGCATTTGTCGTCGACCGATTTGCGGATGTCATATCATTCCAGACCCTCTGTGCAGGCATTGATCATTATAAAGAAGATCTCATCGCCATCCTCAATCAAGATTTCAAGCCAAGGGCCATCGTAGAGAGAAACGATGTGCCGGTGCGCGCACTTGAAAAACTGCCGATGATCACAAAGGTTCATCAAACACCCCTCCTTTATAAGCCTGTCCTGAGCAGCCTGCCCGCCAATGCTTTGTGGCGGGAAGTCGAAGGAGAGGGGGCGGGGGAGGTAGATAATGGTCTACCCCCTCTGACTCCCCCTTACAAAGGGGGAGAACCGCCACCCTCCCCCCTCGATGGGGAGGGTGTGGGTGGGGGGGACCAAGGAATTAAGACTATTATCCACGAGGGAGACTTAAAATTTTCAGTTGACGTTCTCCACGGACAAAAAACGGGTGCATATCTCGACCAGCGGGACAATCGTATTCTTGCAGGTTCGCTGGCATACGGCTCGGTGCTCGATTGTTTTTCGTTTGAAGGATGGTTTGCCGTGCACATGGCAAGAAATGCAGTCAACATTCGCTGCGTGGACAGTTCCGGCCCCGCTCTTGTGAATTTAGGAGAAAACGGCACGCTCAATAATTGTGAGGATAAAATTGAAACAGTGGAGGCCAATTGTTTCGATTTTTTAAAAGAAGAGGACCGGCGGGGCGCCCGTTACGATTGCATCAACCTGGATCCGCCGCCGTTTGTGAAAAGCGCACGAGACAAGGCCTCGGGCTATCGGGGGTACAAGGAAATCAATCTGCGCGCGATGAAACTCTTGCGTCCGAAAGGGATTCTCATCACATCGTCATGTTCCCATCATTTTTCGGAAGATGATTTCGATGCCATGATTGCCGATGCGGCACAAGATGCAAAAGTGAAGGCTCAAATCATCCACCGACGAAATGCTGCACCAGATCATCCCATCTTAGTGGGTTTTCCTGAATCGAATTATCTCAAGTGCCGCATCCTTCATATCAGCATTTAAAAACCTTAAATGCCGCTTCTCCCATCCCTTCGACTTCGCCCCTCGACAGGCTCGGGACTTCGCTCAGGGCAGGCAAGGGAGAGTGAGACGGTAATCCCAGCAACAAGAAGCAAGGGATTATTAAAAATATCACCGTTTGAGAATCGATACCAAAACTCAGAGGCGTAGGGCATCTTTTCGCAGCTTCCTGGCATAGATGAAGCACACTAGATTATGTGGTTGCGGAAGGAAGCGAGAAAAGATGGCCGAGAGTCTCTGAGTTTTGATATTGGTCGAAAATGAAACAGGGGAGCCATCTTGCGACGGTTCCCCTGCTTGAGAAAGGAGGGTTAGGGATTTAGGCGTTGTAATGTGCCAGCATCATTTGCTTTTGCTGTATAAGGCTCTTTTCGAACTCTACAATTGCATACGGATCGTAGCTGGCCAAATCTTTGCGCGCCTCAAAATACTGCGCGCGGCAATCATGCATGAATTCCAAAAGTTCGTCTTTGCGTTCCGAGCTCAGAGTCTCTTCAAATTCCATTCTGGCATACTCATGATTTATTGAACTTGTCGCCATCGTGAGCTGGAGTTCCAAAAGGGCCTTCTTATCTTCTTCAGATTTACACTTTATATCCAATGGATGTAATGAAATGGACGATTCTTTAATGTCCATCACGTCTTTATTGTCTTTAACCTTTTTCATGACCGCCCCCTTCCTTCTGCCCATATGAATTGCAAAGCCTTTGCCAATCAAAGCAAAATTATCTGTGAGCTAATAATATGAATTTATTAGGTTATTATAAACAGACACAACAGGAAGTGTTATATAATGATGTGATGTCGCCCCAAATTGGGGTAAGAAGTCGCCACCCCAATTTAATCCTATTCAGGAGAATAAAGAATTCTATGACACATGCCTATACGCCTGCTGTGTTTTCGCATACAACCTGAAGCATGTTAACTTGAGCCTGCACCTTCCAGCCCGCGGCCGTTTTTATATAACACTCTTTTCTTGCAGAATTATTTTTTTCATATAAATTAGACGAAACTAAAAAGGAGGTTTCTATGAAGGGCAATGATCAATTGATTACGACTCTTAACGCTTTGCTCGCCGATGAGTTAACGGCCACCAATCAGTATATGGTTCATTCTGAGATGTGCGCCAATTGGGGATATAGCAAACTCCACGATCATTTTGAAAAAAGAGCAATAATGGAAATGAAACACGCAGAGAAGCTCATCGGCCGCATCCTCTTTCTGGAGGGAACTCCAATTGTCAGCGAGCTCAAGCAGATACGCATAGGCGACACAGTGGACAAACAGCTTGCCAGCGATCATGCCCTCGAAAAATCAGCGATAAAATCTTACAATGATGCCATTATGCTTGCAGGAGAGGTTCGTGATTTTGCCACACGGGAGATCCTTGAGAATATTTTGCAAGACGAAGACGGCCACATAGATAAAATTGAAGAACTTCAGGATCAGATCAGACAGATGACGTTACAGTTTTTCCTGACCACCCAAGTATGATTTAATCTCCCGGCTGGATTCTATGGGATCGGTTAGAAGGCCCCGGGCTTAAAAGGACTGCCTTTAGCTGTCGTATCTCGAGAGGCTGTTGAAAAACTGCTAGAATTTAGTCTTCGAGCTTGTCGAGAAGCTAAATTCTCTTTACTTCTCGACTCGCTTCGCTCGCTCGAAGAATAAAATCCAACTTTTTCAACAGTATCTCGACCACATAGATATTCGGCGTTGGCTTGAATAAAAGATCAAATAAGTTTTAACCAGCGCATGATTTTTCCGGTGGGATCACCGATTTTGGAATTTATGGCATATAGACCGCTGGCAATCAAATTACTGTAAGTTAATTCTTCCTTCCCTTTATAAATGCCCGTCTTTTTGAACACCACATCAGGTATGCGATTTACCACCTTCCCAACTCCATAGCCGGCCAATAGGGAAGCCCCCACGAGAACACCCTTGCCTATCATAATTGCTCCACCAACGATACCTACGCCGGCTGCGGCTCTTGCCCCCAACGCCCCAACAAGGGAAGCCGGTAGTGCGGCCTGTGTAGAAAAAGTGGCAATCAAACCGGTACCCACGCCCCCAATCAACATGCCACTTGTGCCTTCAGGTGAAATGCCCAAATCCGATTCTAACATCAATAGTGCCGTAGAAATTGGAATGGAGCTTAAAAATCCGCCCGGCACCAAACGCAGATAACGCATTAAGGAGAAGCCTTGACTGGCCATGACCTTGGCTGAGATGGCGGTCGACAAACCGGTGCCAATAAATGTCCCGCCCTTTGCCCATCCATTCATCTCTTTACCGGTAAAATATTCATATCCTTTTATAATACCTACAGCTGCCAGGACTGAACCAAATATAGAACCAAAATTGGCAAGAAAGGTTGCCTTGGAGGGAGATCTTTTTAATATACGGGCTATCTGTCTTGCCAGCGAATTTTTTGATGAAGGATTTTGATAAACCCGATGATGCACCAATTTGATATCTTCGTATCTAATGCCTTCTTTAAAGGAAATTTCACCTTCATTTGTAACTCTAATTGGACCCAGTTCTCCACCTTTATTGGGGCCAGCGACAATATACCTAATACAAGGATTTCTAATGGCTCTTCTCACTTCCGCAACGCCAATATTTTCGCCACGGCGAGAGACGACATATGTTATACCTCTATGGGTAATTTCATATTCTACTGTATGAACCGGCGGTAAAATACTCCTTGCTGTATGTGTTGCCTGTTGTCTCAAAAAAAACTTCTGGGTTGCAGCAAAGGGATTAACCGGATGTTCGGGATTAATCCCTTGGGTGGCAGCAAAGAGATTAACCGGCTCTCGAGAACTTTGGATAGGCTTGATCTCTACAAGTTTATCTCCCAAAGGGAAAAATGTAACATCCCGATCCTTGATTATAAACGGTCCGGCCCTTGTAACAGTTTCTTTATTGGCCATCCATCTCTTTTCCGGTAACGGTCCTCCATATTCTATTATCTCGATTCCTCCCCTTTGATACCGCTGAATTCCGTAGGTCGTTCCATCATAAACCACACGCCCGCTAAAACCCTTGGGTACACGTTCACCTAACCTAAGCTCCTCAAATCGACTATCGGCTATCTGGGCGATTAATGGCGGTTTTGGAGATAAAATGGGGTCTGGAGGTGGACTCCCGCAAAAACGGAGAACTTCGTCCGGAACTGTATTGGGTACCCCATAGGAATCAATAGAGTTTGCCCCAGCCATGACAATCCCTCTCCGATAATTATTTGATTACCCCCAATATTGTTATCGGCAAAAAACGTATAAAGTTGCGCGTATTTTTTATGTTGAATTATTAATGTGTTGGGCAAGATAATTAAACTTATTGTTTAATATTAATGCGGAACTTATTGAATTCTGTGTGCAATGATTCGGAGGTGTGATTCCAAATTCATTGTGCAAAGAGGGTAAAGTCAGGAGGGGTTAACGGAATATCTTATCCAAATGTTCGATCATGCGGCGCACATGTGTGCCGGGCCAGAAGAGCTTTTTGCACGTGGGACAGCGATAAAATTTACCTGACAGCCCGTAGGACTTCGTCGGTATTTCATCTTTGACAGCCTGTTTATCAACTTCGACAAGGAGGCTGTTGCATTCAACACAGCGGTTAAAGGTATTTGCAAAGGGATCAAATGAGGAAAATGCCTTTTTGACCTGAATCAATTGTGAATCAAGATCATCGCCTTTGATTATGAGATATGGCGGTATGTCCGATAGTTCCTTATAATTTTGCGACCTCGTCAAAATAATTCTTTCTTCTTCACGGGCCACGCGCAGTAGACTCGACCGGTCAATTGATGCGTCATAAAAAACGTCATATCCGCAAACCCTGAGCCAGCGGGCAAGACTTCCAAGCATGACGTCGCAGGCGAACTTCATAATGCAAATCCTAAGCACTAAATCCTAAATTCTAAACAAATTCAAAATCCCAAATTCGAATGACCAAAACGTTTTGAATTTAGAATTTTGGTCATTGGAATTTGTTTAGGATTTAGATATTAGGATTTAGGAAATTTCCTTTAGTATTTGTTTAACCACATCCGCCGGGTTTTTCGCCTCGATAATCGGGCGTCCGACAATTAGATAATCAGCGCCGGCGGCAATTGCCATGATTGGTGAGGCAATACGCCTCTGATCCTGAGCCTCGGAACCAATTGGCCTCACGCCAGTGGTCACGATGAGAAACTTTTCACCACACGCGTTTCGTATCGGCTTGATCTCCAATGGAGAGGCAAGCACACCATCGAGACCACACTGTTGTGACATTTTTGCAAGCCGCACCACCTGTTCGCGCACCTCAAACTGAATGCCGATGTCTGCCATGGAGTTCATGCTCGTAAGAACGGTGACTGCAATCAGCTTTGGCATTGCCGCCTTGCTGCCGGCCGCATAGAGAGCCGCTTCGACGGACCTTTCCAGCATCTCCTTGCCGCCGGCGGCATGGACATTGAGCATGGCGACTTTGAGTTTGGTCGCAGTGGCAACGGCGCGCGCCACGGTAGAAGGGATATCATGATACTTGAGGTCTAAAAAAACCTTACATCCTTCATCATGAACCATCTTGATCACATCCGGTCCAAGCAACGTGTAGGTCGGCAATCCGACTTCGAAAATATGAACATCGTCCTTCAACAATCTCACAAGCCTCGTCGCGTCTTTCATGGAATCCGCAAGAAGCGCAACTATGAGACGGTCTTTACTGGGAATCGGTTTTATTTTCATTTTGTCTCCTCTTGAATATTTTATGCTTCGCAATCCAACGGCACGGGATTGCTTCGCCCGCCACACATCATAGCGGGCTCGCAATGACGCCCAGTAGTCATTGCGAACGAAGTGAAGCAATCTCCAAATCCCCCCTCACCCTCCTTTACCAAAGGGGGGAGCTAATTCACGCCCCCCTTTACAAAAGGGGGGATGGGGGGATTTAAAGGGCTCGCAATGACATATCAGATAGTACCTTCCATTATTTTCAAGAAATGCTTTACAACTTCATCCGGCTTAACCTTGCTGACGTTTCCTGTGCGCCGCTCTTTTATCTCAACGTGACCGAACCTAAGCCCCTTTGCCCCGACGACAACATGATATGGAATGCCGATAAGATCCGCGTCCGCGAACTTGACACCCGCCCTCAAATCCCTGTCGTCAATTAAAGTCTCAACACCCGCTCTGTTCAAATCCTGATATATTTTTTCAGCGACTTCGACCTCCTCGCCTTTGGCCGAAAGCGGGATTACCTCTGCGGCAAAAGGGGCGACCGGAAGAGGCCAGCAAATACCCCTTTCGTCATGATTTTGCTCTATCGCCGCCGCAGCGGTTCGCCCGATGCCTATACCGTAGCAACCCATCTCGATCAAGTTCTCCTTGCCGGCTTCATCAATGTATGTCGCCCTCATTGTATTGCTGTACTTCGTGCCGAGGTAAAAGACCTGTCCCACTTCGATACCACGGTACTCGTCCATCATACCGTCGCATCGCGGACACGGATCTCCATTCACCGCACGCCGGATGTCGGCATATTTTGCGATCTTCAGATCGCCAAGATTCACATTGACGTAATGTGCGTCATTCTCGTTTGCACCGATGACAAAATCCTCCATGGCAGCCACTTCGTGATCTGCATAGACCGGTATCGTAAGGCCTATCGGACCGGAAAAGCCGGATGGTGCGCCGGTAATCCGCTGCACGGATTCTTCTTCAGCCAGATGGCACCATTCGCAACCGATCACTTCTTTAAGCTTTGCCTCTTTGAGTGCATGATCGCCGCGGACAAGCCCCGCCACAGGGCCGTGATCAGTTTCCAGGATCAGCGTCTTTATAATTTGATTTGGTTTGACTGAGAGAAAACTGCAAACCTCTTCAACCGATTTCTTTCCCGGCGTCGAAACCTTTTGATACTTTCCCCTTTCACCTTTGACCTTTGACCTTTGACCTATATTTCTTATTTCCGCCTTTTCAACGTTTGCCGCATATTCGCATTTCGTGCATGAGACTATTTCATCCTCACCGGATGCCGCAAGGACCTGAAATTCATGTGACATGGAACCGCCGATGGTGCCGGTCATCGCCTCCACGGGCCGAAACGACAATCCGCAGCGTGTGAAGATCCTTTTATAAGCATCGTACATCTTCTTATAAGTTTCCTTTGCAGCCTCTGAATCACGATCAAATGAATAGCCGTCTTTCATTATAAATTCGCGGCTGCGCATCAGACCAAACCGCGGTCTGACCTCGTCGCGAAATTTTGTCTGGATCTGAAAAAGATTCTTGGGCAGGTCGCGATAGGATTTTATCTCGTTTCTCACAAGGTCTGTGATTGCCTCCTCATGCGTAGGTCCTATCACGAAATCGCGCTCGTGCCGATCCTTGAAACGCAAAAGCTCCTTGCCGTACACACTCCAGCGGCCCGTCTCCTGCCATATCTCCGCGGGCATGACGATAGGAAGCAAAAGCTCCTGCGCACCCGAGGCTTCCATTTCCTCGCGCACAATGTTTTCAATCTTGGTGATGACGCGAAGGCAAAGCGGAAGCAGCGTGTAAACACCGGATGCGAGCTTCCGGATGTAACCCGCACGCATCATAAGCATGTGGCTAACAACCTCGGCGTCTGAGGGCGCCTCGCGCAACGTGGGAATGAGCATTTGAGAGTACCGCATATGGCTCCAAGTCTGACTATTGACTATGGACAAATGACCAATGACCTGGATTACATGAGTCAATAGTCGATGGTCAATGGTCTATGGTCGAAAGTTTACATATTTTTAACAAGGAATTTGATTTCCTTCATCAACTCTTCTTCCAGATCCTCTTCACGGCATGTGCGTACAATTTCGCCCTTGCGGATTATGACGCCCTTGCCGTTGCCCCCGGCGATTCCGATATCCGCCTCGCGCGCCTCGCCCGGGCCATTGACAATGCAACCCAATACCGAAACTTTAAGCGGCGCCCTTACCTTCTCCAGGCGCTTCTCAAGGCGGGCAACCAATCCTTCAAGATCAATTTGCAACCTGCCGCACGTCGGACAAGAAACAATTTCGACAAACGGCCGTTTCCTCAACCCAAGTGATGCAAGGATCTCATATGCCGCCTTCACCTCAAGAATAGGATCGGCCGTCAAGGAAACACGGATTGTATCGCCGATCCCCTCCTGCAATAAAGTGCCGATGCCAAGCGCTGATTTTATCGCTCCGAACATGAGAGTGCCCGCCTCAGTAACGCCAAGATGCAATGGATAATCGGTGAGTGAAGATAGGAGACGATATGATGAAATCGCATCCCGAACATTTGACGCCTTCACCGAAATTTTGGTGTCATGAAAGTCTAGGTCTTCCAATATCCTGACATGACCGAGTGCGGATTCGACCATCGCCTCAGGACAGGGATGCCCAAATTTCTCGAGCACATGTTTTTCAAGTGAACCGCTGTTGACCCCGATGCGTATCGGCACGCGCCTTGCCTTTGCCTCTCTTACAACTTCTTGAACACGATTTTTTGAACCAATGTTTCCCGGATTGAGTCTCAAGCCATCCACGCCCTGTTCGAGCGAAATGAGCGCCAACGCATGTTGAAAATGAATGTCGGCGATGAGCGGTATCTTTATCGATCCTTTGATCTTTGAAAGCGAATTTGCAGCCTTTTCGTCCGGCACGGCGACGCGCACAATTTCGCAGCCGGCCTCCGTGAGTCTTTGGATCTGCTCAACCGTCGCCTTGACATCACAAGTATCCGTATTCGTCATTGATTGGACGGAAATGGGGGCATCGCCACCAACCGGCACATTTCCGACTTTGATCTGTCTTGTTTTTCTGCGCATAAAAGTATCTTTATTATTGGATCAACGCGCACCCGCCGGTGCTGCCACCGGTTTGAGTAGGGGGTGTAATTTGTTCAGCCGCGCATGGGTTTGCAACCGGCACCTCGACGGCCTGCATCTCAATAGTCATGCCTCCCTGATCGCAGCTCACCGTTGTTGAGCCATCTTCGGCGACAGGTATCACATCGGAATCAAAACCGGTCGGCGGATTTGAAAGAGGTTCAAAACCCGACATTCCGGAATACTTCGACGTCAGAGGTTCGTAGATGACCTCATAGGTCTTTCCCGGAACGATGCCGCCCAGATAATAATGGCCATCCGCATGGCAGGCAGGGTAGAGAACCCCTGAAACCATCGATCGCGCATCCTCTTTGGTCAATGATAAACCGTCACCCACGCGTCTCGCTATGACATTTACACCCTGAAGCGGCCGGCCGTTTTGATCCTGAATCTCACCCCTGATTGTACAAAAAGAATTTTGATAATTGGAGCTGGGATAGATGAAAGAGAGTGTCGCCTTGTCATCAATTTTCAGCTCCGTTCCCTGCCTCACCGTCTTGAGTTCCGGAAACATCGTCGGGATATACTGCGCATCAGCACAGGTTCCGCCAAGATCGCATGCATTTGCAATATCGAGGTTGACCTGCGTGTGGTCAAGATTGAAGAGATGTCCCAACTCGTGCTGAATTGCGGCCTTAAACTCATCTTCAGTAAGCGTGCCTTCATCCATTAAAAGTCCATTAAATATCACAATGCCTTTCACGATTTTTGTGCCGCTTATATCAGAAAGAAGTATTTGTGAGAGGCCGGGGATATTATGATAATTTCCCGGCGCAATGTCTCCTGTAATCGATCCGTCTTTGTCGAAAATAATCACTGTGGGACCTTCAGAGGTGTTATTGTATTCCGTATAATTATTTACATCGATATTTTTTCCCACACTGCCAGCGTACTTGACGGTTACATCCACTGTCTGTTGTGTGACACCACCGGCACCACGAAGAGAGGCGCCTACCCATTTATTTATCGCATCGGTCACCCACTGTTTGGCCATTGCGTTGTTTACACTGTTTGAAAGATCGCCATCCTCGGAATACCATGTGAGCGTCTTGTCCTGCCACTGCTGCACAACACCGCTATCGTTGACCGCGTCAACCACAAACGGCCCGCCGGCATCAGCGAAATGAACGTTCAGAAGAATTGCAGTTACGATCAATGTTTGAAAATAACGATGCACTTGCACCTCCTAAATTTTTATTTCAAATTTTCCACAATGGTCTTGAAATCATCATAGGATATCGGTCCTTTCGGGGGATTGCTGACATCTATATTTACAGACTTGAGCGTCTTTGTCACAGGGGATCCCTTGGAAATCTGTTTGAATAGATTAGCGTTTGAAAATTTATTCACCACCATTGTCCTTCCCTTATTATCATATACTATATCAAAGACACCCTGATCCATCCCCAAAGGAGTTCGCACACCGAGTCTTGACATCTCAGACCAATAGACAACATATTCTTTACCCGGCTCGAATTGCGTAAAACCCACCGCATAAGGCGCGCCCATTTTTATGGCCTCCGCCCTCGATACGCCGTATTGATCCACCTCAAAAGGATTTTCTGCTTTACCCTTCAGCATTTCCTTTATTGCAAAGACATAATGCGTCACGATAACACCGGTGGGCGCACTAACGGGATAGATTGTCCTTACCTCACGCTTCTCGCATACCCCCCGGAATCCGATCTCGGCATTTGAAACAATTGCAGGAAGGTTCATTTCTATGATCTGGTAGCCCTCTGATACAAACACGGGGACAACAGCACATATTAACCCGAAGAAAATCGCTGTTTTTAATCTCACAATACACCTCCTCATTAAATTCTCTTAATTAGTGTCCTTCCAGAAATCCTGCTTGTCATAGCGGCGAGCCCGAAGGGCTCCTTGCAATGACAAAAACGGCGTTTCTCAACAGAATCTAAGTATATGATGCTTATCGCGGCAAAGTTCAAAAGTCAATTAAGGCGCGTAATCACAAAAAAATATGTCCGGCATATAATGCCGGACATATTCTTGTAGTCGCCAGGTTTTAACGAATCTTTATTCTGCTTTGGAGAGTGACAAGGAATATTTTGCGCATGGTTCCCCAAGTTGATCGCCAACCGGTGCCGCATCAATGTATTCGCACTCACCTGTAACACCATTTTCCGTAAACTCAAGATGGAAGATGCGCGAATTGGATACATCCCGCTTCAAAATGGTAACCTTGCCGTCTTTAACGGTTCCACTGATTTCCCCGTCATCATCAAATTGCACGCTCATGACATCGCCACTCTGGATAACGTTGACTTTCAAAGGTGTCGTCGAATCTATCGCATCGGCGAGATTCTCGCAGTTATTCTCCGCAAGTTTCATTTCACCTTTATAAGTCCCGTCGTATTGACCGCTCCCGGCCGTCATAAAAGGCGGCTGAATGCTTGGATCAAAACCGTCGTAGAGCTTGGGATCTTTGTCGAATGCGCTGCAGGCAGCCATGAAAGCCAAAGAAATGACACAGACAAGAAGACGTATCTTCATCCCTATCCCTCCTTTTTGCCCGCCATTGTTTTCGCGGGGCTCCTTTTCTCCCTCCATACCTTATATCGTCGTATTTTCAATAAAGTTGCGTGGTTTTTTTGCAATTTTTATGAATAAGCTATCCCATTGAAATACAATACCTTTCTTCTCTCATTCTCGACCTTTTGCAACTAAATAATGATTGAAATGGCACAACGATCAGGTATGAGGCTCGACCCTGCAAGACGACTAGTGCCAATAAATTGATTTATAAGCTGTTATTTGTTTGGGCGCTTCAATTGGAACCATGTTTTTTATTGAGGGGCAATTTCTTGAGCATTTCACATTTCATAAGATGAAGGGGAATTTTTCTCGGCCATCCAAATTGAAGGCGGGGTTTTCGGGATCGATTCCGGCCTGCTCCAAAAAGTACGCAAAGATTTTCACTCTTTGGCCGGGATCAACTTTGATCTGAGTATTTTCAAGACGCGCTATTTCGCGGATCGTCTTTTCTAGGGCCTCCGCCCTTACCGATCCAAAACTTCCTCCCCGCTGTCTTGGTTCTTCCCCAAAAAACAACCCGTCCCACAATTTCAGTGTAAAATAAGGACCCTTTCGGCTGAACAATTGGGGATTCTGCTTTGACAGGGCATTCATTGCATCGTTTATTGCTGAAAGAACATCCCCCTGATTTTGCGCATTGAAGTAGATGACAATTTGATCCCTTCTTAATGCAGAGCCATCTTTCTGCGCATCCGGATAGACCTTAAATTCAAATTTACCGGATGTTGCAAGCATCGCATCCTGCATTGCATTTATAACGTGAACGATATTCTCAGCACATTTTTCAGGATTGATTGTTATGTAGAATCTTCCCTCCGGTGTTCCTCTTGTTGAATTGTTCGAGATATACCAGATGAATCCTTCCATTGAAAGCCTTGTCACGCCATTTCTCGGCCGAGGGAGATTCATAGGAACTTGTTGTATCTCGATTTTGCGGCCGTTTTTTGCCGCCAATGTCGCCTTTCCATCATACGCATCATAGGCAGATTCGCGTTTCATCCCCTCAACAACATCATCTGATAAATGTCTTTCAAATAAATAGTCGGTGGTCTCTTGCAAATTTCCAAGTCTTGCAGCGTCTCTCTCATAAACCTGAGGCAGTCCGCAAACGTACGCGCCATTTGGTGAAATCTCTATCCCGTAAAAATGCCGCGCGTCATCAAGGGCTTTCGATACCTGTACTCTCTCATGCTCGACTTGCATGCCAAGCATTGATGCCGCCTTTAACAAACTATCAGCATGTTTGACCAGAGATGTGAGGTGGGTATAATACGACCAATCTTCCGAGCCCGCACCAAGAAGCCTCTTTAGGAAATTCCCAATTTGTTCCACAATATTCTGAATGTTTTTCTCAAATAGTTCATAAACCTGTTGACGCTTAATTGGATCAACCTCTCCCCTCTTAATAGCATCCCCATGTAGTTTAACCAACGCGTCTACCATCAACAGGCAATGATGATCCTCCACGATTAGCAGTGTGTTGATCACCGTTTCAAGGTCACCCGATTTCGCCGCGATCTCAAACAGTTTAAATATGTCTTCCCCAAGTTGATTGCCCAATATCATTTTCCTCTTTGCAAGGATTGCAATCGCTTTGGCAATATCTTCTGCAGTCGCGTATTTCATCATATTCCGCAGGGTGTAGCCTATATCTTCGAGATTATCACGTTTCTGCAAAACTCTTAAATCGTGTTCAATTTTGCCGGCATACTGTCCTGTTTTGGCATTGTCAGAACCGCGGATCCCATAATTTTCGGGTTCATAACCATTTGCGTTGAATGAATCAAACAACGTGTATGCCTTGTCGATATGAGCCTGAGTGGCAACACCCTGCCCGTGCAGTTTGAGAAGCTTTTCCGTGCATGAGCGCAACACCTTTTTAAATGTTGCAGTGTTACGGAACAAAGCGCCGCCCTCCACACCATTCAAATCGGCGACTAAAGATAGACCTTCTATATTCAAATTGGCGACTAAAAATAGTCCTTCTATAGTGACCAATAAATCCTCAGGATTCATCTTTGCTAAATACCGGTCCCAATCTTTTTCAGAGAGTACCTTCATGGCCTTCTGCATAATCCCCATTTCCGAAAGCTGTGACTTTTGAATCGCCGGTTTCGCCTCACCGGATGGAACCTCAATACGAACTTCAATCTTATAATCACGATGGTCTACTGACCGTGCTCCCCCATTATGCAGAGCAGAATGAGTATCCATCTCAAGGCCGGTCAACTCTATTACATATCTGCCGGGTTGCATGACGGCATATCCCTTCCCGCTGATCAGGATTTCCTGTCCTGTGTCCTCGCTTTTGACCCTCATATCATTATATTTATTGTGATGTGTGATGATCCAGCCGTCTGACGACCTTCGCAGCGTTATCTCGCCCCTTGAAATATTTTTCTCGCCACTGTCTGCTATCACAATATCCGGGCGGAGTCCTTTTACGGGGGCCCTTCCGATTGTGCAAATATCTGCATTTGACGGTATACGATGGAAAACCGGTTCTCCGTTGAGAGTTGTAGCAGGTGATGCACCAACATTATTTCCCTGCGTCCCCCCACTACCGTTCACATCGTTTTGTTTGGCAGCGGCAGAGGGAGTCTGCTGCGCTACACTAAATATCCACTCATGCCTGCCAACCCGGATACGATCTCCCTCACTAAGGGAGACCCATTCGCCGCCGTCATATTTTGAATCGTTCACATACATGCCGTTTTTCTTGCTGAGATTTACAATAACCCATCTGTCGTCCTGAGCGCGATATATGTGCAGATGTTCGCGACTTATTTGATCGTCTGTAGATATGGTAAATTCGGATTTGACTGGATCTCTTCCCAATATGACTTCCTGCCGGTTAGGCGCAATAAAGTACGGCCCGTCCCCAACCGGTTTCAGAATTATCGTGGGACTCGTGTGATCGCTTCCGGCGGCCCCCACATTGATGTGGATGTCTCCATCCACTCCATATTGCGTCGAGACCGGTATAAACTTGTCGGTTAATCTCTCTTGCCCTTCCCGCCTATGGTGATCGAGCTGTTGCTCGACCGGACGCCTATCATGTCCATCTAATCGTTCGCCCGGTCTGGCAACCGGTTGCATACGGCCGATACCTTCGCCTTTAGCAACTGCGAATGCCAACTCAGGCGCCCTGATTTTATCGTTCTGCCTTAATGTTTTCAGTTCACTGACATATGTCTGACGTATCTCAGGTGTGGCCTTATAAAGTTGTTTGCCGTCGAAGAGAAGATTGAGACCCGTGCTTTCAAGAACCCTGTTTGTTTCGATAACCGACTCAACTGTATCACCTTTATTCTTTGCGATCGTCTTTGCTAATCTGTCGATCGATCCTCGGGATACATCACCCTTCACGTGGGCCATATAGATCGCCTGAGAGAGCATGTCCGCCATCGGGGATTTTTCGCCGGCGATACCCTCAGCGAGTTTCTGCGATGCCTCCATGATCGGTTTTGTCCTCAG
>Ga0315276_10001752_pt1 | contig 19513 bp, 23 predicted proteins | sample YL17G05_0_MG_FD_204542 | JGI IMG/M metagenome (GOLD analysis project Ga0315276, IMG submission 204542) | Sediment microbial communities from Yellowstone Lake, YNP, Wyoming, USA - YL17G05_0 | ecosystem: Environmental > Aquatic > Freshwater > Lake > Sediment | place: USA: Wyoming | collected... | reverse complement strand
GGATGATGAAATCATCGCCCGCGACCGGCCTCAACCCCGCGAAATACGCGATGATATCGTTCTCGTTTATCGAGGGGACGAGCTTCCGGGCGCCTTCGAGCACCTTTGCAAGGCCTGCGACTGTAGTCGACAGGTCATCCTTATCGGTAATGTCTTCGGAGGTTGGGCCTATCATCGGATTGCCGTCGGAGGTCCTCGTGACAAGGATGCCCTTGGAAATCTTTGACGGCAGCGGGAATAAAAGATGGTTTGTTATGCGTTCCCTCTTCTTGTCGAGCATGAACTCCTCGCCCCTGCGCGGGGTTATGTGGAAGTCTTTTACGCCGACCATGGCCGATACCACGTCCGCGTAGAGGCCGGCGGCATTTATCACAAACTTCGCGCTGAAGGTCCCCCTGGAAGTGATGATCTCGAATCCCGGCTTCGCCGGCAGGATCTTCTCCACCTTCGTCTCGGTGCGTATCTCGACGCCGTTGGATGAGGCGTTCTCGGCAAAATCGTAGACCCAGCGGTAAGGGCTGATGATGCCCGCGGTCGGAGCGTAAAGGGCGGCTACGGCCTCGGAGGAAAGGTTCGGTTCGTTCTTTCGAAGCCATTTTTTATTCACTATGCGCAAGCCGGGGACTCCGAGAGAGACGCCGTCCTTCTTAAGCCGGACCAGGCGGCCGGCCTCTTCGTCGTCGAAGGCGACTATGAGTTCGCCAACTTCCTTGAAATCGATATTGAGCTCCCTGGCGAGTCTTCTGGTGAGGATATTGCCTTGGACGCATAGCCGGCCTTTAAGAGAGCCGGGAGGATTTTGGGTACCCGGATGGATGATGCCGCTGTTGGATTTCGAGACGCCGAAGGCGAGCTCTGCCTCCTTTTCGAAGAGCACGACACTCAATCTATAGCGCGAGAGTTCACGGGCGATGGCGGTTCCGACGACACCGCCGCCTATTATCGCGACATCATATAAATTCATCTGGTAAGGGTCCTTTGCACAGCCTCGCACCAGCCGGCGTATAGCCGGTCAGCGCTTCTTAGCGGCATCTTCGGCTTGAATATTTTATCGGCCGCCCAGCACCTCTTTATCTGGCTTGAGTCCTTCCAGTAACCTATTGCAAGCCCGGCCAGATACGCCGCGCCGAGCGATGTTATCTCGACGACTTTCGGCCTGACCACGTCGATGCCGCAGAGGTCCGCCTGGAACTGCAGCAGGAGATTGTTCACAACAGCGCCGCCGTCGACCTTCAGGCTCTTTATCTTAAGGCGCGAATCCTTCTGCATGGCATCGACCACGTCCCTGGTCTGGTAGCACATCGCCTCAAGCGCTGCCCTCACCAAGTGGCTTGCGCGCGTGCCGCGTGTTATGCCGAATATGGCACCGCGCGCGTTCTGGTCCCAGTAAGGAGCTCCCAATCCTACGAGCGCAGGAACAAAATAGACTCCTGCATTATCTACGACAGACCGGGCCATGATCTCGGATTGCGACGCATGTTTGAGAAGCCCGAGCCCGTCACGCAGCCACTGGACGGCCGCGCCCGCGACGAATATGGCGCCCTCCAGGACATAAACCGGCTCGCCGCGAGCTCCGCAGCCCAGCGTCACGATAAGGCCGTGTTTAGAGACAGGTCTATTTTTTCCGGCATTGAGAAGGACAAAGCATCCCGTGCCGTAGGTATTCTTCATCGTTCCCGGCTCAAAACACGCCTGGCCGAATAGCGCGGCTTGCTGGTCGCCGGCTACGCCGGATATGGGAATACCGGCCGGAAGACGCCCCGTTTTCGCTGTATAGCCAAAGATACCCGACGAATTTTTCACTTCGGGCAGGATAGCCGCGGGTATCCCGAATTTCCTTAGGATCGCTTTATCCCACTCCAGTTTTTCGATATTGAAGCACATGGTGCGCGAGGCGTTCGTATAATCGGTGGCGTGGACTTTGCCACCTGTAAGCTTCCAGAGTATCCAGGTGTCGGTCGTGCCGAAGAGTATCTCTCCTTTTTTCGCGCGGGTCAGGACACCTGGCACATTCTTAAGGATCCATTCTATCTTCGTCGCCGAGAAATAGGCGTCTATGGGCAAGCCTGTTCTTTTGGTGAAAAAATTGACCGTCTCTTTTTTCTTTTTCAGCTCATCGCAGCGCGAGGCCGTCCTCCTGCACTGCCATACGATCGCGTTGTGGACGGGCCTTCCGGTACGCTTGTCCCACATCACGGTCGTCTCGCGCTGGTTCGTGATGCCGACGGCCGCTATCGAGCCGGATGGCACTTTGGCCAGCACCCTCTGGACCGAATCGTTGACGCTATTCCACAGGTCACGCGGGTCGTGCTCGACCCAGCCGGGCTTGGGAAAATGCTGCGGAAATTCCCGGTAGGCGCTGGCAACCTTACGGCCCTTCTTGTCATATATGACGGCGCGGCTTCCTGTCGTCCCCTGGTCTATGGCCAATATATATTTCACCCGAACCTCCTTGACGATCTAAAATAGGTACCTGGTACTTCTTTTTAAGCTTTTTTACTAAATAGGTACCTGGTACCTATTGTAGATGACGGCGCGGCTTCCCGTGGTCCCCTGGTCTATGGCTAATATATATTTCACTCTAACCTCCTAGAAAATCTACAACCTCTTCTCCACCCATCTCAACATATCTTCAAAGACCTTTTCTTTACCAATATCTATCGAAAGCGCGTGATACATATCAGGATATTCGATCATCGTCTTGTCCTTTAATACCAGGCCGGCAAAGATACGCTTTGTCGCCTGAGAGTCGACGATCTTATCTTCTCCGGAGGCCAGAAATAATACCGGCGTCCTGAGAGCGCTTTTTACGACGGCGGCGCGGAACTGCGACAAGAGTATCCTGACCAAGAGCCCCGACGGCGCCATGCGCGATTCGCGCACGTCCTGGTCCATCCTGTTCCTGTAATCGGCGTCGCGCGTGCACATGGACGAGTCGAACGGCACCCTGAACTCTTTACCCGGGTTATAAAAAAGGGAGGCGAACATCTTTACGTACTCTGACGGTGCGAGCTTTATCCTGTTGGCGAACGCCGGCGATATGCATACAAGGCCGTCGAAGAGGCCCGGCCGGTCTATGCACAAAAGGAACGAGACCAGCGCCCCGAGGCTTTCGCCGATGAGAAATATCTTCTTCCTGGGATTTTCTCTGGCGGCTACTGCGTAAATACGCAGGATGTCTCTATAGTAAGCTGCGGGAGCGTGCATTTCGACCGCATATGAGGAGATGCCGTTCTTCAGGAAAAAGTCGGAGAGCATCTCCCATCTGCCGGTGTGGGCGCCCAGGCCGTGTACAAGCACGAAGACAGCCTTAGGCGCAGCGTGCGGCCACTTCCTGTAACCTGCATCTTCTATTTTTGAAATGTTTTCCTGCCTTTGAGATATGTGACAGCGGCAAGCGCCGCGATGTAACTGAGCGCGCCTATGCAGAGCGCGACGACAAAATATCCTAACAGTATAGGGCCGAGGACATCATAAACCGAAATTTTAAATAGCTGATCCCACCTAAAATCTTTTATGAAAATATCCCAACGCGCCTGGACCACCTGATATTTCAGGCCGGTCAGCATCGCGCCTGCCTTCATTGCCACGAGAAATACCGGTATGCTGAGCCACGTGTTGGTGAGAATGCTTCCGAGGAGCGCGGCAGCGCGATTAACCCTGAAGATGAATGCCAGAAAAAGCGCGGCGATCGGGCCCGTGCCGGGCAGGACGCCGGAAAATACTCCGAGACCCAGCCCGATCGCGATCCTCTGAGGACTGTCGTTAATCCTGAAGAGCTTAAGATATATCGTCCTGAGAAACCGCGCGGCCTTTTCCAGAATTGTCCTGTTCGGCATATATTTTTACAGCCCTTTAGCGGCCGAAGAACATCTCGCGTATCTTTTCCCGGCCGACGGCCTTTATTACTTCCTGCGACACTACAAACAGCAGTAGAAGCACCGCAAGCCAGATCTGGACCGTCCAGAAACGCGGCCACCATATCTCGTCGATCAGGTGCCGCCACGCCACATCCAGGTCCTTATATTTTACGACAAACGGGACCAGGTGCTCGAGCATGCGGAAGAGAAATGTAAATAAAAAATAGATGGAGGTCTTCCAGGCTGTACTGTATATGAGCGGCCTGCGAGAAAATATATTAAGGAACGGCAGCTTATCCGCCACCAGCATCACCTTGCCGATTATCAATGCACCGATGACGGTGCGGATGTAACTTATGAACGGCAGGCCCAGCGCCCTGAATATCCATCCGAATGTCATGTAAAATATATTGAAGGCTATGAAGAAATACAGGACCGCCGGCAGGATGTGGAAAAACTCTTTTTTCAGCCATTTCGTTGCGCGGGACATCCTATCCTCCAAAATATATCGCACAAACCCGGAATGATACCTTCTGAAAACAATAATAACATTCCGGGTTTGTTTTGCTGACAACCGGTTGCCTATTTGGTTTCTTCGGCGCGAAGCGCCTCCATGCCCGGCGGGACCTTGTGCCACTTATAACCGCCCGCAGCGTCCATGTACCCCCTGTCAAAGAGCCGCCTCATCTGGACGGGATCGAACATCTCCTTATCCTCCTGCTTAAAATCAGGAGGGATGAAAGCGAGGTTGTAATCGTTGCCTCTCTCTTTCATAAATACGTAGATCCTGTAAGCGTCGCCTATACCCTGCGCGTCGATTATCGTATCGAATGCGCGCCCCGCGATCGATCCGAGGTCGTCTTTCACTTTCTTATAGTTTGGCGTCATGTAGCCGTTACGTATTATATAAAGCTTTGACCTTAACTTTGACGGGTCGACGCCCATCTGCACGGCAGCTTCCCGCATGCCGTGCAGGAGCCCGTATGTGGTGAAGACCTGCGTCAGCGTCCCGCCGTCGACGTGCATCTCCTGGTAAGACTTGCCGTCCGCTTCCACATTGATGAATGACGGAGGGAACGTCACCGGTATTGCGGCCGAGGCGACTATGACCTTGCGGAAAAGTTCCATGTCGCCCCTGCAGGCGATGGCGCCCATGTCCCAGATGACGAAGCGCTGCGCGTCTAGATTTACGGTGCCGACGAAGAGCCTGCGGCCGCTTTTATGCTCGGCGGCTATCTCTGCCAGGATATCCGGCGTGATCTCAGATGCGATCGTCTTGGCGAGCGGCCTGTTCGACGCAAGAGAATCACCCGTAAGGGCCGAGAGAGGCCCTTTCGACGCCATGACGTCCTTTGTCGACATGTTCGTATATAATGTTTCGAGTTTGTTGTCGTATTCTTTGCCCAGGAAGACCAGAGGCGCCATGATCGCTCCGGTGCTCACCCCAGTAACGACTTTGAACAGGGGTCTTGAGCCTTCCTTGGACCATCCCTTCAGAAGCCCCGCGCCGTACGCGCCGTTAGCCCCGCCGCCTGATATGGCGAGGACAGGATATACTTTTATGCCATCCGGGCCCGTCGGGAAATCCTCCGCGCTCTCCTGCTTTAGCGAGGCTAACATGTTCTCCTGCAGCATCGTATGAGATTCACCTATGGTAATGCGTATTTCATCCATGTCGCCTACCTTCGCCTTCATGGCCAGGTCCGGCGGTACGGCGTGTCTTACGGTGCCGCAGCCTGCAAGCGATATCACAAAACATGCGACTCCGATCAAAGCCAAAAATCTACTCCTTAATATTTTCTCCACGGATCTACCTCCTATTTTTGTAAATGGACACGAGATTCTTGATCGATATAAAAATAAGCGCCAGGCCCGTCACAAAAAGGAACGCCAGGAATAGCTCGGCCACGATGGCCTGCGCTGTAGCTCCTCCCAATCGAAACCTTGAACCCATCATCAGGACCGCGCGCTCCGATCTGGCGAAGTCGGCGAACATGATGAGCGAAATTATCGACAGCGCCCCTCCGATGACAAGCAGGATGAAAGAGCTGAACTTGCGTATATTGTCCATTCTTCACTTCCTCCCTGTAAGATCTTCCCATCCCGGCGGGCTGTCGCGCCATGCGCGGAGCTCCCGCGCTTCGGTATAGCCAATCTGGAACAGCCTGCGCATCTCCTCTTTGTCGAAGAACTCCTTCCTGTGCGAGGCATAGCCGTCCGGCACGCAGGCAAGACGGAACTCGTTACCCTTCTCCACCGAGATGGCATAAAGCCTGTAGACGTCGCCGACCGCCTGAGCGTTCGTCATGCTCTCGATCGCCCTTTCGGCTATCGCGCCCATGCGGTTCTTCACCGCTTTCCAGTGCGGCGCGACGGTACCGTTACGCAGAACGTAGAGTTTCGCTTTTATTTTTTTGGGATCGAACCCGAGCTTGTAAGCGGCATTACGAATGTTATGAGCCATCCCGTACACGTAGAAGACCTGGGTGAGAGTCCCGCCGTCGACGTGCATCTCTTTGTATATCTTGCCGCCTGCCTCCACCTCTATGAATACGGGAGGGAACGTCACGGGTATGGAAGCTGAGGCCAGAAGCACGTCGTTAAAAAGCTTTTTGGCCTTAAGGCTCCCCTGCGATGCCAGGGTGGCGATCTCACCCATGTCCCATACGACGAGCCTCTGGGCGTCTATGTTCACGGTCCCGATGAAGAGCCGCCTGCCGCGGAGGTGCTCGCGCGCTATGGCCTTCAATATGTCGTCGGTAGCGTTGTCAGATATGAGCTTGGCCAAGGGGCCTGAGCTTGCGAGAGAATTTCCGAAGAATGTGTTGATGAGGGATTTCCGCGCGGCGATGTCTTTGGTGGATATATTGGTGTAGATATTCTCGATATTCTTATCGTAGTCGCTGCCCAAAAAGGCGAATGGGGCTATCAGCGCTCCGGTGCTAACTCCCGTAACCGCCTTGAAGACGGGCCGGCCGCCTGCTTCGGACCATCCCTTTAAAAGCCCGGCCCCGTACGCGCCGTTATCCGCACCTCCGGAGATGGCGAGCGCCGAATATTCTTTGGTCCCGTCAGGTGCGACCGGAAAATACGCGGGATCCTCGTTCCTCAGCGCGTCGAGGAGGCTCTTCTCCATCATGGGGTCGACCGATTCCACGAACGAGCGGACTCCGGGCATGCCGACGACCTGAGCCTGTTCGGTAAGTTCCGGCGGGACGGCGCGCGGTTCATCCGCGCAGCCGGAAAATAGGACGGAAAGCACGATAAGGGATATTGCGATAGCGCTGAGGCGGAGAGTTCTCGTCATATCAGATCTCCTAAATAAAAAACCAGAACGATATCGCGAGCAGGATGCGATATACGCCGAACGGGATGAAGTTATGTTTTTTTATAAAATTTATCAGGAACTTGATGGCAAAGATCGCCGCGACGAACGATGTGGCAAAGCCTACCCCTAAGACGGTGAATTGGCTCCGGTCGGACAAATTGGAGTTTTTGTACAGGTCCAAGAGCGTAGCCGCAAGCATCGTCGGGACCGCCAGCAAAAACGAGAACTCCACGATAACATCCCTGCGCAGGCCCAGCATCAGGCCGCCTATTATGGTCGCGGCCGAGCGGGAAACGCCCGGGATGACGGCCACAGTCTGGAACACGCCTATGACGGCGGCCTGCGCGTAAGAGATGGACGGTATCTCGCTTACCGCATCTTTTTTTTCGCGGTGGAACAGTTCAAATATGATCAAAAACAGCCCTCCCAGGAAAAGGCTCCAGACGACGATAAGGGAGTTACCCATAAGGAACTTCTTTATGAACTTATACAACACGAACCCTATGGCCGCTGTCGGAAGGAACGCGACGAATACCCTTTTCAGGACCTCGACGTTCAGCAGGAATTTCTTCCAGTACAACACGACGACCGAAAGTATCGCGCCGAGCTGTATCGCTATCTCGAAGGTCTTTACGAACTCCGTCTGGAAAATGCCCAAAAGGCGTGACGCCAGGATGAGATGTCCGGTAGACGATATGGGCAGGAACTCGGATATTCCCTCCACGATGCCCAGGATCAATGCGCCAAATATATCCATTTAAAATAATTTCCTAATCCGCGACTTCAATGTCGGAAACCTTTGCCTTGATCCTGCCGGCCCACTGCGGGCTGACATTGATGATCGGGATCTGAAAATCTTTCGAGCTGCCCGGTTTCAGGGAATCGGGTTTGGACTTGGTGCCCAATACGGGCGATACCGAGCCCTCAGACACATATCCGCCCTTCTTATCAAAATAGTAGACGGTCAAAGTTAATTTGATGACGAGCTTCGAGCCGGTATTCTTGACCGTCCCGTATAAATATTTCGTGGCTACGGAGGATTTCGGGTCGGTCTCTTCCAAGGTACCTATTTCCGAGAGAGTTATGTACTTTTTGACGTAGGCGGCCTTGACGGGATCGCCTTTTAATTCGGCGCTCAGAGAGCTGACTTTCATTGAGCTCTGCAGGGCCGATGCGCCAAAATATACCGCAAGTGAAATGACAAGCACTCCTGCGCAGGCCAGAAATGACAGAAGCGCTATCTTGTATATTCCCGTCTTATCGGCCGGCTTATTCATCATCTCTCCGCAATACCGGCACTTGATCGCATCGGCCTGTATCTCCTCGGCGCAGAACGGGCATTTTTTTAAATGGCTGGACTGTTTTGCCAATTCTTCGAACAGGGCCCGGCCTTGTTGCTGTATAGATCCGGAGGAAGGATCGACGGCTTCTTTTTTTAACTCCGGCGGCTCGGCTGTTTTCTGCACGTTCCGCTCCAGAGGTTCACGGCAGTGTTCGCAGGAGGGAAAATATTTATTGGTATCCTTCCCGCATTTCTGGCACTTCATAAGATCGCTCATCATCTCCCTCATTTACTCCCTATTTTCTCCGGCCCATATGCCGACGCTGCAACATGCGGGCACATTCGTTCAGCTGCGTAACAGCACCAGCGCGGCATACGCCTGGACCGCGGATGCGGCCAGGACAGCTGCGAGTATCAATATCGACATCGGGGCCCTGAACTCAGGCCTCCCTTTCGCTAAAAAGAATATGTGGATACAGAACGTGAATATTCCAACGGCCGCGGCGGCCATTGCAAAGATGAGCCCGGCTGGATTCTTTTGGGCGACGAGGACTATTCCGTAAAGGAACGGCGGGATCACCGCCATATTGAAGACGAGAAACCCTGTTATACCGCCCGGAATATTAAAAAGCTTCCACTCATGCCAGTATGCCGAATCTATCTCGTGGCATATGAGCATGACGCCGTTCGTGAAATACGCCCAGAATAAAATATCCCACATAATCTGCGGATCCCGCGCCGCGCCTTGAAATTACAGCGCGAACTTCTGCGTCTCTTCCTTCTTGCTCTTAGAGAACCTGCTCTTGGTGCTCTCGAGGGTCTGCTGCAGGGCTAAGAATATCTTCTCCACCTCTTCGGGCGTGTACTCATAGCCTGAAGAAGAGAGGTTACCTATAAGCTCGATCTTCTTCAAAGCGTTCGTCACCCTCGGGGTCGCCAGCCTTTTAAATTTGTCATGTTTCGTTTCGCCTTCTGCCATGCCCTGCCTCCTTTTTGTTTAATGACCGGTCACCTTAAAAATGCCCTGAACGGGCCTTGAGCTTCGCGCACCTAGAATTATACCCCCAAAAACATCAAATCCCAAGCGAAAATGCGCTTGGGATCGGTTTAAAATACAACCTGATAGTAGTATAAAAAAACCCACCTACCTTTCTCTTCTGTGGCAGATGGGCACTTACTTGTGAGGCTCGGGTCGGTTGTCTAAATCCTCTCTCCCTTTGCCTCATCTCAAGTATAACACATTTTAAGCCGAATACAAGACCACCAGACTGATTATATCACTTAGGCGCCAAAACAACGTGCTTACTCTTCTGGGTTTGCCTCTTCCTGCCGAACATGTTCACTACCTCGTGATTGATAGCCTGCAGGTCGATCTTTTTACCGGCAGCTTTCAGCTCCTTGACTATCTTCCGGACCGCGAGCCGCCTGGTCTTCTTCCTATCGGCCACTGATTTCCTGGTCTTTCTCTGATGGAATCCATTAACAACATTGTCCTGCCAGCACCTTGAAGTTCCCATTGTCGATCCTCTGTCTTATTATTTCACCGCAGCATCGCAACCTGACGTCGCTATGGGCGTTATTATACCACTCTTCGCCAAACATATCCAGCAAGTTATCCACAATTGTAGCCCAGGCTTAAGCCTGGGCTACTTGCTAGAGGGACAAATTATTTTAAGATTTTTCCGGCAGGATTGAGGTTAAAACAACGACGGAGCTTTACTGGTTAATCCCTCCTGAGCGCGATAAAGAGGCCGATGCCTAACGCGCCGCTCAGGATGTTCGTGATGATGTCTTTCATTTCGCAGAAACGGTACGGCAATATCCACTGGAAAAGCTCGTCGGCAACGCTGATCAAAAAGACAAAAGACAGGGCCAGCACAATGCTCCCTGTCTTGGGCGCGCTTTCCGCGGCGATCAGGTCTCTTGCGGCCAGATACCCAAGTAGTCCATATAACGGGATGTGCACCTTCTCCGAAAAATACATCTGTCGCGTGGAGAGGAAGTAGCCCAGAACGATGAACGAAAGGGCGGCGCAGATCTTCATTATTCCTAATCGAGCCCTAAACGCGTACACGACCACAACTATCGATATGAATGCCGCGACGCCCCATAAACAGCCTGCAAGGAAAAGAGCTCCCGCCTTCGCGGTCAGCCATCTACTCACTTGGAGGACGTAAGAGGCTGAGACTATGAGATAAATGCCCCATCCGATCGTGATCTTAGACAGCCTTGCGCCTTTTTCCATTATTATCCTGTCGCTACTCCCAAAATGTTATGACGCCATCTTTAATAAGGGTGTCAATAATACGCTGAGGCACCTTGACGTTCACGCATACCTCTTCAAAATTACTGCAGCACTCGAGGACAGGACTGCCCTTCTGATAAATCAGGAATTGATTGAACATGCTCCTCGGGTCTACATTCTTCAGGCATTCGATCGAAAAGACATAGATGAAATCGTCTGTCAGGCTGTATCCGTTCTCCAGGAATGCCGGGTCCGGCAAAGACGTCTTCAGCTTCACCTTCTCACCCGACCGAAAAGAAGCCAACGTGCCCGCCCAGTAACCGAAATCATACGACGAGACGTACAGGGTACCGTTATTCCTGAAAAGATCCAGCATCGCCTCGATAAACCTGCACGCATCCTGGACTCCGACCTGAGCTAGCGGAGAAACCTCCACCTCTTCATAAAAATCTTTCCCGGTCTCTACTTCCATACCATTTTCCTTTCTGGGATGGCCCCGTTATATGGGCGGCCGGCTACAATATCTTCTCGCCGCTTCGGCCCCGTTTTAAATTCTGGGAGAACCCATCCCGCCTGAACAATTCTTCCAGGATCTTGATCTGTTCTTCTGTGAACCCTTTGTACGGAGACTCCTCTTCGTCTGCGGGCATGGGGCCGTAAAACGGCGGAGCAAATTTCCTGGCGGCTTCTGTCTCGGCCCCGGCTGTATATCTCAAGGTCGGTCCTGCGCCCGGGGCAGGCTCGACCATCCGCGAAATAACTTTGCCGGCCTTGTCGGTCTTTGTTACGGTCCTGGAACCATTGGGGTATGTCTTTGTTATCGTTGTGGATCCATCGTTTTCTGTCCAACCCACCACCTTCGCGTTCGTCCCGGCTTCAACGGTCGATCCGGATGCGGCGCCGCCTCCGGCAGGGGCAGACTCGGTCCTTTCCGAGATCTCCTTACCGCTGGCGTCGGTCTTGGTTATGGTCGTGGAGCCGTCGGCGTTCTTACGGGCCGTCATCGTCTCGCCCGTCTCCGGATTGGTAGCGGAGATGAAAGTATCACCTTCCGGCATGGCTACCGGTTTCGGCGCGACCTCTTCGACGGGCTGCGGCATCTTGGGAATATTGACCTCTACCGTCTCTTTCTGATGCTTCTCTTTGTTCTCGATAACGACCTTGATCTTGTCGTCGGCTCCGTCCAATTTCACCGCGTCCGCGACCTTTATTACGAATTTGCACTTCTGGGCGCTGATCTCGCCTTTTGCCTGCGCGGTTAAAAGCCCCATGCCAGCCGCCATTCCTACTTTGTCTATGCCTTTTCCGAAATCGCTCTTTTCCCCACCCGTCCTCTCCACCGTCTTCTGCTGGTCCGTGACGGGGCATACCTCGCCGGATTTATAACTTTGCGCATTTTGCTCGTACTGCGAGCCTATGCAGGCGAACAGAAAAGCCGCCGGTAGCCGGAACATGGATTGCTTCGTTATGTAAAATTTTTCCATTGTATCCGGCATGATCACGACGCCGTCGATATACAATTTAATGCTGTCGATATTCCAGTCCCTGAAATCGGCGCCCTTGCCGGTCGCGGACGCCGCAACTGTCATCTCTTTGACGCCCGAAACAGCGTCGCTCTTTTCGTGCAGCGCTACATCCAGCTGTCCCGATCCGAACGGGATCGTATCCTGCTTGATCCACTCGTTCGTAATATTCACGCCGCCGCCAGGCTGGTCTCCAGCGTATGGCGTATTAATGAAACCCCTCACCTCAACAGGCACAGGCTCGGGCTTACCGTCATCGACTTTTTGCGCAAATACCGAATTACCACAGACGGATAAAATAACGAGCGCAGCGATAAATATCAATCCCGAGAATATCGGCTTCGTCTTTTCGGTCTTCATATCGCCTCCTGTCTTGCGCGGTATTTCGGGTAATGTCTCCGCTACTTCCTAGAACATGTAAGACAGCGATGTCGAAAAGGCCGTCTCGTCGATGAATCGGCCCTCGGCACTGAGCCTGGCCTTGTCGCCGAAAAGGTATATCTCGGCGCCGACGACGAGGCCCACGTGCTCTTCGGAAGAGACCCTTTTCTTGTCGTGTTTGTTCAATTTATAGACGATCTCGCAGTCCGAACCTTTCATGCCCACGTAAACGGTGCTTTTAAAAGGGAGGCTCGGACAGGAAAAATCCTTCGCGACCAGGCCGCTCACCTGCCAATCGTCGAGGAACGCTTCGTATTTGTCGTTATCAATGCTGCGGTCGTGCGGATGGACACTGATGTGCTGGGCACCCACGATACCACGCAGGCCCCACTTTTCGTATGCGAATACCCTGATGCGGAAACCATATCCGCCCGCGAACCCGGTATTATATTCTAACGTCGGCAACTTGCCGTTCTTCTCTGTCACATCGCCGAACCCCGCCTTGCCATCGATAGCCAGCCAGTCGAAGACGCCGAAAGTAAGCGTGTAAAAATGGTCCTGCGTCTTGAGGTCGCCGAACGAGTTTCTAAGCGGTCTTTCGAACATGACGTTATACTCATAACCCGATTCGATTTTTCCTTTCGGCGGAAATCTCGTCCCGTTCGAAGGCGCCGCCTGCAACAGGCCTAACGGCCCGGCGCAGAGAGCGATGGATAAGATCAATGCTGCCGCGGATTTTCCGTGCATATACTTGGCTTCCTGTAAGTTCACCTATTGTTTCGAAGAACGTTCCCTCTACTAGAAAGTCGAGGCTACCTCGTCTCCACGACTGATTTCGCCGTATTCTGGACCCAGCAGAGGTTTGAACAACCCGATAAAAACAAACACAAAACTATGGCTACTATTATCTTTTTCATATTTCTCCTCTGGGATATATATAGCACGTTTCTTTAATGCCTGAAATGCACAAAGATCCTTCCGAAATTTTTATCGTCTTTCTCCACCCTGTGGTAGAGCTTCTTTATTTCCGATTGCTCCAAAAATCGTAACACGCGCTTCTTCAGCTGCCCGCTCCCCTTGCCGGGAATTATCTCCACCAAAGAGATCTTCTTCTCCATGGCTTCCCTGATAACGCGGTCAAGCTCCGAATCGATCGAGCGGCCTTTATTAAAGATGTCGTGCAGATCCAATTTGATCTTTGCCATGGGATGCAACCTCTTAACCTGTCCCCTTGGGGAACGTCCCCCAATTACCGCCCGCTGAAGTGGACGGTGACGTCAACCTCGGGATATGCGCTTACAATCCTCTCGATCACATAACGCTTAATGCCCTCGGTATGATCGAGCGGCAGCGCCTTATCCGCCAGAAAATGTACGATCACGAAAAGCTGCCGGCCCGCCTTGCGCAGCTTGACGGACTTGATCCCTTTCAGCCGGTGCTCTTCGGCGCATGTGTGCGCTATCCGCACGATCTCATCCTTGAGCTTCGTGTATGGGCTCGCATCGACCAGATCGTAGAAACTGTCGCGTATGATGCTGCTGGGCTTGGCGAGGAGAAAAATTGCAAGAATAATGCACATGACCGGGTCGACATAATCGGCGTATCCCTTCCAGCATGTCCTGGAGACGTACTCTGAAACGCCGAACGCCACAAAGACGCCGAGGCTTATCACGCCCTCGATGATCCAGAGCTGGGCGTCGGCCGGCAGGATCGTCGAACGGCAGCGCTTCCCCGCCTGCTTCATATAGATCCCGAAACCGATGCAGATGAAGAAGCTTACGAACGAGTAGATGACGGCCAGGTGGATATTGTGCATCGGGTCAGGGTGCATGATATCCTGAATACTCGAGAAGACCGTGGCGACGCAGATCGTGATGATCAGGATGCCGTCGACGGCCGTCATAAATGGCTCGTATTTCGCGTAGCCGAAGTGGTACTTTTCGTTCGGCGGCAGGTGGATCTTGCGGACGACCGCAATGGCGAGGAACGATACTACGATATCGGCGACACCATAGAGGCCATCAAGCATCAGCGTCATGGAATCGCATATGACCGCTATCGTAACACCCACGACGCCATAGGCTATCGTGAGGATGGTCGAGATCCTCAATACGAAAAGCTCGCGCCCGTCACCGGCCTTATCAACAGCAGCATCGTTTGCCATAGGATGTAACCTCTTAACCTGTTCCTTATTTATAAAACATCAAACAAATTCATATTTTCTTTCAGCCAGAATACTCTCTTCTTGTAATCAGGGATGATAATGCATAGCTTATTCCAGAATGACCTAGAATGGTTCTTTTCATCCAAATGCACCAGCTCATGGACGACGACATAATCAACTACTTCTAACGGGGCCATGACAAGCCTCCAAATAAAATTCAGGTTACCCTTCGCACTGCAGGAGCCTAGGCGCTTTTTGGCACCGGAGATCTTTATGCTGGAATACGATAGGCCGGTTATCTTTGAATAGTGGTCAACCCTCTCCTTTATCTTCTCATAAGCAGCAGTTTTGTACCATTTAATTAAGTGGTACCGCGCATCCGAAATCATTCTTTTCGGGAATTCCAGATGATCAGTCAGCCTGATCGCATTTTCCTCTACCAGATCGAGTCGATATGATCTGCCGAGATAGTGAAAACTTTCGCCATCGATGAATTTTTTCGGTGGATATCGATTATTTCGTTCCTGCAAAAGGGCCTGCTTTTTTTTGATCCAATCCTGTTTCTTACACAATATGCCCTGTATGTAATTCAGCGCGGCATGTGTGGGCGCGCGAACAACGAGCTTGGCTTCCCGGGTAACTTCCAGCGAGATCGTGCGCCGCCTTGACCTGATAAGTTTATCAATCCTGATCTCAGTCATCCGTTAAGCGATCCTTCAAGTAAGATCTATTAAATCACTTTAGAGCCGCGGCTCCTCCTGATCTCCTCCGGCGTCAGATAGCGGAACTGGCCGGGCTGCATCTGGCCAAGCGCCAGGGAACCAAACGCAACGCGCTTAAGGGCCGTCACTTCATGGCCAATTGACGCAAACATCCTGCGGATCTCCCTGTTCTTCCCTTCGGTCAATTCCACGACCAGGTGCGACTCTTTATTGCTGGATTTACGTGAGGTGAGCATTAACGGCTTTAAGAATTCTCCCCGGTCCCTCACGCCCCGGATAAGCTGCCGGACCTCTTCATCCGTGACCTTACCCTCAACAGACACCGCATAGGTGCGCGTGACGGCATTAGCAGGATCGGTCAAATAAGCGGAAAGCTCCGTATCATTGGTGAGCAGCAATAGCCCGGTAGTCGCCATGTCCAGACGGCCCACCGGATGAAGGTTCTGCAGCTCTTCGGGCAGCAGGTCGAATACCGTGCGTCGGCCCCTCTCATCGGACCTGGTTGTCACAACGGACCTCGGCTTATACAAGAGGATCGTCTCCCGGTTTATCCTGCGCACTATCTTGCCGTCCAGAGTAATGGCATCTTTCCCGGAAAGGACCGGATGAAGGGGATTTGTAACCGTCTTTCCGTTAACCGCGAGACGGCCCGCCAGGATCCATTCCCGTGTCCGGCTACGGGAAGCCAGGCCCAATTTCGACAAGGCACGCTCTAAAAAAATTTTACCCGGATTCTTCTTCATGATGCCATCCCGTCGGAACCGCTCCCTGTTTTCTATATATTTCCCACGAGGCCGGTGAAATAGGCCGGGACCTTTGCCTCTAACAGCATCCTTCTGCCATTCCAGGGATGCAGGAAAGATATCGAGCGGGCGTGCAGCGCCATGCGCTTATGTATGTCATCGGTTTTACCGTACTTTGCGTCGCCCACTACCGGGTACCCTTTGTCAGCTAAATGTACGCGTATCTGATTTTTCCTGCCCGTAACGAGATCGATCTCAAGAACGCTGAAATCCCGCGTCTCTTTGAGGACTTTATAAGCGGTGGTGGAAAGCTTTCCTATCGATCTGTTTTTTGTGCTGTACACAACGTGCGCGGAATTCTCAGCCAGATACGAAGTCATAATGCCGGACTTTTCCGATAATTTACCATAAACTACAGCGAGATATTTTTTCTCTGTCTTATCCCACTGGTCCTGCAGGCAGTTTTTCGCAGCCTCACTTTTTGCGAAGATGACAATGCCTGACGTGTCTCTATCGAGGCGGTGTACGATGAAGATGCGTTTGGGTGATTTGGCGCAGCCTTTACGGACATAATCAGTAAGAATATGGTAGGCGGTCTTTTCTTTTTCAGTGGCAGAAGCCATCGTAAGGAGCCGGGGCGGCTTGTCGATGACAAGGATGTCGCGGTCCTCGTAAATTATCTCTATCCCTTTAAGATAGTCTTTCCCCATTTATCTTGACCTATTCTTCCGTGGGCTGGGCGCGGAGTTTTTTAAGCGCGCCGTGGTGCTTTTTGGCGGCGAGCATTTTGTCTTTGGCGCGCTTGGAGCGCTTGCGTTTCTGCCGCCGGATCTTGGCGATCCTCTTGGCATCATCGCTCTGGCGGCCAAAGATCCGCGCTTCCAGTTTTTCGGCGAGCATCCGGCGCGCCCAGTACCGGTTCATGGTTTGCGTGCGTTCTCTCTGACATTTTATGATAAGGCCTGTGGGCCTGTGCTTCAGGACAACGCACGTGGATACTTTGTTGACGTTCTGGCCTCCAGGCCCTCCGGAGCGCACGAATGATTCCTCAAGATCCTGCTCGCGGAGGCCGAGCCGCTCCATTTTGTTCCGAAGGCCCTGCTGCTTCTTTTCGGACACCGGATTAATATTCATAGGATTTTCATTTGCTCCAGCGGCTATTTCTTGCTCGGATCGAACGGTGGTGTGTCCCTTTTTGACGCGTCCCCTGTTTGGGTCCCCTATTTGGCTATTTCTGTGGTTGGCGGCTTAGGGAAATCTCCGCTTAGCGCCCGTTTTATCATTGCCTTGATATCATCACTGAAGTCCGCATTCATCATCCATTCCAAATACCTGCGATCTTCCGTCACGATATCCTTTATGTCTTTCTTCCGCGCGTATTTGCCGAATGTCGGGTAGAGATCTCCGTTCCACCAGCAGAATTTCCGCTCTTTATCGAAGTAATCGCTCTTCATCTCATAATCGATATCTCTCAGGGACTCTATCCCCTGTTCCGCGGAACCGTACTGAGCGATCTCGGCGTCAAGTATATCGAGCGTGGCCTCCGCGTCACCCATGGCTGAATGCGCGTTCTCCAGGGGCTTGCCGCAATAGAACAGATACGCGGCCACGAGATCCCTCTTCTCGTGGATATGGTAGATCTTCTGCGCGTCATACGTGTTGCGGTCACGCCAATTAAAGCTGATACCCGCGTCGTAAAATTCTCGCTCCAGAAGAGGCAGGTCGAACCGCAGGATATTGAACCCCGCAAGGTCCGCGTCGCCGATAAAGTCGATCACTTCAGGCGCGATCACTTTAAAGCGCGGCGCGTCCAAAACATCAGCGTCGGTAATATTGATTATCCCTGTGACATTCGGCGGAATAGGCATGCCGGGGTTGACGCGCTTCAGGTACTTGCGCTCGGTTCCGTCCGGATCTATCCGGATCATCCCGATCTCGACGATCCTGTCCTTCTCTACCCATGTACCGGTCGTCTCCAGGTCCAGAACCACCAGTGGCCGCGTCAGCTTCATCTCTCTTTCCTAGTCGCCTTTCTTTAGTGTAATGTTTCTGCCTTCCAGATCATAATGGGTGTCCCCAAAAGTGACTGTCACCTATCCAGTCGTCTGTCCCGGGACACTTTCACGTTTATTTTACCTCAAAAAACGGCAGCTGTCCCTAATTATTCCATGATGTCATTAAGCATTCTACAAACTGTTAGCATGCGAAGTCGATGGATTTGGCTTGTAGTTTGGGGTTTTCGGGGATATAATTTCAGCAATGCCCCTTATAGGGGGCGTCCCCAACGGATAGGAAAATATAACCAATAGGATATGGAGGCGTTGCAATGGACGATTATAGAATGATTAAACGTGTCGAGAGAGTAAGTCTAAACCGAAAACATGTCGCTGTAGCTGTGATCGCAGCTATGCTTATGCTCCTTTCTATTGATTGCAAAGAGTCATACGCAAAAGAATCAATCGGGACTTCTGCCCCAGACTCATCCGGGATCGAAGCATTATCCAAAGAGATTAAACTTTCGGTCAAAGAATTAGAGTATTCCGATGGGGTTGCCGATGATCTTGTCAACATGGTGCTTGGCTGGAAGGACGAAAAGAGAATGCCTGTTCTTGTTGTTTTGAAGGAGGAGCTTGCCGGAGCGAAAGAAGATCATAGCAAAGGAACTATTTCTGCGGATGAGCTTGCTAATGCAGAAGAAAAGATAGCAAAGAAACTCCGCGGTAGAATAGAAAAAGAGTTTGGCGCTGATCTAACGTTCTTTGAGTTGCCCGATGTCATCAAATACAAAAAGTTCAATTGCCTGGGTTCTTCACAAGTCTTTTACATCCTGGGTAGATCGATCGGGTTGTCGGTTAAAATTATAAATGTAGTAATACGCATGTCAGATATACCGCCGGATGAGGGCCATGTAGCTTCTATAGTTGCTTTAAGTGACGCTAAAACATTGATGATAGATCTGAGCATACCGAGCATAGGCGGAGGTAAACCATTTAAACTTGAGGAAGAATTTACAAAAGTCGGCAATTATTGGGAACTTAAAAGTAAAAATAATCCTTTAAATTTTCATAGAAGATTTCAAATATTGGATGAAAACGGGGTGCTCGCTGCTTTATATGACAATCGAGGGCTTACCTGCAATAACTTAGGCCAATATGATAGCGCCTTCCCCAGCTACAGCAAAGCCATTAACCTCTATCCGGAGCTGGCTGAGACATATTACAACCGAGGACGCGCCTACACTAAATTAGGCCAATATGACAAAGCT
>Ga0315276_10001751_pt1 | contig 19522 bp, 13 predicted proteins | sample YL17G05_0_MG_FD_204542 | JGI IMG/M metagenome (GOLD analysis project Ga0315276, IMG submission 204542) | Sediment microbial communities from Yellowstone Lake, YNP, Wyoming, USA - YL17G05_0 | ecosystem: Environmental > Aquatic > Freshwater > Lake > Sediment | place: USA: Wyoming | collected... | reverse complement strand
TAGGCCGGCGGCGCGGCCGGCGACCAGGACGACGGGGGGCGCGCCGCCGCCGCCCGCGACTGCAAGCGCGGCCGCGTCGGCGGGCGCCCCGCGCGCCACGCGCACGCAGCGTTGGGCCGCCACGTCCCACGCGCGCACCGTTTTGTCGGCGGCGACCGAGTAGAGAGGGGGCGGGGCGGTGGCGTTGCGCCGGTGACCCCACGCGACGCCGGCGACACGGCCGCCGTGCGCGCCGGCCACCGCCGCCACCGGGCGCGCCGGCCACCCGGTGACGACGAGCACGGACGAGCCGGCCGCGACGGCCAGGGCGGGGGGGTCGGAGGTGAAGGAGGCGGCCGTCGGGGCGTACCTAGGAGAAAGAAGAGTGGAGGAGGGGGTCGTCGGCCGCCCGCATTCCCCCTCTCTACCGCCCTGGGCGGCGCCGCCCACCCCTCCTCCCACCAATTGGCCGCCGGCGGCAGCGCGACGTCGCCGCCGGGAGGGTGCGCCGCGCCGCCGGCCGCCATTGGCCCGCGGCGCCGGCCGCCGCGCGCGGGCGCGGCGGGCCGGGACGGTTGACGCCTAGGCCGGTGTTTTGTGTGGCGACGGCCAGAGGGCGGGGCGCGGGAGAGTGGGGCGAGCGTCGGCCGACGCGCGCGCTCGGTCGCTCGAGGTTTGGCCCGACTCGCCACACGCCCGCCCCTCGGCCCTCGCGATTCGCTGTTTCCGCCGCCCCCATCATGCCGCCCCCGCCGCCAGGGAGATGGTCGACGACGCCGCCCCCCGCCGCCCCTGCCCGCGCGCCGACTCTTCCAGTTCGGCGAGGTACGCCGCGCCCACGTCGCCCGTCACGTACCGCCCCGTGAAGCAGGACGCGTCAAACTCGACGATCGAGGGGTTGAGCTCGCGGCCGACCGCGACGAGGTCGTCGACGGTCTGGTACAGGAGCCCGTCGGCGCGCAAGAGCGTGCACACCTCGTCCTCCGTCAGGTCCCCCGCCACAAACTCTTTGCGGGACGGCATGTCCACGCCGTACACGTTGGGGTAGCGCACGGGCGGGGAGGCGGACGCGAGGTAGACGCGCGCCGCGCCCGCCGCACGCACCATGTCGACGATCTGGCCCATCGTCGTCCCGCGCACGATCGAGTCGTCCACCAGGAGCACGTTGCGCCCCTCGAATACGGCGGGCATGGCGTTGAGCTTGCGGCGGACGGACAACTCCCGGGTGCGCTGGTCGGGCATGATGAACGTGCGGCCGACGTAGCGGTTCTTGACGAGGCCCTCGCGGTACGGGAGGCCGAGTTCGGCGCTGATTTGGATGGCCGCCGGCCGCGACCCGTCCGGCACGGGGACGACGCAGTCGATCGCCCATCCGCGCGCGCGCACCGCCGCGGCGAGCCGCGTGCCGAGGCCCAGCTGAAAGTTGTAGACCGAGATGCCGTTGAGCACGGAGTCGGGGCGCGCGAGGTAGATGTACTCAAAGATGCAGGGGCAGGTCACGCCGGGCGCGCACTGGCGGGAGACGAGGCGGCCGTCGTCGGTGACGACGACCATCTCGCCCGGCGCGACGTCGCGCACCCGTTCAAACCCGATCGGCCCAAACGCGCAATCTTCGGACGCGACGCAATAGTCGTAGCCGTCGCCGGACGCGGCGCCCGGGGGGGAGGGGCGGCGGCCCAGGACGAGGGGGCGCACGCCAAACGGGTCGCGGAACGCGACGACGCCGACGCCTTTGACGAGGCAGACGCAGGAGTAGGCGCCGCGCAGCAGCTTCATGGTGGCTTCGCCGGCTTCGAGGACGAAGTCGAGCTTTTTCAAAGACGGGTCGCAGGACGGGGCCGACATGCAGCGCTGGTGCGCGCGGTGGATCTCGTCGGCAAACACGTTGAGCAGGACCTGGGGAGAAGAGGGGCGCGGGTGGGTGCGGCGGCGGGAGCGAGGCGGCAAGGCGCGGCACCCCCCCCCCCGCGCTCTCCGCCCCTCGCACCTCCGAGTCGGACTGCGTGCGCAGGTGGCGCGAGAAAAAGGAGGCGCTCCCCTCGAGCATCGCCCTCAACTCGTCCGCGTTGGTCAGGTTGCCGTTGTGGATGAGGTAGATGCCGAGCGGGGAGTTGACGAAAAAGGGTTGCGCTTCCGCGGCCGACGCGGTGCCCGCCGTCGGGTAGCGAACGTGCCCCAGCCCGACAGACCCCGCCAGCCCGTCAATCGTGGACTGGTCCTTGAAGACGTCCGAGACGAGGCCGTTGGCCTTGTGCTCGTGGAAGCGCGGGCCGTCGCCCGTCACGACGCCGGCCGAGTCTTGGCCGCGGTGTTGCAGCATGAGCAGGGCTTCGTAGAGTTCGACCGACGCGGGGCCGGCCGCTTTGTGGATGCCGACGATGCCGCACCGGGCGGCGACGGGGGGGCGGGGGGCGGGACTGCGGCGGGGCGAGGGAGGGGTCGGCGGCGGGGGGGGGGCGCAATTGGAATCGGGCGCGGGGCGCCAATCGGCGCCGCGGGGGCGACGAGGGCGCGCCCACCGCCCGCCTCGCGGCGGGCCGCGGGCCACGGGCCGCCGCCGCGGCCGCCGCAGTGCGCGCGAGTTCGGCCGGCGACCGCGCGCGCCCGATTGCCGCCGCATACCTGGCCAGCCCGGTGCCCGACAGCCGCCCCACGCTCGGCGGCCCGCTCCAGCGAACCGCCGCCGGGCGCGGCGGCGCGGGCGCGGGCGCCGCCGCGGCGACGCGCGCAAGCCGCGCCGGGGGGCGGCCGCCCGACCGGGGGGCGGCGCCCGCCCGGGGGGCGGACACGCCGATGCAGCGCATCGAGGGTGGGAAGGGCGGAGGCCCGCTGGGAGGGCGGGGAAGGAGTGATGAGAGAGGCGCGCGGGGCGGCAGCAGAGCTGATTTCCTGGCCCCCTCCCTCCCGCCGACGACCGCGGAGGCCGCGGCGCGGCGCGTGGCGCCCTCCTTGTCCAGCCAGCCGCGGTCACAGAGGCCACCGCGCCACCGCGCCCCCTCCTCCCCCCTCGCCCACCTCCACCTCCCTCTCCCTCCACCCACCCTCCCTCCCTCATCCGCCCTCACTTGCGCAAGCCCTTGAGCGCGCCTTCCACCGCCGCCCGCACGTTGGCGTCGTCCGCCATCAGCCGCCCCAGCGCCGCGGTCAACCCGTCGCGCCCTTCGGCCGAGTCGGCCGCCGCGGCGACCGCGCGCCCTGCGGCCGCCGCGCGCAGCCCCCGCAGGCCGGCCGCCACCGCGGCCGCGCCCGCGGCGGAGGTCGCCCACGCGACGAACGCGCGGTCGTCCGACCAGGGCGACCCCGCGACGGCGGGCGCGCCGACGCGGCCGCCCTCCGCCCAAGCCCGCAGGTGCTCGCCAGCGGCGGCGCGCGAGAGGCCGGGGTCGGCGGCGAGGGCGTGCTTGGCCAGCTCGTCCTCGGCGAGGCGCCGTTTGAGGCGCGCCGCGAGAAACGCGCGCGCGCCCGCCCACGGCACGACGCCCGCCAACACCCCTTTGGCCGCCATGCGCACCGGCGTGTCGTGCATGTCGGCAAACGCGGTGGCGACTTGGCGGTAGGCCGGCAGCAGGGCGGTCTCGCGCTCGGTCGGCCCGCGCGCCGCCGGCCCCGCCGCCGCGCGCGCCGCCGCGACGGCCGGGTCGAGCCGCGCCATCGCGGCCAGCAAGTCGGGCGTCCGGAACTTGATCTCTACGAGCCCCTCCGGCTCCAGCACCCCCCCGCGCGCCGTCGGGTCGGCGTACATCTCGATGCGGGCCGCGTTGATTTGCGCGTCGACGACGACCCACGCGCCGCCGCGCAGTTCGGCGCCCGGCGGCAGGTAGACAAACGCGGGCTGCTTGAACTTGCGCAGCGCGTCCACGATGAGGGAGCCGGCCTGGAGGACGCCCTCGTACAGGTCGCGCTGGCCGCCGGAGAAGCCGCGCCAGTTGGCGAGGATGACGAGGGGGAGGCCCTCTGCGTCGAACTCTTCGATCGCATGCGCGGTCTTGAGCGCGGAGTCCGGGAACCACACCTGCCCCGCCTGGGGCACCGTGCGCTCGGCCGACGCGGCGTCGCCGGGGTCGGCCGGGACTTGGAGCATGACGGTCGTCGCTTCGACGGCAATCACGCCGACCGGCACGCCGGCCAACCGCGCCCGCCCGGCCACCACCGTCCGCGCCCACCCCGCCTGGGCCTCGGTCCAGGAGCCGCGGTCAAAGAGGCCGCCCACCCAGGCGCCGCCGGGCGTGGGCGAGGGGCGGCCCGCGATCGCGGCGCGCGCGTCCAGCTTTTCCGAGGGGCCGGGGGTGTAGGCGATGGCGCGGTCGGCGGGGTCGGACCCCGGGAGCAGAGGCGGCGCGCCGCCGAGGACGGGGGGCACGTAAGAGAGCCAGGTCAGCACGGCGGCGACGCCCTCCAAATCGTCCGCGACGACGTGGTGGCTCACCCCGTTGGCCCCCATGACCCGCGGCCCGCCCAGCTGCATGTGGGACGAGTAGACGTCCCGCCCCAACACTTTGTTGAGGGCGGCGTACCCCGTGAGGATGATGGGCTGGTCGGCGCGCTGCACGCAGCGCCGGCCGAGCCGCGCAAGGTAGGCCCCGATGCCCACGGTGCGGCCGGAGACGAGGGTCAACGTGAACCCTTCGGCAAAGGCGCGCGAGTAGGCGGACGCGATGGCGCCGGAGCCGGAGAGGTTTTCGACGCCGAGGCCGTCCTCCGCGCCGACCACGTCGGTGAGCGTCCAGCGCAGGCTCCCGTCGGGCCCCGTGTCGGCCGTCGCCTTGACCGCGCCTGGCGCGCGCGCGATGATGGCCTGGTAGTCGTCGTCGGTGAGGTAGAGCGATTTGAAGCCCTTGGTCGGGTCGTCGGCGACCGCCCACTCGACGCGCAGGCACGCCTTGACTTCCGCGGCGAGGCCGACGCGGGCGCCCGAGTTGGCGGCGAGGTAGACCAGCGGCAGCCGCTCCGCGAGCGCCAGCTCGGTCGCGCCCCGGAACGCGGCGTCCTCGCGCGGGCCAAACGCGCCCGAGTTGTGCGTGATGTCGTTGGCGACCGCCACGATGCGGCGCCCCGACGGGCACTCGGGCGTGCGCAGGGTGAGGATCCAGGCGACGACGCCGACGTCGTTGCGGCCGACGGCGCGGTCGACGGGGGCCATGTGGCCGGGGGCGGCGAACGTGGCGCCGGGGGGGAGGACCAGCTCCGCGGCGTCCACCAGGCGCCCGACCGGGAGCTCGCCCGGCTCGCGCGCGGACGCGCGGGCCGACCAGATGCCGCGCAGCGCGTTTTCAAAGACGGACGGAAAGTCGTAGCAGTAGGTCGTGCGGTGGCGCCGCGCGGCGAGCCGCTTTTGTTGCAGCCCCTCGAGAGGGGGGTAGGGCGAGAGCAGGGGCGCGCCGTCGAGCGGCCCCGGCGGCCCGGCCCCGGGCGCGGCGGCGTAGGTGGGCACCGCGTCGGTGCCGTCCCCGCCCGGCGCTTCGCGGTAGACCGACACAAAGTCTTCCCCCGTCTCGTGCCCCGTCGGCGACGCGACGACGACCCGCCACGCGCCGCCGCCGTCGGCGGCGCGCAGACGCACCTCCCACTGGGCGAGGCCCGCGCGGCGGAGTTGGGGGCCGTGCCGCGCGGTCGCGCGCGCGGCGGCCGCGCGCAGCGCGGCCGCGACGCGCCCGCCGTCGGCGCCCGCGCCCAGCGGCAGCGGGGGGAGGACGGTCAGGAAGACGTGCGCCCAGTCGGCGCGGCCGCCGTCCCCACCCCCGCGGCTGCCGGCGCCGGGGTGGCCGCGCTCGAGCTCGCGCAGCGCGGCGCCGAGCGCGGCGTCGACTTCGTCCATGACGCCGGCAGCGACCGCGCCCGCGTCGCCCTTGTACGTGGCGGCGAGGAGAGCCGGCGCGCCCAGCTGGCGCACGGCCGACCGCACAAACACGCGGCGCAGCGCGGGCGCGCGCGGGTCGCGCCGCTCGACGACCGCGTACGAGTGCGCTTGCCGGTTGCGCGACGGCGCGTACGCGACGCGCGGGCCAAATGGCGCCAGGCGGGAGAGCTCCAGGAGCGCCGCGGTGTGGGGCTCCACCGCGGCGAGGAGCGGGTCGGGCGCGTAGCGGCCGCCGCGGCGCACGAGGCCGACGCGCAGCGGCGCGACCGCCCCCGTCTTGACCAGCACGCTCACGTGCTCGTAGCCCGCGGCGGCCAGGTGGGGCTCGATGGACGCGACCGCGGCGGTGACGGCCGCGACCGCGGGGCGCGGGTCGGCGCCGACGAGCGCCTCGCCCGCCGCGGCGGCAAACGGCGCGGCCGCGTCGCGCGCGGCGGCGAGCAGCGGGGCGGCCGCCGGCGTCAGAGCCAGGGCCGCGTCGCCGCCGCGGGTCAGGATGACGTGCAGGGTGCCGCGCGGGAGGTCGGCGTGGCCGGCCGCCGCGAGCGCGGCCTCGGCCGCGTCGAGCGCGGCCGGCAGCGCGTCCAACCCCCCCACCGCCACCGCCGCCCCCGCCCCCGACCGCGCGGCCTTGGTGCCGTCCAGGCCAGGGTGCTCGTGCGTCCAGACGGCGGTGAGCGGCGCGCCGGTCGCCGCGCCGCCCGCGAGGTCCGGGCCGCGCGTGAGGAGGGGGTGGTAGACGCGCTTGACGTAGGTGGACAGCGCGCGCGAGGCGAGGGTGGCGTCGCGGGCGTCGAGGAGGGAGGCGAGGGCGTCGTCGACGGCGGCGGGGGCGTCGACGAGGAGGCGCACCTTGGCGTCGAGCTGCGTCGCGGCGAGCGACGCGCCGCCGGAGAGGCCGGAATACAGCCCCTCGACCACGGTCGGCCGCCGGCACAGCTCCGGCATCGCCGTCACCGCCGCCGGCGCGTCGCCCGCGGCGGCGGCGGACGAGTCGTCGGCGCACGCGTCGTACTCGGCGTGGAGCAGGTCCAGGCCCGACAGTTGCCCCCCCGCAAACATGTCGAGGCCGGACAGGGCGCGCGCGACGACGGCTTGCAATTCGGCGAGGAGCGAGTGTTCGAGGAGTTGCTGGGCGAGGAGCGCGGCGTCGCCGCCCGCCGCGCCGAGCGCCGCGACGCGGCGCAGGAGGGGGCGGTAGTGCTCGGGCGAGGGCAGGACCAGGGCCGCCATCAGAGCCGTGGCCAGCCGCACCTTGCGCGGCAGGCCCATGTGGGAGACGACGATGTCGACGACCGCGCCAAGGTTGTTGGCGTACACGCCGCGCAGCGAGTCGATGACCTCCTGCTCCGTCGCGCCGCCGCGCGACGCAAAGCGCTCCTCGACGTCCAAAAATTCCTCAAACAGGTCGCACGCGACCGAGCGCGCGTACACCTCTTTGCCGCCGGCGTGCGCGCGCGCGACGCGCGTGAGCGGTTCCGCCGTCGCGGCGAGGGACGCGCCGTCGCCGTCGGGAGAGGCCTCGATGGCGGCCTCGATGGCGGCCAGGAGGGCGGCGGCGGGGAACGCGCCCGCGCGGCCGTCGTCCGAGCCGGGGTCGACCGACATGAGGTCGCGCTCGTGCGCGGCGGCGACGCGCTCGAGCTCGTTGGCCAGGTCCACGGGGAGCCGGGTTTGCACGACGGCAAACTCGGACGCCCACTGGAGCAGGGCGAGGGCGGGGTCGTCGAGGCAGGCGAGGAGGTCGGCGACGACCGCGTCGGGGTCGTGCTCAAAGCCGGCCATCACGCCCTTGGCCGCTTCCGCGGCCTGTTTGAACCGGTGGTCGACGCCTTGCGAGTAGATGAGGGGCGGCCCCAGCTCCGGGAAGCCGCCGGTGTAGGGCGCCGCGCGCTCGACCGCGTGCGCGGCGTCGAGCGCGAGCCGCGCGATGAGGTCGCCCGCCGCCAGCACCGAGCCCTCGGGCAGCTTGAACTCGATGGCGCCCGCCGCGGGAGAGAGCAACGGCATGAGCATCTTCATGACCTCGATCTCGGCGTACGGCGCGCCCGCCTCGACGCGCGCGCCGTCGGCGACGAGGTGGCGCACCAGCTTCCCCGGCGACATGGTGACCAGGCGGGACGGGTCGGCCTCGTTGGCCAGGAGGCAGGTGAGCGAGTCGATCGTGAGGCGGGTGCCGGCGGCTTCTTCTTCCGAATGGACGACGTGCGACCCGCCGTCGACCTGGACGAGGAGGCCGCCATCATTCAGCCGCCGCGCGACAACGTCCACGTGCGTCCCCCCCAGCGTCACCCGAAACGCTTGAGGGCCGCGCCGCGCGACGGTCGCGTCGTACGCGGCGCCGTCGACGACAAACTGGGCGGGGACCGACGTGAGGGTCAGGCGCGCGGGCGGGAGTTGGCCCTTTTCCAGGTAGCCCAAATACTCGGCCGACACGGCGGCGACCGTGTCCAGGCAGCGGAGCAACCCGCCAGCAATGACGGCCAGGTACCAGGCCGGTTTCTCGGCGCGGACGTGCGCCGCGATGCGCGCGTCGAGCCACCCGGTCGAAATGCGGTTTTGCACAAAGTCTGGGTCTTGCACCATTTCCGTGGCGTAGTCGACGATCGTCCGGATCTCGCCCCGAATCTTGACCTCTTTGAGCGCGACGACCATGGCCCGGATGGCGGCTTCCCGGGTTTCGCCCTTGGCAAAGAGGTGGCCGAACTGCGAATCCGAATACTCGTGAATCCCGCCGCCCGACTTGACCGAAAAGTAGCCCCACACGTCGGGCGAGGTGCGGAACGACAGCTCGTCGATGTTGCCGCACGTGGGTTTGAACCCGTCGTTGGCGTCCTCCGACGTGATGCGCACCGCGACGACGTGGCCAGAGGGCGGCGTTTGCGCGTCCGCCTCGAAGTCGATGGCGTCCGACGCTTTGGGGTCCTTGCCGTACAGGCGGCGGATGTCGGGGATGCGGTGCAGGGGGACGCCCATGCCGACGAGGAGTTGGGCCGACGGGATGTTGACGCCGGAGATCCATTCCGTCACCGGGTGCTCGACCTGCAGGCGCGGGTTGAGCTCCAGGAAGAAGAATTCGCCGGTGTCGAGCGTGTACAGGTACTCGACGGTCGCCGCCCCCACATAGCCGACCGCGCGCGCGAGCGCGCGCGCGCAGCGCTCCATCTCGCGCAGCTTGCCCGCGGGCGCCTTGGTGACGGGACCCTCTTCCACGATCTTCTGGTGCCGGCGCTGCACGGAGCAGTCGCGGGAGTGGATGGACGTGACGCCGCCGTGCGCGTCGCACAGGAGTTGCACCTCGAGGTGGCGCGACGCGGGCGCGAGCTTCATCGTGAAGATGGGGGAGCCCGGGACCTCGCCCTGGACCGCGCGGAACACGGCGCGCACGTCGTCGTCGGAGGCGACCTGTGGGGGCGGGGAGGGGGAGGGGGTGGGAGGGGTCGGGGAGACGGCCGCGCGAGCGCGCGCGCCTCTCCTCTCGCCCCCCCCCCGACCCACCTTCCGAATCCCTTTCCCGCCGCCCCCCCACGACGCCTTGAGCATGACCGGGTACCCGATGCGGGCGCACGAGGCGAGGGCGTCGTCCACGGTGTGCACGCACGCCGACGCGTAGACGTCGGGCGGGATGACGCCGTGGCACGACCCAAAGTCGACCGCGACCCCCGTCCCCGACCACGGGATGGTGGGCACGCCCGCCGCCTGCGCCATGATGGTCGACCCGATCTTGTCGCCCAGCGCCGCCATGGCGGCCGCGGGCGGGCCGAGGAAGCGGATGCCGCGCGGCGTGTCGGCGAGCGCCGTCGGCAGCTCCGGCTTTTCCGACGCGTGCCCCCACCCCGGCCACACCGCGTCCACGTTGGCGCGGTCGGCGACTTGGACGATGAGGGGGACGTTGGCGTAGTTGTTGTTGTTGGACCTGGAGGGGAGGAGAGGCGTTGGCGGGCGGCGAGGGGGTCGAGGCCGGCCGCGCGCTCAACCCTCGCCACGCCTCCACCCCCCCCCCACCCTCCGCCACTTACCCGCCCGGCACCTCGACAAACTGGTCGGCCATGCGGATGTGCTCTGCGTCGATGCGCATGTCCTCCGGTGTCGCCATAGCCACGATCGCGACCGCGCGCTCGTTCCCAAACGTTTTGTACGCCCACGACCGGATGGACCGCATGAACTTGACGGCCGCGATGCCGTTGTTGGCGACGAGGACCGAGTGGATAGCCTGCGTCCCCCCGAGCTCGCGGCACTTGGCCTCGACTTGGGAGTTGAGGGACGGCACCCGTTTGGGCACCCCGATCTTGAGCGGGTTGGAGCCTTGGCTGTGAGGGATGGGGGGGGGGGGGGAGGAGGGGGTCGACACGGGGTCGCTCTCCGCCGTTGGAGGCCATCGCGCGGACTAGGGAGGGCGCGGCGGCCGTTGACGGCGCCCGTGCCGGCTCCCGCCGCCTCGGGCGCGCAGCCAACGGTCGTCGTCAGCGCGTCCGGGCGGCGGGCGGGAGGGCGCCGGCCGGCCGGCGCGGGAAACGGCCGCGACGCGGGCGCGGGTGCGAGGCGGCACGGTTGGCGGCCCATGCGGGGCGCGCCAGCCGCCGGGGCGAGCTGGAGCGATCCGCGCGGGTGTCGCATGATCCATGGCAAGCGCGCGGGCGGGCGGGAGCGTCGCACCGCCGCGCACGGCGGCCGCCCGCGGCGCGCCGTGGCCGGGCGCGGCCCGCCGCGGCGCGCGCAGGCGCGGGCGCGGGATGCCCCATCCCCCAAGCGCGCCACATGATAGCAGCGTGCGCATGGGGGGTAGAAACGGGGTCGGCGCCCGCGCCGACCGCCGATCCAGCCGCGCGCGACCGCGCGCGCCGCGGCGAGCACGCGCCGCCGCATCCGCTGCCGGGCTCGAACGAGTCGCGGCCGCCGCCAGCGCGTTGTGCGCGGGCACGCACGCCGCACCGGGATTGGGGGCGGGCGCGGCGGGCGCGGGCGGCGCCGCGCGGCGCGGCGGGGCGCGCGGACGCGCCGCGCCGCGGCCGCGGGGCGCCGCGGCGCCCCCCAAGACGCCCCCCGCGCGCCGCCCACCCCCCCCACCCTCACGCACCGGGACAGGTCGGACAGGGAGTTGGTCCGCTTGGGCAGCGGCCGGCGCGGCCCTTCGTCGCCCGACGAGGCGCCGGGCAGGCCGCCGCCGCCGTTGCCAAAGGGCGAGGGGGACGCCATGGCGACGACGCGCCGGGGCGCGCGGCGGGAGGGAGGGTGAGTGGGTGCGCGTCCGCCGCGGCGGCCCTCGTCTCTCCCTCTCTCTCCCTCTCACCGCCCGCCGCCGACCCTCCTCGACCCTCGAGACACGGTCGTTGCACGCCCAGCATTGCCGCGGCGCCCCCATCCCCCAAATCAGGCCCCCCAGAAAAGGCGCGCGCGCGAGCAGCCCGCGCTCGCTCCCCCCTCATTTCTCTCTCCCCTCTCTCACGCCACCCCCGCCGCCGCCGCTGGCGCGTCCGCCACGCCCGCCCGGCGCACGACCAGGGTGAGCAGGTCGACGAGGGCGGCCGCGGGGCGCCCCCCGTTGACCGCGAGCGCCGCCGCTGCGACGGACTCCGCCTGCACGGTTACCGGGTCGGCGCCCGGGCCCGCGGGCGGCGGGATGCCGCACCCGCCGCCACAGGCGGCAGCGCCGGGGCAGGCGTAGGGGGAGGGGGTGGCGTCGCGCGGCGCGCCGGGGACGGGGGCGAGGTCGAAGGACCGCTTGTGGGGGGCCAGGGCGGCGACCAAGGCGGCCAACTGCCGCCCTTCCGCTTCCGCCGCGTCGGCCGCGGCCGCGGCGGCCGCCGCGTCGGCGCGCAGGAGCGCCTGCGCCGCGCGCAGCCGCGCGACGTCGGCCGCGCCCGCGCCCCCGGCCGCCCTACCCCCGCCGCCGCCGCGCGCCCACTTGCGCGAGTCGGGACCCGCCAGGGTCACGGTGGCGGCGGCGGCAGCAAAGGGAATGGCGCCGGTCGACGCGCGGCGCAGGTCCATGGCGGGAGGGGGAAGAGTGAGGGCGAACCGACACGTGTCGAGTGAGAAAATGCTTTGAAAAAGCTGTCGAGGGGCGGGCGGCGGTTGGGGCGGGCGGGCGGGCGCGGGCGCAGGTGGCGCGCGCGGAGCGCCCTGTTGCCCCGAGCCCGGGCGCGGTGCGACGGGCGCGGGCGCGCGTCAAACTGCCATAGTATGGTGTCACGTAGGTGAGGCCACCCTGAGCATGCGCCAAAGCGGCGTCGTGCGGCCCAGCGCCCCCCCCGCGGGCGCAGCGTGCGCCAATGCGCGCAATTCCGAGGCGCGCGCGCGGTCTTGGGGGGCGCGCATTGCTCCCACGAGCATAACATGACCTCCTTTACGCCTCTGGTGGGGGCGTACCTGGGCTTGGACCTGGGCGCGGCGACCAGAGTGCGACCGCCACTCTCGGCGCCGCATGCGCCCTCCCCCCGACGCCCCCGTCCCCGCGGCCGGCGACGCCGCCCTGTACGGCCGGGACGTGGCCCTGCTGGCCGACGGCGGCTGGCTGAACGACCAGGTGACAGGGAGGAGGGAGGGCGGGGCGGCCGAGGCAGCGCCGCACCCCTTCCTCCCACGACCCCGCCCTCCACGCACAGCTCATTGAGCACGCGTTCCATGGCCTGGCCAAGGAGCACCCGGGCGCCGTGTTTGTCTCACCGTCGGCCGCCTTTATGGCGTCCGCGGGGGTGGCCGACGCCGTCGCAGGCCCGCTCGGGCTCGCCGGCGCGCGCCTGGTGCTGCTGCCGGTCAACGACAACGAGGAAGTGACGCTAGCGGAGGGCGGGACGCACTGGTGCGGGTGGCGCGGGGGGTGAGAGGGGACTGTCGCGCGATTTTGAGGCTGCCTTGCTTCCCCGGGGCGGCCGCCGCCCGTCGCCGCGGCTGCCGCCGGGCGGCGCGGCGTCGACGCGCTCTTCGAGGGGCGAGGGTGTTGGTCGGTGGGAGGTCTAGCGGGGCGTGCAGGAGATCGCGGTGTGACTCACCAACTCTTCACTTCCACTAACACCCTCAACAAAACCCCCGACCCCCCTTCCAGGTCCCTCCTCGCCCTCCACCCCGCGTCCGCGCCCCCGGGCGCTCCCGGCGCCACGCCCTGGCGGCACTACTGCAGCCTGGGTGGCGGCAACGAGCGCGCCGCAGCGCGGCTCGCCGCCGCGCTCGCTCCCCTCGTCCGCGTTTCCACCTCCCGCGTCGCCGCCGCCCCCACTCCCTCCCAAACGAACGGCGCCGACTGCGGCCTGCACGTCCTGGTCGCCGCGGGCGCGGTGGCGGGCGCGCTGGCGGCGGGCGGCAGGTGGGGCGAGGCCGACGCGGCGGTCGCGGCGGCGGGCACGGCGGCCGCGGCGGCGGCCGAGCGGTTGCGGCTGCGGGAGAGTCTGCTGGCGGCGTGGCGGGGAGCAGGAAGCGGACAGAGCAACAATTGAGTACTGGACTGACAGGGCGGACCCCTCTCTTCTCTCTCTCACTCGCGCCAGGCCGCCCACTCGCCCGGCTCCATCATGCAGCTGGCCGCGTTGCGGTGGCCGCCCCCACCGTGCGCGGCCGCCAGCGCGGCGGCGTCGAAGGCGCCGACGGAGCGGAGCGACACCTTGACCCGGCCGTCGCCCTCCCCCATGCCCGGCTCCCTGTACGCCACGACCCCCAGCGCGTCCCGGCCGGCCGCGGCGGACGCGTCGGCCAGGGCATGCCCGATGGAGGAGCGCAGGCCGGCGAGGGAGGGGGAGAGGTCGACGGCAAAGCCTTTCGCGCCGCCGGGGGGCGCCACCGGGAACGCGCCCGCGACCACCTCCCGCACCGCGGCATCCTGCTCCGCCAGGTGGGCGGTGCCGGTCGCCACGGTGGCGTCAAAGTCGAGGGCCGCGAGTTGGGCAAACATTCCGGGGTTCGTCCCTGCGTCAAAATCGATCCCGGCCGCCGCCAGCCCCGCGTAAAACGCGCGCGACGTGGGCAAACCCCACGTCCACAGGTCGCCATCGTTGACGGCGGCGTACGCGGCGGCGACGGCGGGCGGGAGCGAAGGGCTGAAGTGCGCGCGCGCGAGCGCCGACCCGGACCGCCCCATGTCGAGCCACGCCTCCAGGTTGTTGGGGCGGGCGGGTGGGGGAGGAAATTGTTCGAGGGCGGTCTTGTGGTGGTCGAGCACGACGACGCTGAGGGACGAGGGGGGGGCTGGTTGAGACGCCGCGCGCGCGCGCGGCCTCCCTCGCTCAACCCTCCCTCCTCTCACCGCCCCGCCACCCCCGCCAGCTCCGTCGCAAACCCGGGCGGCCCCGCGTAGTCGAGCAGGTAGACGGTGTGGGAGCGGTCGAGGCCCAGAGCTGCTGCCTCCGCCGCTGCATACGTGCGGTGCGGCACGAAGCGCGGCCTCGGCCCGCCCCCCTGCTCGAAATAGAGAGAGGCTGCCAATGCCGCGTACGCGCCGTCGTTGCAGGGGGAGTGGTAGAGGACGACGACGCGCGCCCCGGCTGACGGGGGTGGGGGCGGGCCCACCGGCGCCTCGGGCGCCGCTGTCGCCATGCGAGAGGTGGCGCGGGGTGCGCGTGGATCGGTGCGGGGCAGGCGGCGGGTCAGGGCGGGCAAGCGCCGCATGCGGCGGCGCTGGACACCGTTTTGGCGGGACGTGCGGCGCCCACTCTCCTCCCCGTCCCTCGGCCGCCCCGCGCCCGCCGGCGCCGCGCGCACGGCCCCCGCCCGCCCGCGCCCCGCGCCCCGCGCTCCCGCCCCCCCCCCCCCAATGTCGTCGCACCTCCCGCTCGCGCTCGTCCCCCTCACCCCCGCCGCCCAGGCCGCCCAGGCCGCCGCCGGCGCGCCCATCACCCTCCTGGCTACCCCCAGAGTGCAGCTGGGCCGCTCCGCGCACGACGTGGGCGCGTCCCTCGTCTTCCACCGCGACGCGCTCACCGTGTCGGCCGTGCACTGCGTCTTTGAGCTGCGCGCCGACGGCGGCTTCACGGTGACGGATCGGTCCAGCAACGGGACGTGGGTCAACGACGACCGCGTGCCGCGCGCCGAGGCCGAGCCGCGCGGCGTGCCGGTCAAGGAGGGCGACATCGTGGCGCTGGCGGCGCCGCCGGGGCGCCCGGTGTCGACACCGATCGAGTTTGCGGTGCGGCGCGCGACCGAGGCAGAAGTGGCGGCGGTGGCGGCCGCGGACGCACCGCGCGCGCGCGCGCCGTCCAAGCGGGCGTCCTCGGACGACGCCGCCGCGCGCCTGCGCAAGGATGTGGATGAACTGACGTTGGCGCTCGCGGCGGCGGCGGCGGCGCGCGACGCGGCCGTGGCCGAGGCGGCGGCGCTTTCTGACCGCGCGGCCGCCGCGTCCGACCGCGCCGACGCGGCCGAGGGCGACGCGGAAGCCGCGCGCGATGAGGCGGCCGCGCTGCGCGTGGAGCTCGAGGGCGCGGTGTCGGCCAGCCAGCGGTTGGGCGCCGACGCGGCGGCCGCGGTCGACGCGGCGCTCGCCGAGGCCAAGGCCGAGGCCAAGGCCGCGGCCAAGGCCGCCAAGGCGGACGCGGCGGCGGCGTGCGCGGCGGCCGACGCCGCTGGCAAGGGCGAGGCGGCGGCCGAGGCGCGCGCCGAGGCGGCGGAGACGGCGGCGGCGACCGCGCGCGAGGGCGAGGCCGCCGCCGCCGCGCGCGCCGACCGCGCCGAGGCCGCCTTCGCGTCTCTGGCCGACGCGGCGTCCGCTCTGGACCGCCTCATCGCCCCCGCGCGCGACGCGGTCGCCGCCCTGGCCGACGCGGCCGCGGCGCTGCCGCGCGGCGACTCGAGCACCTCCAACAAGCGCGTCTCGGACGCGGATGGCACCCCGGCCGACGCCGCCAAGCGCCGCCGGTCGGCCGCGGCGGCGCGCGGGGGGGCGGGGGCGCCGCTGGGCGAGCGCAACTGAAACGGCGAGGGAGGGGGCAGGCAGGGCATTCCTGTTCCTTATTCACACCCTGCAAAAATGCACGCGCCACGCGCCCACACCCGTTTGTACCCGTCTCACGGCTCGCGGCGCACGCGGGACGCGGCCGCGACGATCGCGGCCGCGACGACCGCCGCGGCGCGCTTGTCCCCGTCCGCCGCGGCCGCCGTGGCGGCGCCGGCGTCGGCAAACTCGGTGAGCACGGCGTCCAGGTCGCGGCGGGCGCTGGGGAGGGGAGGAGGGGTGGTCGGGAGGGTCAAGGGGACAGGCGTGCCGTGCGCGCCCACAGCCCCCACCCTCCCTCGGACCCACTCCCACGCACGCGTCGACAATGGCTTCGATGTCTTTGGCCGTGGCCTGCAGTGCGGTGCGAGCGGCTGAGGGTGGAGGGAGGTTTGCGCGTCGCGCGCGGTCGGGGCGTGCCCAGCCCCCCGCCGCCCTCCCTCCCCATCCTCACCTGACGCCACATCATCCAGTGTGATCATGAGCACGACCCGGGCCGCGGTTGCCGCCGCCTCGACGGCAACCGCGTAGCCCGGCGTCGGCAGGGAGCAAGGGGGAGGGTCGTTGCCGTGGCCGCCGCCCTGGCCCGGCGGCGTGACCTCAGACAGCAGGGCGGGGTGCAAGCCGGCGGGGCGGGCGTGGCTCATAAGTGCCGAGGGGGAGGAGGGACGCGGGACGAGAGAGAGTGGCGGGGTGGGGTGCAAGGGCGGCGCCGCGGCGCCCCCTCTCCCACTCTTCCTTCGCGGGGCCGCCGCCGCCCCCACCACCCCCTCGCCTGCCTACCGCCCGCGCCACCTTCTCTGGGCGCGCCGGCACCCCCGCGCGCCGCCCGCCCGCGCCGCGCCGCATCCGCGGGACCGTGGTCGGAGGCGTAAGCAAGGTGCGTACCGTGTGGGCGTGTGTTGGAGACTTGGCAATGGCCAACGGCGAGCGGCGGGCGCCTCCGCGGCCGTGTCCCCCCCCCCCGGGACGCGCGTTGCGCAGCGCCCGCGGCGCGTCCGGCCCCGCCCGCCTCCGCCGCCCTAGTCGGCTCGCGCTCTGCGCCTGCTGCACTAGCGAACGCTGGTGGCGCGGGACGCGGGGCGGGGTGCGCCACGACGCGTCCCGCGCCGCGGCCCGCATGCGACCCCTGCGATTGGCCTCCCGACTCGCGTGGTCCCCCATCTGCGCCCCTTTGCCCGCGTGGGCGACGGGCATCGCGTTTGCACCCCCCTGGGAGCGCACCGACCGCCCCCCGTCCCCAACCGCCCCTCAGCCGCCCACCATGGCGCCGCAGCACCCCGCCGATGACTCTGCCCCCCTCCACGCCGGCCGCCACGACGCGTCCCACCCCCCCCACGCCCTGCACGGCGGCGAGGACCTGGTGGAAGCCGCGGGGCTGGCGCCGGGGCACAAGGACCTGCTCACCGAGCCCGATGCGGCTGTCGCCGCCGCGCTTGCGCACGGCGACGCCACGGCCGACGGCCCCTGGACCCGCCAGATCACGGTCCGGTCGCTCGTGTTTGGGGTGGCGCTCGGGGTCCTCTTTGCCATCATCACGGCCAAACTCAATCTGACGGCCGGCATTATCCCGTCGCTCGGCATGGCGACGACCCTGCTCGGCTATTTCTGCGTCACCGCCTGGAACAAAGTGGTTGTGCGCTGCGGCGGCACGGCCAAGCCGTTTACGCAGCAGGAGAACACGATGATGCAAACGTTCATCGGCGCGTGCGCCGGGGCTTCATTCTCCGGCGGCTTCGGCTCCTACCTGCTCGCCATGGACAGGCAGTCGTTCCTCAACGTGGGCGCGGTGCCCGGAAACCGGGAGGAGGACGTCTACGACCCGGTCTTGACGAGAACGATTCCGTACATGTTTTGCATTTCCTTTGTCGGCATCTTCATGCTCGTCAACCTGCGCAAGCGGTTCATCATCGACTACGACCTGCCCTACCCGTCCGGCACCGCGGGCGGCGTGCTCATCAACTCGCTCCACTCGCTCGGCGGCGAGGCCGACGCGGCGAAACAGGTGACGGTTCTCGGGCGGTGGGGCATCGTCTCGCTCGCCTGGGCCGGCTTCAAATGGTTTTTCTCGTCGGAAGCGGGCCCCGCCTGCTCGGGCGGCTTCGACCGCTTCCCCTCGCTGGGCCTCGCCGCGCTGCGCTGGAAGTGGAATTTCGACTTTCAACTCACCTACATCGGCGTCGGCATGATCTGCCCGCACGTCGTCAACCTGTCGATGCTGGCGGGCGCGGTGCTCACGTGGGGGTTTGCGTGGCCCATGATCGACAAGCGCGCGGGGGACTGGTTTCCCGCGGGGTTGAAGGAGAAGGATTTCCGGGGCCTCTACGGGTACCAAGTCTTCCTGGCCATCGCCGTCTTCATGGGCGACGGCCTGTACAACGCGGTCAAGATTCTGTGGGTGTCGGGGCGCGCGTTTGCGGCGCAGCGGCGGGCGGCGGCCGAGCTGCCGTCAGCCGCGCCCAACGCGCCGGCCGTCGTGGCGGCCGTCGCGGCGCGCCAGGCTGCGGCGGCTTCTGCCCGGCGCGCTGCGGGCGAGCGGCTGCGCCTCGCGACCTCGTTTCGCCGGCCAGCCAAGCGCGTGGCGGCGACAGACGCGCCCGAAGGGCCCGACGTGTCTGGCTCGTCCACGCCCTCATCCTCGACGACCCCGATGGGCACTGACAAGCCGATGCCGACCGCTGACGGCAAGCCCGCTGTCTCGGCCGCCGGCCTGCGCGCGCGCCGCCGCGCGTCGACCGCCGACTCGGAAGCCGCCGTCCGCCGTCGCGACCTGGACGCCCGCCGGGACGCCGTCTTCATGCGGGACGCGATCCCTGGCTGGATCGGGTGGGCGGGCTACGCGGCGTTCGGCGTCTTGGGCGTCGCCGTCATCCCCCTCCTCTACCCCGCCTGCCGCTGGTACATGGTCGCCACCGCGTACGCCGTCGCGCCCGCGTTTTGCTTCGCCAACGCGTACGCGGCCGGCCTCACCGATTGGGACATGGCGTCGATGTACGGCAAACTGTGCATCTTTGCGTTTGCCGCGTGGGGCGGCGTCGCCGGCGGCGGCGTCATCGCCGGCCTGGCCATTTGCGGGGTGGTTCTCTCCACCACCTCTGCCGCGTCGGGCCTCATGTTTGACTTCAAGACGGGGTGGATCACGCAGTCGTCGCCGCGCGCGATGTTTGCCGCGCAGACCCTCGGGTCGGCCATCGGCTGCCTCGTCGGGCCGCTCACCTTTTCCCTGTTTTACCGCGCGTTCCCGGTGGGGGTCGAGCATTCCGAGTACCCGGCGCCGTATGCGACGATCTACCGCGGCATGGCCATCCTCGGCACGCAAGGGTTTGGCGCCCTGCCCTCGCACTGCCTCGAACTGTTTGCCGCCCTATTTGCTGCGTCGTTCCTGCTGGGGCTGGCGCGCGACGCGCTGCCGAGCCGGTACGCGCAGTTTGTCCCGATCCCGACGGCCATGGGCCTGCCCTTCTACCTCGGCCCCAACTACGCGGTCGGCATGTGCCTCGGCTCCGCCATCAAATGGGCGTGGGAGCGGCGCGACCCCGAGGGCGCCGACTCGACCCTCGTGCCCGCCGCGGCGGGGCTCATCATCGGGGAGGGCCTGTGGTCGGTCCCGCAAGCCGCCCTGGCGATGGGCAAAGTGAGGCCGCCCATCTGCATGACGTTTTCGCGGGCGGGGGCGGCGGTGGTGGAGAAGATGATGGCGGCGGCCGCGCCGGCGGCGGGGTGAGGCGAGTGCGGTCCCCGGTTTTCCTTGGGGGGGGGGGCGGGGC
>Ga0315276_10001750_pt1 | contig 19534 bp, 16 predicted proteins | sample YL17G05_0_MG_FD_204542 | JGI IMG/M metagenome (GOLD analysis project Ga0315276, IMG submission 204542) | Sediment microbial communities from Yellowstone Lake, YNP, Wyoming, USA - YL17G05_0 | ecosystem: Environmental > Aquatic > Freshwater > Lake > Sediment | place: USA: Wyoming | collected... | reverse complement strand
ATCGGCGAGCACGATCAGACGGCGTTCGCGTTCGGGCTGGTCCTCGACTGGGCGCGCACGGCCGGCGATCGCGTCATGACCGACCTGCTGCTCTCGCGCATCGACGCGTATTACGCGAAGGACCGCGGCTGCCCGATCAACTACGAGCCCTCGGGCCAGGACTTCCTGTCGCCGTGCCTGGCCGAAGCCGATCTCATGCGCCGCGTGCTGACCGGCCCGAAATACGGCGAGTGGTTGCGGACGTTCCTGCCGGGCATCCCGCTCGACGGGTCGGCGCGGTGGCTCGAGCCCGCCGTGGTCACCGACCCGAGCGATCCCAAGCTCGCGCACCTGGACGGCCTGAACCTCAGCCGCGCCTGGATGCTCGACGGCATCATCAAGGGGCTCGCGCAAGCCGACGCCCGACGGGCCTCCCTGCAGTCCGCCGCCCTGCGCCACCGGACCGCCGGCCTGCAGGCCGTCACCGGCGCGCACTACGAGGGCGGACACTGGCTCGGCAGCTTCGCGGTGTACCTCTCCACCGCCCGCGGCTTGCAGTAACCCCTCCACCGGGGACGGGGCTCATTTCCGGGGGACCTACCTTCACCGGGGGACGGGGCTCATTTCTGAGGTCAGCTCGCAGCAACCGCAAAAAATGAGAGCCACACGTCTCGTCACCCACGGCACCGTGTTCGCGCTCGCACTGCTGACGGCGTGTGCGGCGCCCGCTCCGAGTGCCGCGCAGCCGGGCACCGTCGTGCGTGCGGGCCAGCCGGTCTGGCAGCTGGTGCGCGAGGGCCCGATCGCGCGCTGGGACGAGGCGATGCCGCTTGGCAACGGCCTGCAGGGCGCGCTGGTCTGGGGCGGGGGGCCGACGCTGACGCTCTCGCTCGACCGCGGGGACCTCTGGGATGCCCGTCGCCCCGACGTGATGACGTCGCCGCAGTGGACGTGGGCAACACTGCGCCGGCTGAAGGAGGCCGGTGATTTCGCCACGCTGCACACGATCTTCGACTGGCCGTACGACAACGTCCCGTACCCGACGAAGCTGCCGGGCGGGCGAATCGAACTGACGTTCGAGCCCGGCGTCGAGGTGCAGCGCTTCGCGCTGGATCCTGAGCGGGCCGAGGTCCGGATCGATCTCACCGGCGCGACGGTCCTGATTCGCCTCGACGCGGTGGCGCGAGTCGGGATCATCGACGTGCGCGGCCGGCAGCCGGTCGTTGCGCTGCGCCGTCCGGCGGGTCTCGACCTGCTCGGCTACGCGCCGGCGGTCTTCACCACGACGCCTGCCGAGTGGTCGATGACGCAGAAGGCCGCGCTGGGGCTGTCCTACGCGGTCGTCGCGGCGCGCGCGTCCACACGCATCGCCTTCGCGATCGGCGCCACGTGGAACGGCGCCGATCCGGCGGCCGACGCCCGACGCCTGGTCACGCAAGCCCTGTCGCAGCCCGGCGATGACCTCCGTGCCGCGCACCTGGCCTGGTGGCGGCAATTCTGGGCGGTGTCGTCGGTGACGATTCCCGACGCGCGATTGCAGCAGCACTACGACCTCGTGAAGTACTTCTACGGCGCGGCCTCGAGGCCCGACGCCCCGCCGATGCCGCTCCAGGGGGTGTGGACCGCCGACCAGGGCAAGCTGCCGCCGTGGAAGGGCGACTACCACCACGATCTGAACACGCAGATGACCTACCTCGCGTACCACGCGGCCGGGCTGACCGGCCAGGGCGCGAGTTTCCTGAACCAGCTCTGGGACCTGCGCCCCGCGTTCCGGCGCTTCGCCCGCGACTTCTACGGCGTCGAGGGGCTGGTCGTGCCCGGCGTGATGACGGCCGACGGCCAGTCGACTGGCGGATGGGCGCAGTACTCGCTCTCGCCGACAAACACGGCGTGGGTGGCCCAGAGCTTTTACCTGCACTGGAAGTACACCGCGGATGCGCGGTTCCTGCGCGACCGCGCGTACCCGTGGTGCGCCGAGGCGGGCCGTGCGCTGCTGGGGGTCATGACGCCGGACGCGGCCGGCCGGCTGAAGCTGCCGCTTTCCTCGTCGCCCGAGATCTTCGACAACTCGCCGCGCTCGTGGCTGCCGCCGAACACCAACTACGATCTCACGCTCATCCGGTTTCTGTTCGACGCCAACCGCGAGATGGCGACGGCGCTGGGCGACCTGACCGCGGCCCGCGCGTGGCAGGAGGCGCTCGGGCGGATGGATCCGCTCGATATCGACGCGGGCTCCGGCGCGCTCACCTTCGCCGTCGGTGTCCCGTACGACGACTCGCACCGCCACTTCAGCCACGCGATGGCCGTCTACCCGATCGGCAGCGTGCACGTGGAGGGCAGCGATCGCGATCGCCGCACGGTCGCCGCGACGATCGATCAGATCGTCGAGCGCGGCACGCGGCAGTGGGTCGGCTATTCGTTCTCGTGGCTGGCCGCGATGGCCGCGCGTGCGGGGCAGGCGGACCGCGCCCTCGACTACGCGCGCCTGTTCGAGCGGGCGTTCATCGGGCCGAACGGCTTTCACTTGAACGGCGATCAGACGAAGAGCGGCCTGTCGGCGTTCACCTACCGCCCGTTCACGCTCGAGGGCAACTTCCTCCAGATGCAGGCCATCCACGAGATGCTGCTGCAGGGCTGGGGCGGGGTCGTGCGCGTGTTTCCGGCGGTGAGCGCCCAGTGGCGGGATGTCTCGTTCGACCGGTTGCGCGCGGAGGGTGGGTTCGTCGTGTCGGCGACCCGTGTCGCGGGCCGGACCGCGCGCGTCGAGGTGCGCGCGACGGTCGCCGGGACGCTGCGCCTGAGAGACCCATTCGGCGGGGCTGAGGTGAACTGGAATCGCAGCAACGTGCGACGCGAGGGGACCGACTACGTCGCAAAGCTTCCGGCTGGCGCGGCACTGTCGGGAACACTGAAGTAGCGGCGTCCGGCGGGTGCGGTGCTGACCGACACCGTTCGCTGACGGCACCCGGCGAGGGATCGCGTCGCAAACCGCTCGACACGCCGGTCAAATGCATCTCCAGGGTGCGGTCGGCGGCAGCGCTGGGTCCCCAACCCAGCGCGGTTCTCGGCCCTTGCGATGCATTTGTCGTGCACCCGCCATCGGCGTGCTCGCATGGTGTGCTCTGCGTTCCCCCGCCGGGCGCTCCGTCTACTGCCCACTGCCTACCGTCCACTGACTAACGACTACTGACTACTTCTCTCCCTCTCCGGCGTGTTTCTGCAACGCCTCCCACTGGTTGATCAGGTCGCCGACTTCCCACATGAGCACCTGGTGGCGATCGATGACGGGCTTTGAGGCGTCTCGGTCCTCATAGAAGCCCGGCGCCGACATGGTGGCTTCAATCGTCTTGATCTCCTGCTCTCGCTGACCGATGCGGCTCTCGAGGTCTGTGATGCGGTGGCGAAGCGCCTTGCGGTCCCGATCGCGTTTGCGCTGGTCGGCATCGGCGCGCTTCTTCGCCTCGTAGTCGGACACGCGGTTGGTGCGATCCCCGCGGCCCGCGAGCGCCGGCGTCTGGGGTTTCGCGGGCGTCTGGGCCTTCGGCGGCGCGGCGTGGCCCGACGTGGCAGGCGACGCGGCGTGACCCGGTTTCTCGGGCGCACGACCGCCCCCTCCCGGCTTCGTCGCCGGCCCGCTCTGCCGCGGCGGGGTTGTCGCCGTCCCGGCGCCCGGCGCCCGGCGCGCCTTGCCGAGCCCGTCCGGCAGCGCCGGCACCTTGCCCGCCTGCGTCTTGCTCCAGTGGAACTCCTCGTACGTGCCCGGGTAGTAGAGCGCCTGTCCGTTGCCGATCTCCACCACCTTCGTCGCGAGCCTGTCGATGAAGTAGCGGTCGTGCGAGACGACGATGAGCGTGCCGCCGTAGTCCATGAGCGCGTCGAGCAGCACGTCCTTCGAGTCGAGGTCGAGGTGGTTGGTCGGCTCGTCCAGCAGCAGGGTGTTCGACGGGCGCAGCAGCATGCGCGCGACGGCCAGGCGCGTGCGCTCGCCGCCCGACAGCACGCCCGCGCGCTTGTAGACGTCGTCTCCGGAGAACAGGAAGCCGCCGAGGATGTCGCGGATCATCGGTACCATGTGCACCGGCGAGCCTGACGAGAGCGTTTCGTACACCGTCAGATCCGGGTCGAGGCGCGCCGCCTCGTCCTGGGCGAAGTACTGCATCACGACCTGGTGGCCGATCGTGCACGTGCCCTGGTCGTGGGCCTCCACGCCCGAGAGCAGGCGCATCATCGTCGACTTGCCGGCGCCGTTGGGCCCAAGCAGCGCAATCCGATCGCCGCGCTCGACGTGCAGGCCGATGCCCGAAAACACCCGCGTCGCGCCGTACGCCTTATGGACGCCCTTCAGCTCGAACACCATGCGCCCGCTCTTCTCGCAGGTGGGGAAGGTGAAGTGGACGCGCCGGCGCTCGGGCGGCACCTCGATCGGCACCACCTTGTCGAGCATCTTGATGCGGCTCTGCACCTGCGCGGCCTTGGTCGCCTGGTACCGGAAGCGGCTGATGAACATCTCGACCCGCGCCACTTCGTCGTCTTGCCGGCGCTTGGCGTCGCGCAGTCGCTCGATGCGGGCGTCGCGCTCCACCAGGTACTGGGAGTAGTTGCACGCGTAGTCGGTGAGCGTCCGCAGGTGGATGTCGGTGATGCGGTCGACGACGGCGTCGAGGAAGAAGCGATCGTGCGACACGAGGATGACGGCGTGCGGGTACTCGTGCAGGTAATCTTCGAGCCAGTTGCGGGCGTCGAGATCGAGATGATTGGTAGGCTCGTCGAGCAGGAGCAGGTCGGGCTTCGAGAGCAGCAGCTTGGCCAGCGCGATGCGCATCTGCCAGCCGCCCGAGAACGTGGCGGTCGGCTTCCCGTAGTCGTCGGCGTGGAAGCCCAGCCCGCGCAGCACCGTGTCGATCTTCAGGTCGATCGCGTACCCGTCGTGCAGCCGGAAGCGATCCTGCAGATCGCTGTAGCGGTGCAGCATCAACTCGTGCTCGGTCTCGGGCACCGACGGATCGCCCAGCCGGCCTTCAATCGCCTGCATCTCGTTCTTGACGTCGAGCAGCCACTGGAAGGCGAGCGCGGCCTCGTCGTAGAGCGACAGCCCTTCGTGCGTGAGGCCGTCCTGCGGCAGGTAGCCGATGCGCATGCCTGACGGCTTCGCGACCGCGCCGGTGTCGGGCTCGTCGAGGCCAGCGAAGATACGCAGCAGCGTCGTCTTGCCGGCGCCGTTGGGGCCGCACAGCCCAACGCACTCCCGGTCGGCCACCTGCCAGCTGATGTCGTTGAACAGGGTGCGATCGCCGAACGACTTGGTGAGCGATGCCAGCTGGATCATGACGCGGCCGATGGGGCCGTGCCGGCGCCCGCTGGCACACGGTCCCTCACGTCAGGGTGTCTCGAACTCATGAATCCCACACTGTACCACAGGCGATCGAGGCGGATTGGCGGCCACATCCTGCCGTCAAAGGGACATATCGTACCAGATGGACTTCGGTTGTGTCTGCTCGTGTCGCTCGCAGTCATATCAGGGAGTGTCTCTCATGGCATTGTAGACCGCGCGGCCTGGCCCTAGCATTGGGGTCACCGATGGCGATGCGCTCACCCCGCCGACTCGTGGCCGTGGGGGCTTTCCTGGCCTTCAGCGTCTCGGCCGCAGGGGTCGTCGCCCAGGGCCCGCTGGCCGTTATCCAGTTCAACGTCAACATCATGGCCGCGACCTCGGTCAGGGTTTCGAGCCATGTGCTGACGATCGATCCCCGGGGCGCGGGGATCGACGAATCCGTCGTCCAGCAGGTGATCGAGTTCCGCGCGGCGTCCCGCACCTCGCGCGACGGGGAAGTGGTGCTCACGATGGAGCCGCTGGTGCCGCTGGATCAATTGAGCGGAGGCGGGGCCGCCGAGGGCGTCACCACGGTCACCTACGAGGTCGTCGGCGAGGGTGCCTGCACCGGCACGCTGCGGGATGATGGGCCGCAGCCGGTGGGGCGCTGGGTTGGCAGCGGCGTCCGGACCGGCCGTATCGTATTCTCGGTGCACGGCCCGGTGAACCCGAACGGCGTGACCATTCCCCTTCGCTTCGTCCTCACCAGCCCGTAGCCGCTGCATCACCGGCGTGGTCCGCGCGCGGCATCGGCCTACTTCAGCGCTGCCAGCCTGGCGAGATCCATACGCCCGACGAACTGTTCGAGCACGGCGAGTTCACTGACAAGTCTGCCTCTGAACGAGACGAGGAAGCGGTCGGCCACGATGACGCCGACCTCCGCGCGATCGTGCGCGGCGTCCCACACCTGCCAGCCCGGGTTCCCGCCCATCCTGACGGCCTTCACGACACCGTCGCCCGACGCCCGTGCAGACCCTTCCACGGTGAGCGCACGAGCGGGCGCCCTCATGGTCTCGGCCACCAGCGTATCGACGATCCTCGCATCGACGCGGGACGCGCCGTTGGTGTAGACAACCCTGGCCACGCTGAACGCCACCGGGTCAGATCGTTTCTCGCCTCCCGGGCTTTCCTTCTTCCAGCCCGGGAGGTCCGGAAAGAACTGCTGGAGTTGACGGACCTCGACGGGCTGGAGAGGCGCCGACGCCGGCTGCGCGGTCACCGGCTGCGGCGGCTTCTTCTCTGGGTAGACCTTTCTGATTTCCGGTCGCTTCTCCAGCTTGAGCAGGAAGGTTACGGTTGGTGTCAGGGCTTCGCGCGTGAGCGTGACGGTCAGCGTGGCGGGGCCGGTCAACTGCGAGTCGTCTGGCAGCGACTGGAGGAGCAGCGACACGGTGTGCGCGCCGGTCGGGACGCCGCCGAAGTGGAAGCGCCCGGCCCGCACCTGCCCGGTTCGGCCGCCGTCATCGAGCACCACCAGGGCGTCGTTGACCGGCTGGTCGGCGCTTCCGAGCTGTCCGTCGCCATCGGCATCCAGGTACACGGCACCGTCGACCGCGCCGACGGGCCGGAGGCCGAACGCCACCGTCGCCGGATTCCTGCGATCGACGACCACGGTGCGGTTCGATTCGACCGGGGGATCGTAGTCGGCGGGTACCGTCGCTGCGTCCAGCGTGACGTTCTGCGGGCCCGTCGGCACGCGTGCGAACCCGAACCGGCCATCATTGCCGCTGGCGACCGACCCGATCCGGCCAATCTTGACGGCGACTCCCGGCGCGGGGGTATCGGTCGCATCCATCGTGCCGTTGCCGTTCCAATCGACGAAGACCGCGCCTTCCACTGAGCCGGTGGGCCCGCTGATTGGCGCGCCGGCCGCACGGGTCGATCCGCGCGACACGCCGTACGAGATCGTGTGGGTCAGCCGGATCATCGACCGCGTCATCCACGGGTTGCTGTTCGGCTGGCTCTGCAGCGCGTGTTCCAGGAAGACGTCGAACGACAGATACGTGCGCGGCGCGACCAGTCCGGAGAAACCAGCGGAAAGCGTCTGGCGCGGAGACACGACGCCCGTGGTCAGGTTCTTCGTGCGGCCGAGCAAGGCCTCCACGCGCAGGTAACGATTCGCGAACGGGTACTGGGCGCCGCCGCCGGCCTGCCAGTTGATCTGGCCGCCGTCAGGCCGATCGTCGGTCTGCAGGTACAGCGCCGAGGCGAATACCTGGGCGCCGCGGCGGGACTGGCGGTAGAACTGGGAGTAGACGTTCTGCTGAGTGGAGCCGGACTCGACCCGCACACCGGTCGGGTCGCTCACGTCCACATTCTCACGCCGCTCGTAGCGGGCAAACAGGTTGCCCCGCGGCAGGTTGTCGTGGAACTCCACGGACCAGACGCCCGTGTCGCTCTCGGCTCGCAGCCTGGTCGCGGACGGACGCAGCACGCGGGCCCCCGATTCCGCGCGGAGGTTGACGGACGACCGGTCCGTGAGGCGCAGGCGCACCTCCCCGAACACGCGCGACTGCGTGGTTGGGGGCTGGCTGACGTTGGATGAAACGGAGGCCTCGGGGTCGAGATTCGAACGGCCGACATCGAGACCCGCGTACGCCCTGACGGCGCGCCCGAGATCGATCTCCCCGCTGACAAACCCTCCTTCGCGATCGCTGTACGGGTAGTTGGTGGCGGCGAAACGCCCGGCCGTGAAGCGGTACACATCGATCTGGAACCAGCCGCGCGCGGCGTTCCACAGGATCCCGGCCAGTCCCGACGGGCCGCGCTCCCAGTCAGGCGAATCGTGCCGGCGAAAGGTCGAGGCGCTGGCGTCGAACGTGAATTGCCACGCGCCGCTCGGGCGCCAGCGGACGCCTCCACCCACATCCCGGCTCTCGTCAACAGGAGACGAGTACGCGCCCAGGTCCCCGATGCGGACCCACGATCCGCGCCCGAAGGCTTCGAACTTGGCACTGGGGTGCAGCGTGACCTCGCCCTGGTAGACGGTTTCGTCCAGCGCGATCAGGTCCGATCCGAAGATGTTGCGCATCACCGTGAACTGGCCGCCGGCGGCGTGCAGCGACACGCTGCGGTTGGCGGCGTGGATGGCACCGCCCTGGTAGGTGACATCGGGCGCGAACAGATTCTGCAGGCTGAAGTCGCGGACCACGGGCCGGGTCGCCACGTCGCCGCCGCTGATGGACCAGGTGAGGCCGCCCAACCGCAGTTCGTCGAAGCTGAGGACCACCCGGCCCGGCACGATCTCGCCCTCGCGTCCGGTGGCGCCGAAGTCGAGCCGGACGGGCCCCAGCCGCGTGCCGCGGTCGTACCACGTCACGGCAAGATCCGGCGAGTAACGCTGCTGGCCGCCCAGGCGCGACTGGTCGCCCGTCAAGACCTGCGCGGCGCCCGCCACCTGGATTGTGGACTGCTGCGCATCAGCGCGTCCCGCCGCCAGGACGAGCGCAAGCGCCAGTCCCCAGCCCGGGCGCGTGATCACCGGGGTGGAATCTCCAGCGTGGTTTCGCCGACCAGCAGGGAAGGCAGGCCGACGTCAATCCGGATCTCGACGCGGTAGCGCCCCGGGGGCAGCGGCGGATTATCGGCGTCGCTGGTGGCCACCTGCACGTCCCGCTCGCTGCCGGGCAGCACCGGCACGTTGGGCACCACCAGCTTCCGGACGATGGCGTTGTCCGGACCGTAGATGGTCACCGTCCCGTTGGTCCGGACGTGTGTCCGCCCGGTGTTCTTGAGCGTGGCGACCACCTCCTGGGGGCGGCCCTTGGGCGCCGAGATCTGCAGGTCGGTCATCTCGACCTCGATGGCCGGCGTGCCCACCGTGGCGTAGACGACCGTCGCCACGCGGCTGCGGAACCGGACATCGCGGCCGGCCGCGCCGGAGGCGGCGCTGGGCGGCTCGAACTCGAACATGACCGCCGCGCGATAGCCGCCGTCGGTCGTTTTCAGCGGCACGGTCACGGTGAACCGCACCACGGCCGTCGCACCGGGCTCGACCATCTGATCGGTCGGGTTGAGCTTGAGCCAGGAGGCCGCCGAGAAGGGGTCTTCCGGATCGGCGGGTTTGAACTGCGGGGTCCCGTCCTTCGAGAGGTACCAGTCATCGACCCGCGCGATCACGTGGACGGCCTGCTTGCCCTCGTTGCGCACGGTGACGGCCTGCGTCACCGCCGCGCCGGGCGTCATCTTCAGTTCGGCCCTGAGCGGCGACACCTCCACCGAGAGCGCGTCCTGCGCCGCGGCAACCGACGCCAGCGGGCCGGGGGCCGCCAACGCGATCAGGGCGCCGACAGCACAAAGGTGAACGTGGAGGTGTAGACGCCGGCGTTGTAGGACCATGAATTTGCCAAGCTGAAAATGAACGTCCCCGTTCCCAAGTAGGTACATTTCTTTTTGACGCAGGAGGTGTTGCCGCTGGCGACGGTCTGCGCCGTCGTTGAGACCGTTCCGTTCGCCACGAACGGCGATGGCGTGGCCGTCCATGTGACGTTGCTGATCAGGATCGTGGCCGAGCCCGTCGTGAGATTTGTCGCCGCCAGTGTCAGTAGCCAGCTATACGGGACGTTATCACCACTCACGTCCACCGTCACCGCCATCGATGGCGACGTGATGGTGGGCGTGGTATCGGGATCCGCGTCGGTAAACGTCACCGTGGCTGGCAAGAGCGTCAGGACCACAGACACAGGCTGCGCGGATGCCGTCATCGGGAGTCCGCCCCACAGCAGGCACATGGCGATGGCGACCAGCACCGGGGCAATCCGGACACGCAACATGTGTTCTCTCCGGCGTCAGGGCGCCGTCAACGTGTAGGTCAACGTGGTGTTATAGGTGCCGGTCGCGTAGGTCCACATGTTGTCGAGCGTGTAGGACTGCGTGCCGGTCCGGGAGCCCGAGCTGACAAACGAGGCGACGGTTTGCGCGGCCGCCTTGCTCATCGTGCCCGGGACGAAGCCCGAGCCGCTGACCGTCCACTTCAGGGCCGCGATGCCGATCCGGTTGCCGCTCGACAACAGGTCGTCAGAGGCCACCACCACCAGGGTCACCGTGCTGTTGATCGTGGTCCGGCCCTTGGCGGTAATCGTCAGCGCGCCACCGCTGGCGGGGATGGCGGGCGTGCTGTCCGGATCGGCGCTGGGGAATGACAGGGTGCCGCTGGAGAGGCTGAGCTTGGCACGCGCCGTGACGGTGCAGGTGGCTACGGCCGTCTTGGTGGTGGTGGCGGCAAAGACCGGTATCACCGCCCCGAGTACGAGGGCGGTGATCAGAAACGGGCGGTTCTGCCGGGCCAGCGCGGGCATACGCCCCACATTGTAGCCGATTCGCGTGCGGATCCCGCCAGGGTTGTGGCGCGGCCCGGCTGCGGCCGGGCTACGGCGCGGTCAGCGTGTAGGTCACCGTGGCCGTGTAGCTGCCCGTGGCGTAGCTCCACGAGTTGGCGAACACGTAGCTTTGGGTCCCGGCATAGGTTCCGGAGCCGGTCCACGACCCCACGGCCTGATCCGTCGTCTTGTTCATGGTCCCGGCCACGTACCCCGTGCCGCTCGCCGTCCAGGTGACTCCCCCGATGAGAATGGTGTCGCCGCCCGACACCAGGTCGCCCCCGGACTTGGCCGTCAGCGTGACCGAGCCGGCGGCGGTCGTTCTGGCCTTGGCCGTGATGTTGATGGCGCCTTCGGTCGCCGCAATGCTCGGCATGGTGTCCGGATCGGCGTTGGCGAACGTCACCGTCGCGCTGCCGATGGTGAGCTTCACGAGGCCCGAGACGGTCGCCGAGACCGCCACGTTCGCCGTCGTCGTCGCCGCGTTGAGCGGCTGCACGAGCGCGAGGCCAAGCACCACGGCACCAAGGACGAAAATTCTGGTCTTCATAGATCTCCAATTGACATGACCCCGCTGGTGGCGGGATGGCACACGCTGTTGTTCTGCTCTTCTGATCGGCGATACATGCCGGTCGCAGCCGAAGCCGGGGGCGCTCCGAGGCCGTTGCGCCGGAGCCAGACGTCCAGACCGCCGGGACTCACCCGCCACTGCCGTCCAACTCTGACGGCCGGCAACTCTCCGTGCTTGATGAGCCGGTAGAGCGTCCGGACATTCACCCGCAGCCGAATCAGGACCTCGGACGGCGTCAGGAACGCTTCAACGGGCACGGACGGGGCTGGTAGCAACTTTGGCATGCCTGTCGTCGCCTTCTGTTTTGACCAACCGGTGACGTAAGAGTCTGTTGGAGGTCATTACAGTTACTAACAAGTCACTGAAGTCGTTCTAAATAGCAAGCCTGATGCCACCGGTCGGCTGGGCCGGGTCGGTGGTGGCATCACGGGCATTTCTGTGCAGAAATGGGCACGGGCCTGTCCTGATTCAGGCGACGATGTCGGTTCCCCCACACTTCCGGTGGGGCCGGTGGGGCCGATTGCGCCGAAACCATCACAATTAGGGGGGCCGACTCTGGCGGATGGAAATCGGGGGACGTCGTGCGATGAGGGAGGTGGGTGGGAGAAGGGGAGAGAGCCTCGCGCCGACAGTCGGATCAGGCGCGGGGGTTTTCCGAAGCGGGCCGCCGTGCGAGCGCACGGCGGCCGCCAGGCGCCCCGGTTAGGGCGCGGTCAGCGTGTAGGTCACCGTGGCCGTGTAGCTGCCCGTGGCGTAGCTCCACGAGTTGGCGAACACGTAGCTTTGGGTCCCGGCATAGGTTCCGGAGCCGGTCCACGACCCCACGGCCTGATCCGTCGTCTTGTTCATGGTCCCGGCCACGTACCCCGTGCCGCTCGCCGTCCAGGTGACTCCCCCGATGAGAATGGTGTCGCCGCCCGACACCAGGTCGCCCCCGGACTTGGCCGTCAGCGTGACCGAGCCGGCGGCGGTCGTTCTGGCCTTGGCCGTGATGTTGATGGCGCCTTCGGTCGCCGCAATGCTCGGCATGGTGTCCGGATCGGCGTTGGCGAACGTCACCGTCGCGCTGCCGATGGTGAGCTTCACGAGGCCCGAGATCGTCGCCGAGACGGCCACGTTCCCCGTCGTCGTCGCCGCGCGCAGCGGCTGCACGAGCGCGAGGCCAAGCACCACGGCGCCAAGGACAAGAAATCTAGTCTTCATCTGCGCACTCCTTGAGAGGATACCCCGCCTTCCGCGGGAAAGTACGGATCTTTCCTGACATCGCCGCCTGCGGTCCGTGCCCGCCAGGGGACTGCGGTGGCTGACAGGTCCACAGCGACACGGGCATCCCGTAACCAGTATCGGTAGCTGTTGATGTGACTTTAGAGCTAATTGGAGTGCTTTATTCGCCCAGGGCTTTGGCTGCGACGCTGAGGATCTTGGTGATGCGGAAAGGTTTGGTCAGGTAGCCGCTCACGCCGAGATTGATGGCTTCGATGGCGCTGGCTTCGGTCGAGTAGGCCGTCATGATGACGACCGGCATCGTCGGCGCCAGCCGTTTCGCATCGCGGATCAGGCTCAGGCCGTCCATCCCCGGCATCCTCAGATCCGTGATGAGCAGGTCATAAGAACCGGCCCGGAGGCGGCCAATCGCCGACCGGCCATCCGGCGACGCGTCCACGTCGTACTCGGCCAGCGCCAGGGTTTTCGTCAGCAGGTCGCGGATGCTCGCTTCGTCATCCACCACCAGGACACGCGGGCGTCGCGCCGACCCGGGCTCGGGTGCCGGCGTCGACGATTCCAAGGCCGCACCCGTAGCGCGGCCGCCGCCGCCGGTCTGCTGGGCTTCGAGCCAGAGGTCGATGTCCGCCTTCCGGAACCGCCACTGTCGGCCCACGCGGACCGCCGGGATCTTGCCCGCCTTGATGAGCCGATAGACGGTGCGGAGGTTGACCTGGAGGTACTCGAGGACTTCTTCGGTGGTGAGAAAGACGTCGTCCATGTGCGTCGCCGCCGCTTACTTTATCACCGTTGGGGCGGGAAGGTGCACGGTGAACACCGCGCCGCCACCCTGGTCGTTCGCGGCCACGATATCACCCCCGTGCTCGCGCACGATGCGCAGGGCCAGGGCGAGGCCCAGGCCGCTGCCCGCGTCCTTGGTCGTGAAGAACGGATCGAAGATGCGCGGCAGCATGTCGGGCGCAACCCCGGGCCCCGTGTCCCTGATCGCAATCGACACCTGACTCTGCGGTCCGGCGTACGCCGACCGCACCTCCAGCGTGCCGCCCGACTCGGTCATGGCCTGTTCGGCGTTCATGATGATGTTGTGGAACGCCTGCTGCAGCAAGAGGCCGTCGCCGGATACCTTCGGCAGCTCTTCCGCCAGGTGCCGTTCGATCGAGATGCCGGCCCGGCGGCAGGACGCGGTGCGCAGCGCGATCGCCCGGCGCAGCGCGGCGTGTACGCTGACCGGCCGGCGCTCGACCTTCCCTGATCCGGCCAGCAGCAGGAGGTTGCGCACGATGCGCGCCGCGCGATTGGACTCGCGCGCCACCAGCCGCAGTTGCGCCACGGCGCGCGGGGAGAGCCGCTCGGTGCGGCAAACCAGCTCCACGTGCCCGAGCACCGCCTGCAGCGGATTGTTCAACTCGTGCGCGATGCCCGCCACCAGCTGGCTCAACGCTTCGGACTGGGCCAGTTGCTCGCGCAACGCCGCCCGATCGGCCTCGAGGCGGCGTTCATCGGAGACATCGCGCGCCACCAGCACCGAACCGGCCAGGTTCCTCTCGCCGGTGACAAGCGGCGTCATCGTCACGCGTAACGTGCCGCCGAGCCGGGCATCGTCCAGCTCGGTCGTATGCGCCTCCCTCGGCTGGCCGGACGCGGCGCGATTGGTGAGCCACGTCGCGAGGGGCTCGCCCACCAGCTCCGACACGGCGCACGATTCGAGCGAGGCACGCGGCCGGCCGAGGCGGCGGGCGGCCGCATCGTTGACGCGCGTGACGCACAGGTCGCGCCCGATGACGAGCACGAGATCCTGCATCGAATCGAACGTGTTCTCGAGTTCCCGGTGCGCCCGCTGCACGTCGTCGAGCAGCTGCGCGCTTTCGAGCAGGTTCGACAACTGATAGCCGAGGCTGTCGAGCCGATCGAGCACCCGCGCCTCGTCGCCCGGGCTGATGCGGATGCGCTCGACCATGAGCGCGCCCAGCGCCCGGCGCCGGCCGCGAAGCGGCACCACCGCCACCACGCCGTTGCTGCTCCCGTCGGGGGCCGTGTCGATCAGGCCCGCGCGCGGGTGCCGCATCGCCAGCGCCACGCGGTGGGCGGCGTCGGCGGTCGACACGTGCTCGGCCCGCATGCGGCGGGGCCGATCGGAGGTCGCGGCCAGGTCGAGTCTGCGTGCCTTGCGATCGTGGCTCCAGACCTCCACCCGGTCCGCGGCGAACAGGCGGGCGACGTCCGTGCAGAACCCGTCGAGGCGGTCGGCCGGCAGCCGGGGCTCGCCGCTGCGGCCCAGCGCGACGACCAGATCGTGGAGGCCCTGCTGCAGGGCGCCGTCCTGCCGCACCCGCGCGCGGGTGAGCGCGACGGCGAACGCGTCGGCGCACTCCGTCACCATGCCCGACCATTCGAGCGCCGGCCTGATCTGCGGCAGGCCGAGCACCAGCAGGCCGATCGGCGCCCCCGACGAGACGACCGGCGCCATGACGGCGGCCGGCGTGCGCAACCGCGCCGTCAGTTCGGGTGAGAGCACGCTGAGCGGCGCGATCAGCCGGACGTGGCCGTGCGCCAGGACCTCCGCCACCAGGGCGGCGTCGGTCGGGCCGGCCAGCCACGCGTCGGTCGACAGATCGTCGAGCCCCGTCGCCGACGTCGGCCGGAGGCGATCGCTTCCGGCTTCCAGCTCGAGCAGCACCGAGACCGACGCGCCGCAGGCGGCGACGGCGCGCGCGTGCAGGGCGTCGACCAACTCCGCCAGATGGTCGGTGCTGGCGAGGAGACCGACGATGGACACGGCCGCGGCGGGAGGGTTCACCATGGACAGGCGCATTCTAGCCGGTTCGCGGCCCTATAATCGAAAAAGCGGGAGACAGCCGCGTCGATCCCGGCCGCCGGCGTCCCGACGCCGTCTAACCAGGTGAACAGGCTGCAGCGCACTGCCTGCGGGCGGTGAGATTAGGTGAGAAACCCGGTGATCGGTCGGACATGACGGCAACCGACGAGGAACTGGTTGCCCGCTCGGTGGCGGGCGATACGGACAGCTTCAACCAGCTCATCGTGCGCTGGGAACGGCCGATCTACGCCCTCGCCTACCGCCAGATCGGGCGCGAAGACGACGCCCGCGACGTGGTGCAGGACGCCTTCCTGCGCGCGTTCCGCGCGCTGCCGGGCTTCAAGGGTCAGGCGAAATTCTCGTCGTGGCTCTACCGCATCACGCTCAACCTGTGCCGCGACTGGATGCGGCGGCAGCGCCGGGCGCCGTTCGTGCAGCCGCCCGAGGGCGTCGATGTCGACGACCTGGTCGGATCGGCGCCGAGCCAGGGCGAGTCGGTGGAAACCGCCGTCACGCGCAGGGACTTGAGCCGGCACGTGGCGAGCGCGATGCTGGTGCTTCCCGATGAACAGCGGTCCGCGATCATCCTGAAGGAATACCACGGGCTGACGTTCCATGAGATCGCCGAACTGCAGGGATGCCCGTTGAGCACGGTGAAGACGCGCCTCTACCAGGGGCTCACCGTGCTGCGGCGCGAGCTGGAGCGGCGAGGCGCGGGGCCGGTGAGGCCCGAAGGCAGTAGACAGCCATGAACCAGACACACGACTGCGGCAATCCGGATGTTCTGATGTCGTACCTCTATGGCGAGGACGACCCGCGCGAGCGCGGCGCCTTCGAGGCGCACCTGCGCACCTGCCAGCGGTGCGCGCGCGAACTGGCGGACCTGCGATCGGTCCGCGTCGATCTTGCGGCGTGGACGCCTCCCGAGGCATTGCTCGACTTCCGCATTGTCCGCGACCCGGCGCCGCGGCGCCGCGTCGCGTGGTTTGCGGTGCCCGATCTGCCGGCGTGGGCGCAGTTCGCGGCGGCGACGCTGGTGGTCGGCGTCGCGGTGGGCCTGTCGGGGCTCGAGGTGAACTACAGCCAGGCGGCCGGGCTGAGCGTGCGGGCGGGCTGGAGCAAGCCGGCGGCAAGCGCCCCGGCGCCGGCCGTGCCGGGGCAGGCCTCGGCGGCGCCCGGGGACGCCGCGCCGTGGGCAGCGGACCTGGTGGCGCTTCGCGAGGAGTTGCGATCGGAACGGCCGCAGGCTGTGCAGGCCTCGACCCCGGCGCCATCCGACGACGGCGTTCGCCGCGCGAGCACTAGCAAGCCGCTGAGCGACGAGGAATTCATGGCGCGCGTCCGGCCGCTGCTCGACGCGAGGGAAACGCGGCTGCAGCGCGAGATGGCGGTGCGCATCGCGCAGGTCGTGCGCGACATGGACACGCAGCGGCGCGCCGACATGGCGCGCGTGGCGGACGGAATCGGGGTGCTGGAAGGCCGCACGGGCGCGGCGGTGGCCTCTCAGCGGGAAATGATGAACTACCTGATGCGCGTCTCGCAGAAGCAGCAGTGAGGCCCTGTCAGTGAATAGAGTTCACACGGTGTGCGTGTGGGCCGGCCATAAGAGCCTGTAGGAAAACAAGTACTGACAATGTTGTTTTCTGACAGGCTCTAACGTGGATGGAGGTCTGGTCGTGAGCGCTCGATGTGTACTTCGGACTCTGATGGTGGTGGGATGCGGCGTGCTCGCCGCGGTGCCGGCGCTGGCGCAGGACCGTCGCGCGGCGGTCCCGCCCAAGCCCGATCCCCAGGTGGTGGCGCGCTATCAGCTCGTCGTGATGGAGGGCGTGCTCGAGGCCGCCGTGCAGCACGGGGCGCGGGTGCTCAGCCGCCAGCTGCAAAGCGGCATGCCGCAGATGACGATGATGAGCGGCTACGCGCGCGCCCGGGGCTTCCGGCTCGACGGCTACGGCGTGTTCTTCGACGTCGACGTGCCGAGCATGAACCAGAGCGTCGTCTGGTCGTGGCGGATGCTCGATCGGGACAATGCCGGCGCGGCGGCCTCCCTCGAGGCGCTGAAGAAGCTGGCCGCCACCGTCACCGATCCGGCGCAGAAGCGCGAGGTCGAACAGGCGATCCACAGCATCGAGCTGCGGGTGGGGCCGATGCAAAGCGTGGCGGACAGCATCCGCGCCGCAGACCCCGCGAAGCCCGCCGGGCAGGCCAGGCCCGAGACGGTGTCGTCAGGCGCGACGGCGAAGGCCGCGCCGACCTCCGCGCCGGTCGTCGCTGACCCGGCCGGAGCCATGGGGATGCCGGACGATCCGGGTGCCGCCTACACCGACGCGGTCCGGGACGCGCTGATCGACGCGATGCTCTCGTACAGCCGGCAGCTCGGGATCGGCGCGGAGGAATGGCTGACCATCGCGGCGCGCGACGCGAGCAACCCGCGCGTCACGGGTGAGGACCCGGCGGAGGTCACCACGATCTTCCTGCGCGTGAAGGGGAGCGACCTGAAGGCGCTGCACGAGGGCCGCCTGACCCCGGACGAGGCGCGCAAGCGGGTCGAGGTCCGGGAGTATTGATATAGTGGAACCTTCTGGCGGCCGCTGGTGCCTAACACCAGCATGACCAGCAGGTGTCCCATGCGCATCTTTCCGGCCCGCGTGATGCTCGGCCTCGTCCTGATCCCGGCGTTCGCGCTGGCGGGCTGTTCACCCAGCGTCGACGTCGGCAAGACCATCCGCGTCGCGCAGGTGACGACCGGGTGGTTCGATGCGGGCATCGTGGGCGGCAAGAACAAGCTCGTGCCGAGTGCGACCTTCAGCGTCACCAACACCGGCACCGAGAAGCTCAGCGCGCTGCAGGTGTTCACCGTCTTCAAGCTGGTCGGCGAGTCGGAGGAGCTGGGTTCGTCGCTCGTGGTGCTGCGCGGGAAAGAGGCGCTGGGGCCGTCGGCGACGTCCAAGCCCATCTCGGTGCGCGCGAACTGGGGCTTCACCGGAGAGCAGCCGCGTGCGCAGATGCTGATGAGCAGCTACTTCAAGGACGCGCGCATGGAGGTCTTCGCGAAGTTCGGGGCCGCGCCGTTCGTGAAGATCGGCGAGTCCACGATCGCCAGGCAGCTGCTGACGCAGTAGCTCAACGTTTTCTGACCAGCGGCACGAAGCGCACCGGAATGATGCTGCGCGTCGTGGTCCGGCCGGTTCCGTCCTTCTCCATCACCAGCAGATCCTGCACGGCCCCGACCGGGCCGACGGGAATCACGAGACGGCCGCCCGGCTTCAGTTGGGCGACCAGTGCCGGCGGCACCGCGTCGGGCGCGGCGGTGACGATGATGATGTCGAAGGGCGCCGCCTCGGGCCAGCCCTGATAGCCGTCACCGATGCGCACCTGGACGTTGGCGTACCCGAGCCGGCGAAGCGTGGCCTCAGCGGTGCGCGCCAGCGGCTCGACGATCTCGATGCTGCGCACGGTGGCGACCAGCCGGGAGAGGACCGCCGCCTGATAGCCGGATCCGGTGCCCACCTCGAGCACCGAGTCGGTGGCCGACGGCCTGGCCAGTTCCGTCATCAGCGCGACGATGTAGGGCTGGGAGATCGTCTGCCCGAACCCGATGGGCAACGGGGCGTCGATGTAGGCGTTCGCGCGCTCATCGGGCGGGACGAACTCGTGGCGCGGCACCTCGCGCATTGCCGCCAGCACGCGCGCGTCTTTGACGCCGCGCGCCACGATCTGGCCGGCCACCATGTCGAGGCGCGACGTCGCGTAAGGGTCCGCGCGCTGGGCTTCGGGCAGGTAGTCTGCGGGCGGGCTCATGGCGATCACCAGGCAGCCAAGAACGGCGATGGCAAGAAGGACGCGTTCCACCAGATATAATGCGGGCGTGTCCGACTCAACACCTCACCCGCAGTTCCTCGAGCGCCGACTCGGCCCGTTCGATGCCGCCGCCATCGTCATTTCGAACGTGATCGGCGTCGGCATCTTCATTACACCGCGGATCATCGCATATGCGGTGCCCCATCCGCTGTGGTTTCTCGCGGTCTGGCTGGGCGGCGGGCTGCTCGCCTTTGCGGGCGCGATGGCCTACGCGGAACTCGGCTCGCTCCGGCCGCGATCGGGCGGGGAGTATGTCTATCTGCGCGAGGGGTTCGGGCCGCTCGCGGCGTTTCTGACCGGGTGGACGTCGTTTGTCGCGGGGTTCGCCGGCGCCATCGCCGCCAGTGCCCTGGCCGCCGCCGACTATCTCGGACGGTTCGTGCCGGTCGCCGGTG
>Ga0315276_10001748_pt1 | contig 19542 bp, 21 predicted proteins | sample YL17G05_0_MG_FD_204542 | JGI IMG/M metagenome (GOLD analysis project Ga0315276, IMG submission 204542) | Sediment microbial communities from Yellowstone Lake, YNP, Wyoming, USA - YL17G05_0 | ecosystem: Environmental > Aquatic > Freshwater > Lake > Sediment | place: USA: Wyoming | collected... | reverse complement strand
GTCGCCCGGACCTGTTTGACCTCCCCGGAACCGAGCAGCTCGTTGGCCTTTCTGCGGATCTCTTCGGACAGGAAATTGACCTGGGCGGCCCATGCCCCAGAGCTGGTTGCGACCACGAGCACGCCCTGCTCCAGCTTGGCCGGAACCGTCTCGGATGCGAGGCGTTCTCCGACGACTTCCTCCCAAGAGGACATCAGTTTGCCCATCCCCGCGCCGGCTCTGAATTCACGGCGCATCATCAACCCCTCCAGTATCTGCCCGAGCGGAACCGGTTCCCCGCAGCGCTCTTCCTTGCCACCCTTGAATCCCTTACTGTGCGCCGTCGGAGACACCTCCCCGCTCTGTGACAACCCCCGAGGACACATGCCAGATCGCGCCGGCGCCCTTGGGAACATCATGTTCGTCGGCGACCGACACGATGACCTGGCCCCGACCGGGCAGACCCTCCGCCACCTGGTCGCGGCGCTTCGGATCGAGGGCAGAGAACGGATCGTCCACCAGGAGTACCGGGGGCTCCCCGAAGACATCCCCGACGGCTGTCGAGAGGCCGAGGCGGAGTGACAGCGCTGCCCCCCAGGCTTCTCCGTGGGAAGCGAAACCCCGGACCGTCAGCTCTCTCACACCCAAGTGAAGGTCGTCCCGATGCGGGCCGACCAGAGTCGTTCGCCGTAGCAGCTCGTCGGCTTCCCTCTGGGCGAGCCTCTCCAGGAACGCCTCCGCCACGTCGGTTCCGGACACGTTCGGCAGGTAGCGCACTTCCAGGCGATACCCCGACAGGCGGCGGAACTCCTCGTCCGCCGGGTCGGCCAGCCTCTGGACCGCCTCGGCCCTGACCTCGACCACGGCGGCCCCAGACCGCGCCAGCTCCTCGTTCCACGTCTCCAGGCCAACCGGGCGCCCCGGGCCCGGGTGATCCTTCAGGAGCCGGTTCCGCTGCCGCAGGACCCTCTCATAGGCCGTCAGCGAGGACTCTCGAGCAGGCCAAAGCGCTCTTATCGCCTCGTCGAGGAAATCGCGTCTGGCGCCTGGCTCCCCCTGAACCACGCGCAGGTCGTGAGGACCGAAGAACACAGCTCGGACCAGCTTGCGCAGATCCCGCTTGCGGCGCACCACGGAGCGATTCACCTGCACCCTGTTGGCCCCAACTCTTCGGATCTCGATCTCTATCAACGTTCGGCCCTCGGGCCCCTGTGTCTCACCACGCACGTAGGCGGCATCCGCACCGTCCCGTATCAGAAGCGGGTCCGCGGAAACCCGTGGCGAGGACAGCGTGAGCAGATAGAACATCCCCTCGAGAAGGTTGGTCTTCCCCTCTCCATTGGAGCCCACGACGGCGGTCAGTCCCTCAGGAACGTCAAGCCTGGTTTCTGGGTGGTTCCGGAAGTCTCTGAGCTCTATCCAGAGGAGTCTCAACCCGGGCCTTTAGCCGACCGGCGCAGGCAGGCGCACAGGCATGACGAGGTACGTGAACTCGTCGTTGTCTCCCTTGACGACCCCCGGCTTCAATCCGTCGCGGACCTCAACCCTCACGTTGTCTCCGGTCGCGGCCGCAAGGCCGTCGGCGAGGTAGTTCGGGTTGAACGCTACGGTGAGCTCGTCGCCCTCGTACTGGGCTTCTATGGCCTCGTGTGCCTGACCAAGATCCGGCGAGGAGGACGAGAGAACCACTCCTCCCAGCGCGGGGTTGAACTCGAGCTTCACGGGGGTGTTGTCCCTGGCCAGAAGTCCGACACGGCGCACGGCCTCCATCAGCTGCTGGCGTGGCATCGTCAACCGGTTGGAATACCCATCCGGCAGAAGCTGTCGGAAGTTCGGGAATTCGCCCTCTATCAGGCGCGATGTCAGCCGCAACCGGCCGACTGAGAACGACACCTGGCTCTCGTCCAGCGTCAATTCCACCTCGGCCTTCTCGTCCGAGGAAGCGGCTCGACCCGCCTCGGAAAGCGCTCGCTCGGGAACGACCGCCTTCGCTTCCCCCCCAGCCGTGGCCGTCAGTTCCCTGACCGCGAGGCGGTACGAATCGGTTGCCGCCATCGTGATCCCCTCGCGGTTGATCTCGAGCAGGACTCCCGTGAGGATGGGGCGAGCCTCATCCTTGGAAGCCGCTCTACCCACCTGGGATACGGCCTCGGCGAACCTGGCCGCCTCGATCTTCACGCTCGTTCCGCTCGGCATCTGCAGCGCCGGGAAGTCCTCGACCGGAAGCAGCCGAAGGCTTCCTTCGTAGGCCGAGGATCGGATCCAGGCTTGGGATCTCTCGTCGGTCTCAACTTCCACGGGCGCCTCTGCCAGGCTCTTCACGATGTCCCCGAAGAGTCGGGCTGGGGCCAGGGCTCGGCCTGCCTCCTGGACCTGCACATCTATCGTGAGCTGCGCAGATACCTCGAGATCCGTGGTGGTCAGGGTAAGTTGCCCCTCCTCCGACGCGTCCATCAACACGCCGGTCAGTGCCGGGATCCCCGGCCGGGTGGATACCCCTCGCTGCACGGTCTGAAGCGCGTCGGACAGAGCATCGCGGTCGCATCGGAACTTCATGTTTCCCACCTCCTGATATCTATCGTCGTATCTCTTTCTCTAAACCATTGTTGATGTGGGCTGGGGAAAAGTGGAGAACCTCCTGTATCCACAGGTTAGAGCTGCCGTATGACACCCCTTGGCTGTTGAAAGACGTGGGACGCGGTCAGGACTCGCTGGGGACAAGCCAGACAGCCCTCGATACTCCACAGAACTATCAACCGGGTTGTCCACAGTCAGGAATCCCGGCCTTCGGTGCGGATGCTGCGAGTGAGCTCTTGGACCTGTCGGTAGATGCTGCCCCGTTCGCGCATCAGCGTTTCGATCTTGTTTATGCCGTGCATGACCGTGCTGTGGTCCCGGTTGAAGGCCTCACCGATCCTGATCAGGGACATGCCCGTGTGTTCGCGCATCAGGTACATAGCTACGTGACGGGCCGTGGTGAGAGGACGCGAGCGACTCTTGGAAACGAGATCCTCACGGGTCAGACCGAAGTAGGCGGCCGATCGGTCGAGGATCACGCCGGAAGGGATCTCCGCGGAGGTCTGAGGTATCAGGTCCTCGAGGGCTCTCTCGGCAAGCGCCGTATCAACATGTTGCCTGGTCAGCGAGGCGAAGGCCGCCACCCTGAGCAGCGCCCCCTCGAGCTCGCGGATGTTCTGATCGAACTTAGAGGCGATAAGTTCGAGTACCGCGTCGGGAACCTGGATGTGGTCCCTGTGGGCCTTTAGCTGCAGGATGGCGATACGGGTCTCGAGGTCGGGCGGCTGCACGTCCACGCACAATCCCCAACGGAACCTGTTGCGAAGCCTCTCCTCCATGCCCGATAACTCCTGGGGAGGGCGATCCGAGGCGATGACTATCTGGCGCTCTGAGCCGTGCAGGGCGTTGAACGTGTGGAAGAACTCGGTCTGGGTCTCCTCGCGCTTCGCGAGGAACTGGATGTCGTCTACCAGCAGCACGTCGACGTCGCGATATTTGCGCTGGAACTGGTACCCATGCCGCTCGCGAACGGCCCTGATGAACTCCGTTACGAACGTTTCGGAAGAGACGTACTTCACTCTCAGGCCAGGGATCAACCGCTTCATATGGTGGCCGATGCCGTAGAGGAGATGGGTCTTGCCCAGGCCGACACCGCCGTAGATGAAGAGAGGGTTGTAGGCCTTGGAGGGAGGGGCTTCAGCCACGGCCATCGCGGCCGCATGGGCGAAGCGGTTGCTGGATCCAGGCACGAAACTGTCGAATGTGTACTTCTCGGGGAAGGCCAAGGGGGGGATGGCAACGGCTTCCTGAGGCACGTCCGCGCCCTCCGGCTCTTCGTACTGGCGTGACCGAGGAGGCTCGGAGCCGAGGACGACCTGCACCGTGCGGTGAGCCGTCTCGGCCGCCCCAGTGTTGATGATCTCGAGGTAGTGCCTGGCGAGCCAGTCGCGAACGTAGTCAGAAGGGGCGATTACCTCGAGGACGCCATCCTCATAGCGCGACGGCCTGAGCTCACCGAACCACATGTTGAAGGAACTCTCGGGCAGCTCGGCCCGCGCCTTCTCCGTCACGCCGGCCCAGATCCTCTGGGCTTCTAGCTCAGACGTCTCTTCGAACGAGGTGACGGCCATAGTTATCCACAGAACCTTTCCACAGATGTGGAATCCAGAGGGAAGCGGTGGGAAGGGGCTGGGGAACCCGGTTGAAGCTGGGCGAATATAGCACCCGACGCGATGCTGCTGTGGAACAGAAAGGGGGTTTTGACGCACTTTCCGTGCTCGGTCCCGCCTTTTGTCAGCCTAACGTCCGCCCCAGTCATCGCCCGCGGTCGGCCCGATTCCCTGCCGGTATACTCAGAGACCAACCGAGCTAAGAGACGAAGATGAAGCGTACTTTCCAACCCAACAACCGCAAGCGGAAGAAGACCCACGGCTTCCGTCTGCGCATGAGGACCCGCGCCGGTCGCGCGATCCTCGCTCGTCGCCGGGGCAAAGGCCGAGCACGGCTCTCAGCCTGAGTCCGCGGCTGCCCTCGAGCAGGGTTCGGGAGGTTCTGACTTCCGGCAGGCGCACGATCGGAGAACGAGTGGTAGCTTTCGCCGCGCCCGGTAGCGGGCAGGTGGCTTTCGTCGCAGGTCGCAAGGTGGGAAAAGCCGTGCAGCGCAACCGTGCCCGGCGTCTGCTGAGGGCCGCATGGAGCGAGCTCTCGACCGACACCCAGGGGGAGACAGACGTCGTGCTAGTCGCTAGGAAGGCGATCCTTGAGGCCAAGTCGCAGCACGTCACTGCCGAGATAGCCCAGATGCTGCGCATGGCGACCGAGGTCTCTGGGTGAGCCGCTTGCGCGCGATCCTTTGGCAGGCAGGCTGGCCGGCCCGAGTCATCCTCATCGGCGCCATCAAGCTGTACAGGGTCACCCTCGGCGGTGTGCTGGGCGGCCAGTGCAGGTTCCACCCTTCGTGTTCTCACTACGGTGAACAGGCGATACGGACGCACGGGGCCGTCAAGGGCAGCCTGATGGCGACCTGGAGGGTTCTCAGGTGCCAGCCTTTCTCTCGCGGAGGGATAGAGGAAGTCCCGTCACGCAGGCACGGGCGGTATGATAGTGTCACACAAGGCAGCGGGTCATGATCGGCATCGGAGTGTTTCAGACGGTCCTGGATGCGATCGGATCGGTCGTCGCGAAGATCTACGACATCATCCCGAACTACGGGATCGCGATCATCCTCCTTACCATCCTCGTCAGGCTCATCCTGCTTCCGCTCGGCATCAAGCAGGTCAGGTCCATGCACGCGATGCAGGCGGTGCAGCCCAAGGTCAAGGCGATCCAGGCCAAGTACAAGAACGACAAGCAGAAGGCCCAGGCCGAGATCATGAAGGTCTATCAGGAGCACGGCGTGAACCCCCTGGGAGGCTGCCTTCCCCTGCTGCTGCAGATGCCGGTGTTGATATGCCTCTACGCCGTGCTGCGCTTCCCGCCCCCGCTTCCGGCTGAGACGGCTGGGAAGACGCTCACCCAAGAGCAGACGCAGGCGGCCATGATCGAAGCACTGCACGTTCCCGCAGGCAGCTCCTTGCAGGAGGCCATCACCGCCCATGACCAGGATTGGGTGTACGGGATATCGCCGGGGCTACATTTCGCCGGCGCGAATCTCCTGTGCTCGGCCCGGGATGCTGGAAAGACCAGCGCCATGCCGCTCGTCCGTGGTCAGGAGCAGCCCAGCATCGAGATGGACTGCGGGAGCGGTAATGGGGCGAAGATCCCCATCTACTTACTGATCCTGTTCATGGTCGGGACTACCTACTTCCAGCAGTGGCAGATGCAGCGCGCCTCCCCACCGGGATCGGCCCAGAAGCAGCAGCAGATGATTACCCGAGTTATGCCGCTGATGTTCCTCTTCTTCTTCTGGGGGTATCCCTCGGGCATGGTCCTGTACTGGTCCGTGTCCAACCTGTGGCAGATAGGGCAGCAGCACTTCCTGCTGAAGGTGATCAAGAAGGAGCAAGCCGAGGCGGAGGCCAACGGCGGGCCGCCGGCCAGGCCCGGGAAGCAGGCCAAGCCAGGCAAACCCGACACGGCGGCCAAGGGAGCCGCTGAGCCGAAGCCCGTGAAGAAGGGCTTGATGCAGAGGATGGTCGAGCAAGCCGAGGCCCAGCGTGCGGCGCAAGAGGAAGCCAAGAAGGGTACGAAAGACCCGAAGCCAAAGCCCGGACCCAGGCAACCGCCCAAACCGAGTCAGAAGAAGCCACCCGCCCAGAAGCCACAGGACCCGAAGAAGCCGAAGCCCGAGGAAGGAAGTTAGGCGTGGAACACATCGAGAAGAGTGCTGGCAGCGTTGAGGAGGCCCTCGAGGCCGCCCTCGAGGAACTCGGCATCAGCGAGCAGGAAGCCGATATCGAGATCGTGCAGGAGCCCAAGGGCGGCCTTCTGGGGCTCGGATCCAAGGAGGCAGTCGTACGTGTTCGTCCCAAGCGGGACAGCTCCGAGCCCTCCCAGGACGAGATAGACGAGCAGGCGGATCTCGCTGCCGAATTCCTCCAAGATCTGTTGGACAAGATGGGGATCGACGCGGACGTCGAGCCGCACTTCGTGGACGGGATCATGTACGTGGAGATCTGGGGGGCCGAGGGGGACGACGAGATGGGGATCCTGATCGGGCGCCACGGCTCGGTCATCGACGGGCTTCAGGAGCTCGTTCGCGTGATGGTGGGCCACAAGACGGATAGCCGTTGTCGACTGGTGGTCGACGTCGAGGACTACCAGAAGCGCCGCCGGGCCAGGCTGGTGTCCAAGGCCAAGGACACGGCACGACGGGTGCAGAAATCAGGTCGCGAAGAGGCCCTTGAGCCGATGAACGCCTTTGAGCGCAAGATCGTCCACGACGTGATCTCTTCGATCGGGGGAGTCGAGAGCGAGAGCGAAGGCGCCGACCCCGATCGGCGTGTCGTGATCAAGAAGAGGGCCTCGGCCTCCGCGTAGGCCTCCTGGACTGTTTCACGTGAAACAGACCGATATCGCTGAGTTTGCCGGCGCTCTGGGGTTGTCGGCCTCCGAGATCCAGATAGCGCTGATCGCCCGCTTCGAAGAGATCCTGCTCGGTGAGCGCGGCAAGTCCTTGGGGCTGATCTCAAGGGACGACCGCGATCGTGCGCGAGAGCGCCACATCCTCGACTGCATGCGCGCTGCCGTGCCTGCGCCCACCACTGGCTTGGCCTATGACCTCGGCTCCGGGGGTGGACTCCCGGGGGTTGTCGTGGGCATCCTTCGGCCCCGGCTTTCACTGAAGCTCGTCGAACGCCGCTCTCTGAGGGCGGCCTTCCTGGAATGGGTGGTGGACGAGATGAGTCTGCCGAACGTCGAGGTCGCGGCAGGCGGTATCGAGGACCTCCCCGCAGGCCTTGCCGACGCGTGCTTCGCCCGGGCCCTGGCGCCTCTGGCCGGATCGTGGGCGCTGGCCGCGGATCTGCTGAGAGCGGGCGGCACGCTCGTCTACTTCGCCGGAGAGAAGTCGGAAGTGCCGGATTCCCTCCCGAAAGCACGCTCGATACAGGTATTGCCAAGCGAGGTGCTTGAATCCGCCGGGCCTCTAGCTATCATCACGCGGTAGCGGCCCCCGGCTCGCGGTTGTCCCCGTGCGCGAAACGCACCCCGAAGCCCGGCGGAAGAGAGCTTTGATATGGCCAGACGACGCAAGGGGCAACCCCCACCAGGGGTTGCCCGAGTTATCGCCATCGCCAACCAGAAAGGTGGCGTAGGCAAGAGCACCACCGCGGTGAGCCTGGGCGCCTGTCTTGCGGAGCAGGGGCAATCGGTGCTCGTGGTAGACCTAGATCCCCAGGGGAATGCTTCCACAGGCATGGGGATCCGCCACGAAGGGCGAGAGGTGACCATCTACGAGGTGCTGGCCTCGGAAGCCCCTATCGAAGGCGCGATCGTCGAAACCGCAGTGGAGCGTCTTCACGCTATCCCTTCTACGATCGATCTCGCGGGAGCGGAGATCGAGTTGGTTAGCCTGTTCTCCAGGGAATCCAGGCTAGCGAAGTCCCTGAGGCCCGTCATGGACGGGCGCTACCAATTCATCCTGCTTGACTGCCCCCCCTCGCTAGGACTGCTCACGGTCAACGCCCTTGTGGCTGCGGAGGAACTCATCGTGCCTATCCAATGCGAGTACTACGCCCTGGAAGGGTTGGGGCAGCTGCTGCGCAACGTCGGTCTGGTCCAACAGAACGTGAACCCGAACCTCCGCCTAACAGGGATCGTTATGACCATGTTCGACCCACGAACGAAGCTGTCGGAGCAAGTCGTCGAGGAGGTTCGTAGATACTTCGGCGGACAGGTATACGACACGATCATTCCGCGCACGGTCCGGTTGTCAGAAGCCCCAGGGTACGGGGAACCGATCACGATGTACGATTCGAAATCGCGGGGCGCGGAGACATACCGAGCGCTGGCAGCCGAGGTACTCGATAGACCGATCCCGGAGGGAGGGAAACGGATCGCGATGGATGACCTCCCCCAGACCATGGCCAGCCCGTCGGCGCGCACGCGCCCGGAGGCCCCGGCGAGCGAGGCTGAGGCTGCGGTGAAGGCGAGCGAGGTTGAGGCTGCACCGCCCGAGCCCGAGGCTGCGCCGCCCGAGCCCGAGGCTGTAGACGAAGAGGTTGAGGCTGCACTGCCCGAGCCCGAGGCTGTAGACGAAGAGGAGTTCGAGGAGGTCCTGCCCCACGATCTGGAGGCGAAAGCCGCCTTGCTGGACCCTGAGTTCGAAACCGACGTTTCCGAAGTGGATGTGGTCGAGGATCTTCGGGAGATCGAGGGGATCGGGGCTCCTCCTGAGAAGGCAGATGTCGACGAGGGACAGGCCGGCAAGAAGAAGTGGCGGCTGTTCCGCAAAGGAGGCGACGCATGAAACGAGGAGGACTGGGGCGTGGTCTCTCAGCGCTGATTCCGGGAGCGCCCGAAGAGGGCGGATCCGGCCTGCTCGAACTCCCGGTTGGCGCCATAACGCCGAACGCCAAGCAGCCACGAAGCAGGTTCGATGACGAAGCGCTTGAGGGCCTAGTCGCGTCCATACGCGAGGTGGGCCTCCTCCAGCCCGTGATCGTGCGGCGCTCCGGTGACGCGGCCTACGAGCTCATAGCGGGCGAAAGACGGCTCCGGGCGGCGCAGAAGCTCGGTCTGGCCACCATCCCGGCCGTCATCCGCGAGAGCGACGATCTGTCCTCCCTGCAGGAAGCTCTCATGGAGAACATCCACCGGACCGACCTCGGCCCGATGGAACTGGCTGAAGCCTATAGAGAGTTGCTGGAAGAGCTGGGGGCCACTCAAGAGGTGGTGGCTCAGCACCTCGGCGTGTCTCGGTCGAGCGTGGCGAATACGGTCAGACTTCTCCAACTCCCCACGCAGGTCCAGCTCCTGGTTTCGGAAGGAAGGCTTCAGGCCGGCCACGCCAGGGCCCTGGTGGCGCTGAGTGATGCCGAAGCTCAAGCATCCCTGGGACTGCGGATCGCGGCCGAGGAGTTGTCGGTCAGGGAGGCGGAGGAACTCGTTCGCCGCTACCTCGCGCTGCCCAAGGAGACCTCGGAGGCACAGAAGAACAAGAAGGATGCGACCAGGGCCGCCTTGGACACCTCGCCCATGGCAGAGGTCGAGGAGCTCCTTTCCGAGCAGTTGGCCACTCGCGTGACCATCCAGATGGGCGCACGCGGGAGAGGGAAGATAGTGGTCGAATTCGGGTCTCCCGATGATCTGGAGAGGATCGTCTCGGAGATCATAGGCTCGGGCCCCGGACTCGCCCCCTAGAACCTCAAGCCAGAGCGAGCTCCAGAACCCTCTCGCAGAGATCGGCCAATGACAGGCCCGCGGCCTGAGCCGCCATCGGGAGCAGGCTCATCTCCGTCATACCGGGAGAAACGTTGACCTCGAGGACCCAGGGGTCCCCCTCCTGATCCACGATGATGTCGGCTCGCCCGACATCCTTCAGGTGCAGGGACGTAAACGCTTGCAGCGCAACACTATGTGCCATCTGCGACACACCGGGGTCGAGCCGAGCCGGAGCGAAGTACTCCGTTGCGCCGGCCGTGTAGCGCGATCCGTAGTCGTAGGTCCCGGACTTCGGGACGATCTCGACCAGGGGCAAGGCCTCCGGCGGGTTGCCGACAAGCCCTGCGGTGACTTCCGTGCCCAGGATTCTGCGCTCGACGATGCACGCATCCGAGAAGGAGAGGGCGCCCATGATCGCGGCGGGCAGCTCCGCCTCGCGTTCCACGAATGAAAGGCCCATTGCCGAGCCGGCCTGGGCTGGTTTCACGGCTACCGGGAGCCCAACGCGGTCGACTACTTGCCGAAGGATGTGCCCAGCGGACAGGTCTCGCAGTGCGCTGGCTTGTATCACTGCCCACGGGGGGGTCGGAACGCCCGCAGTTGCCAGCGCTTCCTTGGCCAGGGCCTTGTCGAAGGCGATCTGACAGCGGAACGGCCTGGTGCCGGTGTAGGGAAGGCCCACGAGCTCGAGCAGGCGCTGAACCGTTCCGTCTTCTCCCTCCTTGCCGTGCAACGCTATGTAGCAGGCGTCGAAGTTGCCTGCAGCGAGACTCTCGAGAAGAGGAGACTCGGCGGGGTCGATCGTGACGGCGTCCCACCCGCGCTCCAAGAGGGCGTTCCGCACCCTGTGACCCGACAGGAGGGACACCTCTCGCTCGGGGGAGACACCTCCGGCGAGTACGGCTATCTTCCCCTTCACGGCTCCAACGATCTGTAGATGGCTTCCTCGTCCGTCAGCAACTCTGCGAGTCGGCGAACCCCTTCTGCAACATCGTTCTCCGGCGGGTAACAGAAGGCAAGTCGAAGCTGGTCGCGACCTCTTCCATCCGCGTAGAACGCGGTGCCCGGGACGTAGGCGACCCGGCGGTCCACAGCGGCGGCCAGCATCCTCTGCGAATCGAAGTGGTCGGGGATGGTGACCCACACGTAGAAGCCGCCCGCCGGATGGGTCCAACTCGAATCAGCGGGGAACGTTTCCTCCAGGGCTCGTACGCAGGCATCGCGCCTGCTCCGGTAGATGTCGACCAGCGAGACGAGGTTGGGTCGCCACCTGTCTCCGGCCAAGTACTCCTCGGCGATGAGTTGGGTGAGGTTGCTGGTGCACAGGTCCGCAGCCTCCTTGGCAGGTAGAAACCGTTGCAGCACACTACTTTCCGCGTTGACCCAGCCGATCCGGATGCCTGCCGCGAAGACCTTGGAGAGCGAGCCGATGTAGATGACGTTCTGAGGATCCATGGACTTCAGGGTGGGCAGGGGTTCACCTTCGAAACGCAACATCCCATAGGGGTTGTCCTCGACGATGGGGACCCTTGCCTCACGACAGAGGACGACCAGCTTCTCGCGCCTAGTGAGTGACAGCGTCACACCGGCGGGATTCTGGAAGTTGGGGATCGTGTAGACGAACTTCGGGCGCACGCCACGAAGCAGCGCTTCCTCCAATTCCTCGACGACCATGCCGTCGTCGTCCATCCGGATCGGGACGTACTCGGGTTCATAGGCCGAGAAAGCGGAGAGCGCGCCCACGTAGGAGGGCGCTTCGACGACGATCTCGTCGCCCGCGTTGACGAAGATCTTGCCCAGGATATCCAGAGCCTGAGAGCCCCCGACCGTCACGCATATCTGCTCCGGGTCGACTCCGGCGACACCCTCCTCTGCCATGAGCCCGGCGAGTTGCTCGCGCAAGGTCACCTGCCCGAGGCCGCCACCATATTGCAGCGCAAGGCTTCCGCGCTCCGTGATGACCTTCTGCACGACCGCTAAGACGTCCTCGGTCGGCAGAGCCTGCACGAACGGCATGCCGCCGGCCAACGAGATGACTTCGGGACGGGATGCGACAGCGAATAGCGCGCGCACTTCCGACGCCGTCATCCCGGAGGTGCGATGGGCGTATAGGTCAACGTAGGGGTCGATCGAGAATTCGGCCATGGGTGAGGCCCCATGGTAGCAACCGTCCCAAGCAGAAGGCCCCGGATCAGGTCGAGGGGTTGTCCGTCCTCAGTTCGCGATCGAGGGCCGCCTTCTCGTTGGCCGAGAGTTCGCGGGACCTGCGGGTCGAAGGATCGTGAGCCACCATGACCGACTCGGCTTCGGCGGCGAGCCAGCCCTCGGCCGCGCGGATCTCCTCCCGAGTGGTGATGCTGGCGTTCCCGTAGGCCCTGATCCGGCACGTTGCCACGACGGCGTCGTCCGCCAACGTCAACTCCCGGCGGAAGTCGATGGCGACGCGCACGAGCACGAAATCACCGGCTCCCTCGACGGAGCCCACCGTCCGCTCGAACCACTCGTCGCGAACCTCTTCGAGATACGTGAGGTACACGGAATTGTTGACGTGCTGGTAGGCGTCTACGTCACGCCAGCGGATCTCCATCCTCTTCTCGTGCATGGTCCGAGGATGATAGCCGGGACCAGGTCACGTGCGTGGCCAGACGGAGCGGGGGCCTACCGCGAAACGGGAGAAGTTGGAGGGACGGGCTCTCGCTCGTCGTCGTCCGCCCGTACCGCACACCAGCAGAGTCTGTCCACCGGAGCGTGCGTGAGGTCGATGACGTGGCACGGGCACTCACCGTGGTGCTTCGGGTGAGGACAAGACCGACACATCTCGTCAGGTTCCACAGCACACGTAGTATGACGCTCTTTCTCGGGCGTGGGGTAGCCTTTGGCTATGGAAGCCAGCGAGAAGACGCGCGCCGCCAAGGCGCTCACCCTGGGGGCCGTTCTCGGCGCGGTGATCGCCCTGCTGGCCCGAGCGCGCTCCTCGCGGGGCCGACCCTAGCTCTCTTCGACCGGTTCCAGGAATCTCTCCACGGCTATCGCGATCGCCACCGCGATATCACGCACGAATCCGGGCTCCTTGAGGAGGCGCTCCTCTTCTGACGACGTGATGAAGCAGGGCTCGACTTGAACGGCGGGCATCCTGGTTTCCCTCAGAAGGGTTATCGCCATCGGCTGCGTGCCCCGATCGGGCAGCCCCATGCGGGAGCGGAGTTCCTCCTGTATCAGGAGGGCCAGCCGCATCCCCGCAGGGGAGTGCGTGCTGTCGGTCCCGAAGTAGGTGCAGGTAGACCCCCGTTCGCTCGGCTCGCCGCTGTTCGCATGTATGGAGAGGCAGGCCACCGCCCCGGACGCGTTGGCTGCTTTCGCGCGTTCGCCGACGGTCGGATCTTCGTGACGGGTCCGAAGGAGAAGCGGCTTCGCGCCCCTCTTCCTTAGCTCTTCGGCCAGGTCTTCAGCGAGGGTGAAGGCCACGTCGGCCTCTTCCGACCCTCCGGGGCCGGTCGCCCCTGGGTCGCTCCCGCCGTGCCCTCCGTCGATCGCGATCACCGCTCCGGCCATCGAGCGACCCTCTCGGAGGGACGCGGTCTCGCGGACCATCGCCCTGCTGGCGGCGTCCGGATCGGGCCGTAGGCGCCCGAACGCCTCGAAAGTATCGGGGCCAACTATGCCGTCCGGCTCGGTGCCCGTGTTCCGCTGGAACTCCCTCACGGCGCGATCGGCGTGCTCGCCGAAGATGCCGTCCTCTCGCCACGCGTCGAAGCCCAGCGCGTTGAGCTTGCGCTGCAGCTCTCTTACGTCGTCTCCTCGGAAGTAGGGGACGCGCAGATAGAGGGTGCGGTCGCCCAGCCGATAGCCGGCCTCGACCAAGTGACCCCACGTCTCAGGGCCGACGATGCCATCGCAGCCGATGGACCGGGCGGACTGGAACCGGCGTACGGCCTCCGCCGTGGACGTGCCGTAGAGGCTGTCTAGTTCGGCGGCGTCTATCGGGTAGCCCAGGGCTACAAGGCGCTGCTGGACGTCGTTGACGTCGGCACCTCGCGACCCTTCGCGGATGATCCTCACATCGAGAAGTATCGAAAGGTGAACTGTCGGCGGCAAGCGTCACCGCTGGCCTTTGGCGCCTCGGACCGGAAGCTCAAGCTGAAAGGTGCGGGTCGATCTCTTTCAGGATGGCGTCCTTCCCGCGGGCACCGACCACGCGAGCGGTCTCCTGACCATCCTTGAAGAGGATAAGGCTGGGGATGCTCATGACGCCGTACTTCCGCGTCACCTCCGGATTGTCGTCGACGTTCACCTTCGCCACAGCAAGGGCGCCGGACTTCTCCTGCGCTATCTCCTCGACCACCGGCGAGACCATGTGGCACGGAACGCACCACTCCGCCCAGAAATCCACGAGCACGGGAGTCTCCGACTGCAATACCCTCTCTTCGAAGTTCTGGTCGCCTACCTCTGAAACATCCACTCTCTCTCCTTCCCGGCGGCGCCGGGGGCGCGACCGTATCTGTCAACGCTGCCGGGGCCGATCTCGATTCCCTAGTGGCCGTCGTTCTCGAGGAAGCGCTCGGCGTCTATCGCTGCACGGCAACCTGTTCCGGCAGCCGTGACGGCCTGCCGGTAGGAATGATCGGCTACGTCGCCCGCTGCGAAGACCCCGGGAACGCTGGTCCTCGTGCTCGGCTCGTCCACGATGATGTACCCAGCATCATCCAGGTCCACTTGTCCTTCGAACAACGAGGTGTTGGGTGTGTGGCCGATCGCGACGAACACGCCGTCGGTGGGAAAGTCGCGCACTCGGCCGGTGGGTCGATCGGCCAGCTTGACGCCCGCCACCACTCCGTCGCCGACGATCTCGACTACCTCGCTGTCCCATTCGAAGGCGATCTTCGGGTTGGCACGCGCCCGATCCTGCATGATCTTGGAGGCGCGAAGCTCATCTCGACGATGGACGATGGTCACCTTCGAGGCGAACCTCGTGAGGAAGGTTGCTTCTTCTACCGCCGAGTCGCCGCCGCCGACGACCACGACTTCCCTGTCGCGGAAGAAGAAGCCGTCGCAGGTGGCGCAGGCTGAAACGCCGTGCCCGCGCAGCTCCGTCTCGCCTGGGACCCCGATCCAACGGGCCGAGGCGCCGGTCGAGACCACGAGGGTCTTGGCGCGCCACTCCTGGTCTCCGGCCCAGATGCCGAAGGGCCTGGACGAGAGGTCCAGCCGGGATGCCGATTGGTGTAGCAGTTCGGCTTCGAATCGCGTTGCCTGCTTCTCCATCGCTTCCATCAACTCGGGTCCCAGAACGGCGTCGGGGAACCCCGGGAAGTTCTCGACCTCGGTGGTCAGCATCAATTGACCACCGGCGTCTATGCCCTTCAGGACCAGCGGTTTCAGCCCGGCACGGCCCGCATATACGGCGGCTGTGAGGCCGGCCGGACCAGAGCCAAGGATGATCACATCTCGCGTTTCACTCATCGGTGCACCATTCTCCCATACGGTAATAACCGGGCCATATTCCCGGGGATCGCCATTCCCGGGGATCGTCGCTCAGGGTTCGAAGAAGGTGGTGGGCAGAGGAGAAGGGGTGGCGAGAGGGTAGAGCTGCTGGGTGAACGCCACTACGTCGCAGTTGCTCCTGGCGACAACCCAGACGACGACCTTGTCGGCCGGCTGACCATCCTCAGGTCCCTCCAGGAGAACGGCGAAGTACGCCGGGATACCGTCGTACAGGGCCTCGAAGCTACCGACCGATGTGCCGGCGTTCGCGTACGCGTCGATGCCCTTGAGACACCGCTCCAACTTCCCCGGGTCGGTGACGGGCGATGTCTGGTCTTGACTCTTCTGCAATTCCTTCTTGCTGGCGGGCAGAGATCCTCCGGACAGTCCTGCCGCGCCGGGGCTTGGTGCGTCGGACGCGTAGGCGGAGCTCCCGGCGACCTGATCGGCGGGGGCCGGCACCTCGACGCCGCTGCGTTGCTGCGCCTCGGCGTCGGCGAACGCGGACAGCTCCGATGCGCTGTAGTCCCCATCGAGATCGAGTGGCCCGGGCTCGTTGTCGCCCTTGTGCATGTCCGTGACCGGAAGCGCCATCTCAGCCCGCGTCCCGGAAGAGACAACCTGCTGGGACCTGTGCCCCCCCACTACGAAGACCACCGCGAGCAGGGCCGCGACGGAGGCGGCAGCCAGGCCGTACACACGACCCATCCGGAACTTCATCTTGACCGGGGCCGCCGCGCCGGTGGGGGAACCCGCACCACGGGTTCCGCGCGCCTGGCGAATCACGGGCGAGGTAACGCCCACCGGGACTTCGACCCTAGGAAGGGCGGACAGAGCGGAGCGCCCCTTCGCCGCATCCTCGACTTCGGCGGTGCACAGCTTGCAGGAAGCCAAGTGCGCGTCTACGCGCCTGCGTTCGGCGGCCGGCAGGGTGCCATCGACGTAGTCGGCGAGAAGGTCGGTTGGGTGCGTCATGGTTCCATCCTCCCGTCAGACGCCTGCGGCGACCCGTCTGTTCCCCTCAGAAGGCGTGCCAGTCCCACGCGCCCTCGATGCAGCCGGGACTTCACCGTGCCGATGGGCACGCCCAGTACCTCCGCGATCTCCTCATAGGGGAGATCCTGAACATCGTGGAGGACGAGGACGGCTCGGAACTCGTCCGGCACCTGGGCGAGGGCGCGCTGAACGTCAACGGCTTCGGCTGAGCTCTCGGCAAGGTCTCCGGAAGCGGCTCCTGGGTCCTCGGGCAGACTTTCCTCTGCTCGTCGCTTCCGGCGACGCAGGGTGTCGTAGCAGGCGTTCATCGCTACTCGATGCAGCCACGTGCTCAGGGACGAATCGCCCCGGAACGAGGGAAGCTTCCTGAAGGCGGCCAGAAACGTCTCCTGCGTGGCATCCCTGGCGTCCTCGGGGCGGCCGAGCATACGGAGCGAGAGGTTGTAGATGCGTTGCTCGTGGCGCCGGACGAGCTCCTCGAAGGCGGCAGAGTCGCCCCGGGTGAAGAGTCGAACCAGCTCTTGATCCGTGGCCTGCAAGCGTCAGGCCGTGGGGGGCTTGCCGACCGACGTGGTCTCGATGTGCGTGTACTTCTCCAGAGGTCCTATGCGTTTCACGAAGATCGTGGAAACGTCCTCCTTGACGACGAGCGTGACGGTGTTGGTGACGGGGTCGAACTTGGTCTTCTTGGCGTCTACGGTGCCGCCTGAGTCGCGGTCATCCAGCGTCGCCTGGCCAGCTTCGATCGCGGCCGCCTCGTTGTGGCTCGGCGCGTAGGCGATCGCGGCGTCGATCGCGGCCGCGTCGGCCGCGTCGGAGAGTTGCCACTTGGAGAAGAGCAGCGCGCTGCCATCGATGATCACGATGCCGAGTAGGGCGAAGATGATCACGAACAGCAAAGCCGTGCGGCTTATGAAGCCCCGCTCGTCCCGATGCAGACGGTTCAACGTGAGAACCTCGACGCCAGCGAGCCCTTGACCAAAGAAAGCTCCTCCATATGGAGTGCGGTAGCGATACCGAGGAAGACTATAAGCCCAGCGGCCACGGAAATCAGGACCTGCAGCGCAAGCGCCCCCAAGCCTGCTCCAGGCAAGAGATGCGCGATGAGGGTGGAGGTGCCCCACGCGACCGCAGCGGTGATCGCCGAAGCCACTAAGATCTTCGCGAGGCCGCGCGTGACCGCGCCCCCGTCGAGGCCTCCCAACTTCCGCCTCAGAAGGGTAGCCAGCAGGAAGGCGCCGAAGGTGTAGGCGACGGCGTGACCCAATGCCAGTCCTCGAACGCCCATCGTTCCTACGAGCAACAGGTTGACCGTGATGTTGAGGCCGACCGAGGCGACGTTGGCTAGCGCTGGGGTGCGGGAATCCTGGGTCGAATAGAAGGCTCTCAGCAATAGCTGGAAAGCCGAGAAGGAGAAGAGTCCGATCGAGAAGAGCATGAGGATAGAAGTGATCGACTCGGCGTCCCGGGCTCCAGTCGCTCCGTGCTGGAGCAGAAGTCGAACTATCGGATCGGCCAGGACCAGGTAGCCGGCGGAGGCAGGGATGACGATGAAGGCGGTCATCCGTAGGCCTCTGGCAAGCATCGCGCGGAATCCAGGTATGTCGCTCGCGGACCATCGCGACGACATCGCCGGCAGGAGCGCCGTGAAGATCGAGACGGCAAAGATCGCGTATGGCAGCTGGAAGAGGATGAAAGCTGCCTGGTAGGCGCTGAACGCGCCCTGACCGGTGTGCAGCGCGAGGATCACCACGATCAGATAGCCGATCTGATTGACCACTACGTAGACGACCACCCACTTGGCGAGTTGCGCGATGCGTCGGATGGCCTCGTGCCTCCAGTCGCCGCGCCAGTGGAAGCGGAATCCAGTGCGCCGTATCGAGGGCCAGAGCGCCAGGGTCATGACAACGACGCCCAAGGTGGTTCCTATCCCCAGCACTAGCTTCTCCGCCAGCGTGGGAGTGAATCCCGGCTGACCCCGTGTGGCCCCGGCCATCAGTGCGTAGATGACGCATGTCGCCACCACGATCAGGTTGTTCAGGATCGGCGCGAACATGGGCGCCGCGAACTTGCGGTGGGCGTTCAGCATCGCCGTCGCGACGGCCCCGATGCCGTAGAAGACGATCTGTGGCATGAAGAAACGAAGCAGGAAGGTCCCGAGCGCTTCGGTATAGGCCTTGCGCGCGGGGTCTTCTATGCCAGAGGCATAGAGCTTCATGATCCACGGGGCGAAGATGATGCCGAGAACCATGATGGTGGACAACAGCGCCACCGTTAGGGAGAGCAGACGTCGTGCGACGTCCGCGGTCTCATCCTCGCCCCTGTTCTGGAGCCACTCGACGAAGACGGGGACCAGCACCGACGATAGGATCCCGCCCAGCGCCAGTTCGTAGATGATGTTGGGCGCTGTGTTCGCCGTGTTGTAGGCGTCGGCGACGCGGTTGCCGCTGATCCCCAGAGCCCAGACCAGGGCGGACAGCCGAAGGAACCCCGTGAGCCTGGATAGGCCCGTGCCGACCGACATCACGGCGGAGTTCCGGACGATGGAAGTCGTCGAGTCGGCGGAGTTGCCTAGCAGAGGTCCGCTCAGTTCGTCGGGTGTCGGGTCTTCTTCTGAGATTGCGACCTCCTGGCCCACGCGTATAGGAGAACGGCCACAGCGGCCATCGTCACTGAAAGCGCTACACGGTTATACGCGGTTGATCGAACCGTGACCGTCGTTTCGGTCATCTGCTGCCCGCTAGGTGTCTCGATCGCCACCTTCACGGGGAACGTGCCGGTTGTTTGAGCATCCGCTTCGAAGATGAGAACCCTCGTCTGCCCGCCCGCCAGGGATATGTCTCGCGCATTCCCGGTCGGGAATCTAAGGCGAGAAGAGATCAGCTCGACTCGAACCCTGAGGTTGTGCTCCGAATCGTTGGTGATGCGAACAGGGATTCGCCCGCCGCTCGCGGTAAGCGTGATCTCCTGCTGGGTGTCGGCTGCCACTTGGGCGAACTGCTCCACCAAGCCATCCTCGATCGACCTGAGCCAGTCTGTCCCCAGGCGGTCGTGCTCCACCATGTAGCTGCCTTCCGTGAGGAGAAGCTGACTTGTGAGGTCTGCCTGCTGCGAGGCAGCTTCGCCCGGATCCGCGAGTATCGACACCCACTCAGCGATGAGCCCTCTGACTTCCTCTATTCGGGCCACGTACTTGGCAGGGATGGCCTCGACCCTGGAGACGAGGAACTTCGCCGGTTCGGGGAC
>Ga0315276_10001747_pt1 | contig 19546 bp, 18 predicted proteins | sample YL17G05_0_MG_FD_204542 | JGI IMG/M metagenome (GOLD analysis project Ga0315276, IMG submission 204542) | Sediment microbial communities from Yellowstone Lake, YNP, Wyoming, USA - YL17G05_0 | ecosystem: Environmental > Aquatic > Freshwater > Lake > Sediment | place: USA: Wyoming | collected... | reverse complement strand
CACACCTCTTCCCATACCGAACAGAGAAGTTAAGCCCTCCAGCGCCGATGGTACTGCCCGGGAGACCGGGTGGGAGAGTAGGTCGCCGCCCCAGTACTGATTGAAGCCCCGGTGCCCGGCACCGGGGCTTTCTTCTTGCCCGGAGAAGGCCGGGGTGGCTCGTGCCGGCGTGATTCGGAGGCGCCCGGACGCGGGGGGGGCTGGCCGGGCCCGGACACCGGTCCGGTCCTTCGCGTACCGCGTGGTCCAGCGGGGTGGAGGAGGGGGGCCGTCGGGACTCAGGGCTTCCCCGCCAAGCCCATTGCGCACATGGGGATGTTCGTGGTCGGCTTGCCAGTGCCTGCCCGGCACGGGTACTGCATCAGCCCGGGGGGGCGGTCCCCGAAGCGCCGGGGTGCGCGGGGTGATGTCCCCGAGGGAGGTTCGACGATGCGGTCCTCACTACGGCTGTTCCTGATCGCGCTGGCGGCGCTGGCCCTGTCTCCCGCGGCGGGGCGCGCGCAGGGCATGACGCCGGAGCGTGTCCGCCTGTCGATCGAGCAGACCGACCGCCGCATCGAGCTGGCGGAGACGGTCGTCTCGACCTCCGATGACGCGCAGGCGCGCGGCGAACTCGCCCGGGCCCGGGATCTCCAGGGGCGCGCCAAGTCGGCGGCCGCCTCCGGGCAGACTTTCATGGCCGGGCAGCTCACCGCCCAGGCGCGCGGACACGCGGATCGCGCCATCACGCTCGTGCGCGGCCTCCCGGCCCCCGACCGCGTGACGGCCCAGCTCGAGCGCACCCGCCAGATGCTCGACCGCTCCGGGCAGCGCATCCAGGAGTGCGGGGATGACCGCGCGCGGGCGATGCTGCGTGTGGCCCTCGAGATGCAGCGGCGCGCCGAGAGCGCTGAGCTGTCGAACCGCCACCTCGGGGCCCTGCAGCTGACCATGGGCGCGCGTGATAGAGGCCTGCGGGCCCTCCGGCTGTGCCGCCTGGAAGAGAACGTGCAGGAGGCCGCCGGGCACGCCCTGAGCCGGACCGACCAGGTGCTCGCGCGAGTCCGGGAAGTGCTGGCGTCCGGGGCTCGCGGCCGTGCGGTCTCCCCGATGGCGCGTGATGCCCTGGCCCGGGCCACCGCACTGCAGGACGACGCGTCGCGGCAGTTCCGGGACGGGCGCTTCGAGGCCAGTTTGCAGCTCACGCTGACCGCGCGTCGTCTCGCGCACCGCGCCGTGGGGCGCGGGCCCCGGGCGCGCTAGTCGGCGCGGACCGCGCCCCGACCCCAGCACCGCATGGCGCCACGGGAGGCTCTGCCTCGGACCTGTCCCCCCGCGCCCCGCGGCGTGGCCGGTCTCCGGCGCTGTGTCCGGTGGGCGTGCCTCGCCCTCGTCCTGGCCGTGTCGCCGCTCTGGGGCGGTGCCGCCGCGGTCGCGTCACCTACGGGCGATGCGGGCGTTCCCGGGGCCGCGCCCGACTCCACGCGCCCGGTGAGCGAGACCCGCGCTGCGCCGGACACGTCGCGATGGCGCGTCGAGGCCGGGGTCGGCACCGACGTCACCAACGAGCAGTTCTACGAGGATGCCTTCCTGGCCGACACGACAGTGTTCGGAAGGCGGCTGGTCAGCACGCCGGAGGCGCGCTACGCGGGGGTGTTCGACGTGAGGCTCGAAGGCACGCGGGCCCGCCGCGCCCTGCGCTACCAGCTCCACCACGCGCTGAGTCTGGGGGACCTGCTGCAGCGCGGCCTGCTCGACCTCGAATGCGACTATGACTTCGCGCCGGACTGGCGGCTCCGCTTCGCTCCACGCGCCGAGTTGCGCCACGACCGCACCTTCGGCCGCGACCTGACGGAAGCGCGGGAGGGCGCCACCGCCCGGCTGCGCCACGGGGTCCGCGGCGGGGACACGTTCGCCGAGCTGAGCCTGGGCGGTGACTGCCTGCGCACGTGGGGCCGGGGGGCGGACTTCATCCTCGACCGGAACGCCGGATCCGTGTCGCTCGCGCTCGACCACTTCGGGCTCCAGCCCGGGGAGTGGCGCCTGGTTTGGAGCCTCGCGGTGCGCTCCTTCCCGGATTCCTCCGAGCGGAGCCATCTCGAGCACGGTTGGGAAGGGCGCTGGCGGCACGTGACGGGCGGGGGGCACGCGCTCGCCCTCGAGACCGCAGGCGCGCGCCGCGCCACGCTTGCAGCCGCTCCCACCACGCGCGACCGGTTCTGGGAGGGGAGCGCCGCGCTCGAGCTGGAGCTCTGGTCGCTGGCGACGTGGTCGTGGTGCACGCGGGTGGAGCAGCAGTTGCTGCGCTACGACCGTGAGGACAGCCTGCTGTACCTCGGCACGCGCGTGTTGCGCGGGCGCACGGGGCCGCGTCTGCAGGGCGCCGCCGGGTGGAGCCTGGGGCTCGCCGCGCGCGGCGAGCGGCTGGAGAGCCCGCGCGACCCGGGCGAGGAGTACGTCGAGACCGGCGGCGAGCTGGCCTTCGAGTGGCTCGGCCGGCGCGGCTGGTGGAGCCTGGCGCCCGCGGCGGGCTGGCGCGAGTATCTCGGCCCCCTGGGCGGATCGGGCCCCGCCTCGCTGCCCGGCATCCACTCCTCGTTCGCCTTCTACGAGCTCACCGTGTTCGGGGAGCAGCCGCTCCCCGGCTCGCTGTGCCTGCGCCTGTCGGGGATGGGCCGGGCGGAGGCCCACAGCGACGGCGCGGAGGACGCGCGCAGCCTTTACTTCTCTCTCGACCTGCGTAGACTCTTCTGACCGTTCGTCACCCCAGGCTCCTGGAGGCTCTGCCCATGTCCACCCGCCGCGGCGTCCTCGTGTTCGTGCTCGCCGGAGTGCTGCTCGGTTTCGCGGTGCTCGTGGTCGCCCTGAACCTGCGCCGCCCGGCGGCCGCGCGGCTCTCCACGCCGGCCGTGCTCGTCTTCGATGTCCCCGAGACGCTTTCCGAAGGACCGCCCCCGGCGCGCTCGGTCTTCCTGGGGCCGCGTCGGCGCGCCCGCTACACCACGTACGACGTGCTGCGCGCCCTGCGCCACGCGGCGGACGACGACCAGGTGAGCGGTCTCGTCCTGCACGTGGGCTCGCTGGACTGGGGTTGGGCGAAGATCGGCGAGGTGCGCGACGCGGTGGCGCGCTTCCGGCAGGCCGGCAAGCCGGTCTACGCCAGCATCACGGGCGGGGGGGACCGCGAGTACCTGCTGGCCTCGGTGGCCGGCACGGTCGCCATGCCGCCCACCGCCGTGCTGCAACTCGACGGCCTCGTGGCCACGGCGACCTACTTCCGCGGGGCGTTCGACAAGTTCGGCGTGAGCCCGAACTTCGCGCACGTCGGGCGCTTCAAGTCCGGCGCCGAGCCGTACACGCGCACCGGCATGTCTCCCGAAGCACGCGCGGATCTCGGCGCCCTGCTGGACGGCCTCTACGGGGCGCTGCTCGACAGCCTGGGCAGCGCGCGCCGTCTGCCGCGCGATTCGGTGGCTTGGCTCGTGGACGAGGGCCCGTTCACGGCCGCGGATGCCCGGCAGCGCGGTCTGCTCGACACTCTCCTCTACGACACCGAGGTCGACTCGCTCGCCCTGCGCCGCGTCGGCCGGCGGCTGCCCAGCGTGACGTTCGCCCGTTACCTCGCCGGGCTGCCGGTGCCTTCGCGCGGGAGCCGCGTGGCGCTGGTGGTCGCCGAGGGGGCGATCGTGGGCGGCCGCAGCCGGCAGCTGCCCGGGCAGGACGCAGACCTCGGCTCGGAGACGGTGATCGAGGCGCTGCGGCAGGCCCGCACGCGCAAGGCCATCCGGGCCATCGTGCTGCGGATCGACAGCCCGGGCGGGATGACGGGCCCTTCGGACGACATCTGGCGCGAGGTCCAGCGCTGCCAGGTGGTCAAGCCCATGATCGTGAGCATGTCCGACGTGGCCGCCTCGGGCGGTTACTACTTCGCCGTCGCGGCCGACAGCATCGTGGCCTCGCCCGCGACGCTCACGGGCTCGATCGGCATCTACGGCGGCAAGTTCAACATCCTGGGTCTCTATCACAAGCTCGGCCTGAACGTGGAGACCGTCTCGCGCGGCCGTCACGCGGAGATGCTCTCGCCCTACCGCGACTTCACGCCCGAGGAGGCCAGGCGCTTCGAGCGGAGCCTCGAGAGCTTCTACCGGGGCTTCGTGGCCCGTGTGGCCCGGGGCCGGCGGCTGACGGAGGCCGCGGTGGACTCGGTGGCGCAGGGCCGCGTCTGGACCGGGGACGCGGCGCGGGCGCGCGGTCTGGTGGACCGGCTGGGCGGCCTCGAGGCGGCCTTCGGGATGGCGCGCGCCCGGGCGCGCATCCCGGCGGGCGAGGCGCTGGTGGTCGAGCTCTACCCGCGCGTGCGGCGCTCCTTCCTCGAGCGCCTGCTCGAGGGCCTCGTCGCCGGGGACGACGAGATCGACGCTGCGCTCTCCCTGCCGCCGATGCTGCGGGCCTGGGCCACGGTCGAGCGCTTCCCGACGGGCGAGCCGCTCGCGATCATGCCGTACCGGCTCGACGTGCGCTGAGCGGCCCCGGCGCAGCGCGCCCCGGTGGAGCGAACCAGGAGGGCGGGCCTGCAAGGGCCCGCCCTCTCGCCGTGCGGGACGCGGCCGCGCGTTACTTCTTCTTCTTCTTGGCGGCGAGCGTGTGGATGTAGGCGATCAGGTTCTCGATCTCGGCCGGCTTGAGCTGGCCCGTCTTGCCGAAGTTCACCATCCCCGACTTCAGCTTGCCGTTCGTGAGGCAGTCGCGCAGGTAGTCGTCGGTCCACTTGGGGCTGTTCACGTACTTCGGGTCCTTCCAGTTCGGCGTCGGATTGCCCGTCAGCTTGATGCCGCCGGAGCCGTCCGGCTTGTGGCAGGCGACGCACTTGACCTGGAAGATCACCTTGCCGGCGGCGGCGCTCCCCGTGCTGGGGCCGGTGATCGCGAAGGCGTCCACCGCCACGGCCAGGGCGACGGCCGTGAGGGCCAGTGCCAGGGGCTTCAGAGGACCATGGAAAGCCATGCTTGCTCCTTGGTGTGTGCCGGCCCCGGAAGCTCCGGGCCCGGTGCGTGCGTCATCGAGGAAGGTCAGACTGGCGGGCCGTCCCGCGAGGGGGGGGCCGGCCGCGCGTCGGGCGTAGGTTCGGATGCTGCAACCTGTTCGATGCTCCCATTGGCTGGAGGTTCGATCGAGTGTTCGGGTGCGGTCGCGCTTGACCCGCTCTTGAGCGGGGTGGTAGATTCCGTCGCCGCAAAGCCTTACGGTCAACACCACTTGCATTTCCCTCCGAGCAAGTTCCCACGATTGCCGCACGATCCGCCCTGGCGGGGAGGTGTCTTTTGAAGGAGTTCACCACCGCTCAGATCCGCAACGTCGCGCTCGTCTCGCACCACGGTGTCGGCAAGACGTCGTTGGCCGAGGCGATGCTGTTCAATGCGAAGGCGACCACCCGGCTCGGCCGCGTCGCGGACGGGACCACGCTGCTCGACTACGCCGCCGACGAGCTCCAGCGCCAGATCACGATCAACCTCAAGCTGGCGCAGTTCGAGTGGCAGGGGCACAAGATCAATCTGCTCGACACCCCGGGCTATCCCGACTTCGTGGGCGACGTCTACAGCGCGCTGCGCGTGGCCGACTCCGCCATCCTCCTCGTGCGCGGGGCCAGCGGCGTCGAGGTGGGCACCGAGGTGGTCTGGGAAGTGGTGCGCCAGGAGAAGACCCCGGTCCTGGTCGCGGTCAACATGATGGACAAGGAGCACGCCGACTTCGGCGCGGCGGTGCGCTCGCTGCGCGAGCGCCTCGGCATCAACGCGGTACCGGTCCAGCTCCCGATCGGCCAGGCAGAGACCTTCCACGGCATCGTGGACCTGATCGAGAACAAGGCCTGGGTCTTCTCCGGCAAGGGCATGGAGGAGAAGAGCGAGTCCGCGCCGATCCCCGGCGACATGACGGCCGAAGTCGCTGCCGCCCGCAACCACCTGCTCGAGGAGGCCGCCACCGGCGACGAGGGGCTCATGAACAGGTTCCTCGAGACGGGCGAGCTCACCGTCGAGGAGATCCGGCGAGGCCTCACGTTGCGCGTGGTCCAACGCGACCTCTCGCCGGTGTTCTGCTGCGGGGCCTACCACAACCAGGGCGTCCGCGAGCTCCTCGACGAGGTCGTGGACCTGCTGCCCTCGCCGCTCGACGTGGCGCCCGTGACGGGCAGGGCGAACGGCGCGGAGATCGTCTGCAAGCCGGACCCGGCCGAGCCCGTGGCGACGATGGTGTTCAAGACGCTGTCCGAGCAGCACCTCGGTGACCTCTCCCTGGTGCGCATCTACTCCGGGCACCTCGAAGCCGGCAAGGAGCTCATGAACACCACGCGGAACCGCTCCGAGAAGACCGGCACGCTCTACCACCTCGTGGGCAAGGAGCGCATCGAGTGCAAGAGCGCGGTGGCCGGCGACATCGTGGCCGCCGTGAAGCTCCGCGAGACGCACACCGGCGATGCGCTGGCCGACAAGGCGAGGCCGGTCCTGCTCCCGCCGCCCGACTTCCCCACGCCGGTGACCGCCGAGTGCGTGCGGCCCAAGAGCAAGGGCGACGAGGAGAAGATGGCGCAGGGGCTCAACCGCCTGCACGAGGAGGACCCCACCTTCAGCCGGACCTACGAGACCAGCACCAAGGAGACGCTCGTCACCGGCATGGGGGACCTGCAGTTCGACGTGATGGTGGACCGGCTCAAGAAGCGGTTCGGCGTCGAGGTCCTGCTGCAGCGGCCGCGGGTGCCCTACCGCGAGACCGTCCGGGGCACCGCCAAGGGGGAGTACCGGCACAAGAAGCAGACCGGCGGCCGGGGCCAGTTCGGCGAGGTGCACCTGCGGGTCGAGCCGCGCAAGCGCAGCGAGGGCTTCGCATTCCTCGACGAGGTCAAGGGCGGTGTGGTGCCCAACCAGTTCATCCCCGCGGTCGAGAAGGGCGTCGTCGCCGGCATGGAGAAGGGCCCGATCGCCGGCTATCCGGTCGTGGACGTGGCGGTCGCGCTCTACTTCGGCAAGCACCACGACGTGGATTCATCGGAGATGGCGTTCAAGATCGCGGCGGAGACCTGCTTCCACCAGGTGATGATGGAGGCCGCCCCGATCCTGCTCGAGCCCATCGAGGAGATCGCCGTGCGCGTGCCCGAGGAGTTCCTCGGCGACGTGATGGGCGACCTCTCCTCGCGGCGCGGCAAGATCCTGGGGACCGACGCGGACGGTTCGCACCAGATCATCCGGGCGCTGGCGCCGACCTCGGAGATCTACAAGTACGCGACCCACCTGCGCTCGCTGACGCAGGGCCGGGGCATGCACTCGGCCCGGCTCTCTCACTACGAGGAGGTGCCGCGCGAACTGACCGAGAAGGTCGTGGCCGCGGTGCGAGCCGAGAAGGAGGCAGGGGCGAACGCCGGCTAGGCGGCGCTCTCGAAACCCATGTCCGGCCACTCAAAATGGGCGACGATCAAGCGTAAGAAGGGTGCCACCGACCAGGCCCGCGGGAAGGTGTTCTCCAAGTTCATCAAGGAGATCACGCTCGCGGCCCGGGCCGGTGCCGACCCGAACATGAATCCGCGGCTACGCACCGCCATCGCGGGGGCCAAGTCGGTCAACATGCCGGCGAACAACATCGACCGCGCCATCTCCCGCGGGGCCGGCCTGGAAGCGGGCGTCCACTTCGAGGAGACGCACTACGAGGGGTACGGCCCGGGCGGCGTGGCCGTGCTCGTCGAGGTGGCGACCGACAACCGCAATCGCACCGCGGGCGAGATCCGCAACATCTTCACCAAGCACGGCTCGGCGCTGGGGGAGGCCGGCAGCGTGGCCTACCTGTTCAAGCCACGCGGCGTGATCATCGTGGACAAGGCGGTGATGGGCGAGGAAGCCCTCATGGAGATCGTGCTCGAGGCCGGTGCCGACGACGTCGGCAGCGAGGGTGACACCTACGAGATCCTGACCCCGCCCTCGCAGCTCGAGCCGGTGAAGGAGGCGCTGGCCGCGAAGTCCGTGCCCACGCAGAGCGCCGAGCTCACGAAGATCGCCAGCCTGCTGGTCCCGGTCACGGAGAAGCAGGCCGAGTCGCTGCTGAAGCTCGTGGACATGCTCGAGGACCACGACGACGTGCAGAAGGTCTACGCCAACTTCAGCATGTCCGACGAGCTGATGGCGAAGCTCGCGCGCTGACGCCCGGCGCGAAGCCAGGGAGGGAACGGACGCCATGAGGGTGCTGGGCCTCGACCCTGGCAGCCGGCGGACCGGCTACGGCGTGGTCGAGCGCGAGGGCAGCGCGTTCCGGGCGCTCGCGCACGGCGTGTTCGCCCCGCCCGCCCGCCTCGACCTGGCGCACCGCCTGCACGCCATCGCCACGCGCGCCGGCGAGGTCATGGACGCGCAGCGGCCCGACGCGGTCGTCATCGAGGAGGCCTTCTACCACGAGAGCGTGCGCTCGACCCTGGTGCTGGGCCACGTCCGCGGCGCGCTGCTGGTGGCCGCGGTGCAGCGCGGCCTCGCGCTCGCCGAGTACAGCCCCCGCGAGATCAAGCTGAGCGTCACCGGGTCGGGCGCGGCCTCGAAGGACCAGGTCGCCTTCATGGTGCGCCGGCTGCTCGGCCTGAAGGGCGCCCTTCAGGCCGACGCCGCCGACGCGCTCGGTGCCGCGATCTGTCACCTGCAGCGCGCCCGCCGGACCGGGCCGGCGCGGGCCATGACGGCCGCGGCGAAGAGCCTCGAGGCGCTGCTCAAGGGCCGGGCCCGGCGATGATCGCCTCGCTGCGCGGCACCCTGCTCGAAAGGACGCCCGGCGCCTGCGTGCTCGAGGCGGGCGGGGTCGGCTACCTGGTCCAGGTCTCGAGCCACACCGCCGCGGGCCTGCCGGCCCCGGGCCAGCCCGTGTTCCTGCGCACGCGCCAGATCGTGCGGGAGGACGCGCTCCAGCTCTTCGGCTTCGCCGCCGCGGAGGAGCTCGAGCTCTTCGACCTGATGATCGCGGTGAGCGGCGTGGGCCCGCGGCTCGCGCTCGCCGTGCTCTCGGGGCTGCGGCCGCAGGCGCTGCGCCGCGCCATTCGCGAGGAGCAGGTGGGGCTGCTCACCAGCGTGCCCGGCATCGGCAAGAAGACCGCCGAGCGGCTGGTCGTGGAGTTGCGCGACAAGCTCGAAGCGCTTCCCGCGCCCGGGGGTGCGGAGCCCGCGCGCGATGGCGGCGTGCTGCCGCGCTCGGAGCGCTGGAACGACGCCGTCGCGGCGCTCGCCCGCCTCGGGTACACTGCGGCGCAGGCCCAGGAGGCCGTGCGCCGGGCCGCCGGGGCCGAGGAAGATCCGTCGCTGGAGCAACTGGTGCGCCGTGCCCTGGCCCTGCTGGGCAAGCCGGCCACCCCAGGCAAGGAGAGGCAGTGAGCCCGAGCGCGCGCCGCACGCCCGACCCGGCGTCACCCCCCCCGGCCCGCGACCGCGTCGCCGACCCCGAGGCGCTGCCCGAGGACCTCCAGGAGGAGCAGCGGCTCCGTCCCCTGGTGCTCGATGAATTCGTCGGGCAGCCGGGCCTCAAGGAACAGCTGCGCATCTTCATCGAGGCCGCCCGTCGCCGTGGCGAGGCGCTCGATCACGTGCTCTTCCACGGTCCCCCGGGGCTCGGCAAGACCACGCTGGCCTCGATCCTCGCGCACGAGCTCGGCGTGGACATCACCCACACCTCGGGGCCGGTCATCGAGCGCCCCGGCGACCTGGCCGGACTGCTCACGAACCTGCCGCCGCGCGGCATCCTGTTCGTGGACGAGATCCACCGCATGAGCCCCGTGGTCGAGGAGTACCTCTACCCGGCGCTCGAGGACTTCACCATCGACATCATGCTCGACCGCGGCCCCAGCGCTCGCTCGCTCAAGATCAACCTCGAGCACTTCACGCTGGTCGGCGCCACGACGCGCTCGGGTCTGCTGTCCTCGCCGCTGCGCGCCCGCTTCGGCGTCACCATGCGCCTCGACTACTACGGTGCCGAGGACCTGGCGCGCATCGTCACGCGCTCGGCCGGCATCCTCAAGGTGGAGACCGAGCCCGACGCCGCGCGCGAGATCGCGCGCCGGGCGCGCGGAACGCCCCGGGTGGCGAACCGGCTGCTGCGGCGGGTGCGCGACTTCGCCCTCATCCGGGCGGACGCGAAGGTCACCCTGCCGGTGACGCGCGAAGCGCTCAAGATGCTGGCCGTGGACGAACGCGGGCTCGACGAGATGGACCGCCGGTTGCTCGAGGCGCTCATCGGGAAGTACGGCGGCGGTCCCGTCGGCCTCGGCACGCTGGCCGTCGTCGTCGGCGAGGAGCCCGGCACGCTCGAGGAGGTCTACGAGCCCTTCCTCATCCAGGAGGGGTTCCTCAAGCGCACGCCGCGCGGCCGCGAAGCCACGGCACTCGCCTACGAGCACCTCGGCCTGAAGCCGCCGGCCGGCGCTCCGGGCGCCGGCGACGTGCAGCCCGAGCTGCCGCTCTCCTGAGGCGCCCCTCCCTCGAGCGCAGGCCTGCCCATGCGTCTGGAAGACCTCGACTACGACCTGCCGCCCGGACTCGTCGCGCAGCATCCGGCGGAGCGCCGCGAGGACGCGCGCCTGCTCGTGGTCGAGCGCGCGACCGGTCTGCTCCACGACTCGCGCATCGCCGACCTCGGCCGCTGGCTGAGGCCCGGCGACGCGCTCGCGCTGAACGAGACCCGCGTGCGGCCCGCGCGGCTCGACGTGCGGCGCGCGAGCGGCGGGCGCGTCGAGCTGCTGGTCGTGCGTCCCGAGACCGGTCGGCTCTGGCGCGTGCTGGCGAAGCCCGCGAAGAAGGCGCCGCCCGGAGCCACGCTCACGAGCGACGACGGCGGCCTGACGCTCGAGGTGGTCGGGACCGGCCCCGAGGGCGAGCGCGTGGTGCGCGTCGTGGCCGGCGATCTCGACCGGGAGCTCGAGGCTCACGGTCGCGTGCCGTTGCCACCCTACATCCACCGGCCCCCCGAACCCGAGGACCGCGAGCGCTACCAGACCGTCTTCGCGCGCGTGGACGGCGCGGTCGCCGCGCCGACGGCGGGGCTCCACTTCAGCGGGGCCCTGCTCGAGTCGCTGGCCGCGCTGGGCGTGGCGCGCGTGCCCCTGCTGCTGCACGTCGGCCCCGGCACGTTCCGGCCGATCGCGGCCCCGGATCCGCGGGAGCACGTGATGGACGAAGAGTGGTTCGACGTGAGCGGCGAGGCGGTCGTGGCTCTGAACGCCGCACGGACCGGCGGCGGGCGCATCGTGGCGGTGGGGACGACCGCCGTGCGGGCGCTCGAGTCGGCCTGCGACCAGAACGGCGGTGCGCTCGCGGCCGCGCGCGGCTGGACGCGCAAGTTCATCCTGCCGCCCTACGAGTTCCGCGCGGTGGACGCGCTGCTCACCAACTTCCACCTGCCCCGCACCACGCTGCTGCTCCTCGTCGCCGCCCTGGCGGGGGAGGATCTGCTCCGGTGCGCCTACGCGCACGCCGTGGCCGGGCGCTACCGCTTCTACTCTTACGGGGACGCGATGCTGGTGGTGTAGGCCGGCAGGCGCCCCGGCGGTCCTCACCGCGGGCCGTGCTATGCTCGCCGACCGATGAGCCGGCCACGCCTCGAGCACCTCGCCTGGAGCAAGGCCCAGCACGGACACTGGCGCCTGGACCTCGCCGACAGCGCCGTGGCCGCTCCCGACCTCGAGTCGCTGGGCATGCCGCACCAGGCCGGCACACCCGCCCCCGCGAGCGTGCTGCCCGGGCTCGAGCGGGCGCTCGGCGCGCGGCTCGGCGCCCCGGGGGGGCGCGTGCTCGTGACCGCGGGGGCGAGCGAGGCCAACGCCTGCGCCCTGGCCGGGCTGCTCGATCCGGGCGAGGAGGCCCTGGTCGAGTCCCCGGGCTACGAGCCTCACCGCGCGGTGCCGCCCTTCTTCGGCGCGAGGGTGCGCACGTTCGCGCGCCGCCGCGAGCACGGCTATGGCCGCGTGAGCGAGGCGGTCGAGTCCGCGCTCGCGCCCGCGACCCGCCTCGTCCTGCTCACCGACCTGCACAACCCGGGCGGCGTGCCGCTCGAGCCCGCGGACGCCGCGGCCCTCACCGCACTCGCGGAGCGCCGCGGCCTGTGGCTGGTCTGCGACGAGACTTTCCGCGACGCCGGCGAGCGGCCGGTCGGCACGCTGAGCGCGCTCTCGGGCCGCTGGGTCACGACCTCGACGCTCACCAAGGCCTACGGGCTCGGGAGCCTGCGCATCGGCTGGGTGTCGGGCAGCGCCGCGGCGCTGGCGCGCTGCGCCGAGGCCCAGAACGCGCTCTCGGTCGAGCCCGCGGGGCCGTCGCTGGCGCTGGCGCTCGCCCTGACGCCGTACCTCGACTCGCTGCGCGCGCGCGCGCACGCGATCCTCTCCGCGAACCACGCGCGCTGGCGACGCCTGCTTGCGGACGGCCTGCCGTGCGACGCGAGCGTGCGCTCGCAGGGCACCACGACCTTCGTCCACCTCCCGGGACCCGCCGGTGGAGACGCGTTCGCCGCGTTCGCGGCCGAGCGCTTCGAGTTGCTGGTGGCGCCGGGGCGCTTCTTCGGAGAGCCGCGTGGCGTGCGCATCGCCCTGGGCGGGGAGCCCGTCCGTTGCGCCGCCGCGCTCGACACCTTCCAGGTCGCCGTCCGCGCCTTCAGCGAGGAGCGCGCGGCGGCAGCGGAGCCCGCATGACCGACGAATCGATCCTCGAACGCCTCCAGCTGGACATGACCGCCGCGATGAAGTCGCGGGACGCCGACACCCTGAGCACGCTGCGCATGCTGAAGGCCGCGCTCATGGAGGTCCGCACCAAGAAGGCGAAGGACGCCGCGTTCACCCGCGACGAGGAGATCGAGGTGCTCCAGCGCTACGCCAAGAAGCGCCGCGAGACCATCGAGGAGCTGCAGAAGCTCGGGCGCGGGGACCTGGTCGCGAGCGAGGAGCGGGAGATCGCCGTCACCCAGCGCTACCTGCCGCAGATGCTCTCGGAGGACGAGGTGCGGGCGGTGGTGCTCGAGGCCGTGGCGAAGACCGGGGCGGCGAGCCCCAGGGACATGGGCAAGGTGATGGGCGCGGTCATGGCGCAGGTGAAGGGCCGGACCGACGGCACGATCGTCTCGCGCCTGGTCAGGGAGTCGCTGGGGGGCTGAGCGGGTCGTTCGGCGAGTCGTTCGGCGCGGCGGTGGAGCCCGGCGACGGCGCGGGGGGCGGCAGGCCCAGGGCCTGGCGGTACTGGGCCTCGTCGAGGGCGCCACGCCGGCGCATGCGCGAGGCGATCATGCGCACGCGGCGCTCGATGCGTCGCGGCGGATCGAGCACCGAGTAGCGGTGCGGGTTGATGATGACCGCCGCCAGCAGCAGCGCCTGCCGCGGGGAGAGGTCCGCGGCGGAGACCCCGAAGTAGCGCTGCGCCGCGGCTTCGGCTCCGAAGACCCCGTCGCCCCACTCGATCAGGTTGAGGTAGAGCTCGAAGATGCGGCGCTTGGAGAGGGTGCGCTCCATGCGCGGCGCCAGGAACACCTCGGTGAGCTTGCGCGTGACGGTGCGCCGGTCCCCCAGGAAGAGGTTCTTCGCGAGCTGCTGCGTGATCGTGCTGCCGCCGCGCACCACGCGGCGCTCCTCGAGGTCGCGGCGCGCCGCCGCCCGGAGCTCGCTCCAGTCCAGCCCGCCGTGCTGGTAGAAGGCGTCGTCCTCGGCGGTGAGCACGGCGCGCCGCAGCAGCGGGGAGATGCGGTCGTAGGGCACCCAGGTCTGCCGCAGGCGCCAGGGCCGGCCCCGGCTCGCCGCCGCGGCTTCCCGCTCGAGCATGAGCGCGGTGCGCCGGGGGACGGCGCGCGCCAGGCGCGCCACGTCGTAGAGCCCGGCGCGCGCGGCCGAGAGCGCGACGAGGGCGGCGCCGGCACCGAGCAGCAGGACCGCGAGCAGCAGCAGCGCACGCTTCACGCGGGCGCCGCCGCCAGCACCACCAGCGTGATGTCGTCGCTCTGCGGCGCGCCGGCGCGGAAGGCCTCGACCTCGGCCATGAGCTTCCCGATGCACTCGGCGGGCGGCAGCGTCCCGTGACGCCGCCAGGCCTCCTGCAGCCGGTCCTCGCCGTACTCCTGCCCGTGCAGGTCCATGGCCTCCGACACGCCGTCGCTATAGAGGAGCAGCGCGTCGCCGGGCGCCATCGAGGCCTCGCCCTGGGCGAACTCCAGGTCGTCCCCGAAGCCCAGCATGAGGCCCCCCTCGATGAGCGGCTCGAGGCTGCCGTCGGCGCGGCGCAGCAGCGGGTAGTTGTGCCCGGCGTTGACGTAGCGGAGCAGCCCCTCGGCGGGATCCAGCTCACCGTAGAAGAGCGTGATGAACTTTCCGGGCCGGGCCGCGCGGACCACGCCCTGGTTGAGCTGGCGCAGTTTCTCGGGCAGCGGCCGGTCGCCGCTGCAGTAGACTCGCAGGTAGCCCTGGGCCGTCATCATCAGGAGGGCGGCGGGCATGCCCTTGCCAGAGACGTCTCCGATGGAGAAGCCGAGCCGCCGGTCGCCGATGACGAAGTAATCGAAGGAATCCCCACCCACCTGCCGGGCCGGTGTGACCCGCCCCGTGACTTCCCAGGGCCCGAGTCGCAGGGGCTCCGCCGGCACGAGTCGCATCTGGGTATCACGCGCCTGATCGAGCTCGAGCTCGAGGCGCTTCGCGTCCTCCTGGAGCCGCTTCTTCTCCTCGGCTTCGACCCGCAACCGGGCCTGCTCGATGACTCCGGCCGAGTTGCCGGCCACGATCGAGAGCAACTCGATGTCGTCGTCCGTCCAGCACCGCCCGGGGGCCGCCTGGGCGACGGCCAGCAGGCCGGTGATGCGGTTCTCGACCCGCAGGGGCACGGCCAGCAGGGCGCGAACGCAGGTCTCGCAACCGCGCAGCCCCGGGAAGCGGTCGTCGGCGAGGAGGTCGGGCGTGGCGAGGTGGCCGTCGCGGTGCAGCAGGTAACCGGTGACGCACATCGCCACGGACCGGGGCCACGAGCCCGAGGCGAGCGACTTCCGGATGATGGTCTGGGAGGTGCCCGGGTCGGCCTCGATGAGCCGCAGGCAGCCCTCGTCGGCCTGGAGCATGCCCGTCGTCTTCAGCACCACCCAGTCGAGGATGGGCTGCAGCTGCGTACTCGAGGCCACGACCTCGCCCAGCTCGGCGAGGAAGTGCATGGCCTTTCGCAGCCGATCGGATTCCAGTTCGTCCGGTGCGCCCGCGGGGATCATGGCAGCTCCAGGAGGGAAGGGATTGAAGCCCGAGTCTAGACAGGCGGGGGCGGCGAGACAAGGCCGGCGTGGGGTGCGCCGGGCCGAGCCCGCGGATCGGTCGGGCCACATCGGGTCTTGCCTGCCGTGGCGGCTGGTTCCTATACTGCCGCCCGTATCGCACTCTCACGACCCGGGCCGGGTGAGCCCGGTCTTCGCCCTTCCCGGAGCCGCAAGGAGCCCACTGGCATGAGTGACACCGCGGCCTGCCCCGACCTCCTCCTCGAGCCACGCGGTCCGGTGACCGTGCTCAAGGTGAACCGCCCCGACCGGTTGAACGCGCTGAGCCGTGACACCCTGGGGCAGATCGGGCGGGCGGTGCGCGCCTTCGCGGACGACCCCGCGCAGGGCGCCCTGATCGTGACCGGGGCGGGGGAGAAGAGTTTCGTCGCGGGCGCCGACATCGCGGAACTGGCGGCCCTGGGCCCGGCCGAGGCGGAGGAATACTCGCGCTCCGGCCAGGCCGTGATGGACCAGATCGAGCGCTCGGTGAAGCCCGTGATCGCGGCCATCAACGGCTACGCCCTGGGAGGCGGCTGCGAGCTGGCGCTGGCCTGCCACCTCCGGCTCGCCTCGGAGAACGCGGTGCTGGGGCTGCCCGAGGTGGGGCTGGGCGCCATCCCCGGCTACGGCGGCACCCAGCGGCTGCCGCGGATCATCGGGCTGGGGCGCGCCGTCGAGTTGATCGTGACCGGGCGCCGCGTCCGGGCGGACGAGGCGCTGGCGCTGGGCCTCGTGAGCCGCGTGGTCCCGCAGTCCGCGCTGCTCGCGGAGGCGGAAGCGCTCGCGCTCGCGATCCTCAGGAATGGGCCGCTTGCCGTGGCGGCGGCGCTCGAGGCGGTGCGCGAGGGGATCCAGCTGCCGCTCGACGCGGGGCTGCGGCTCGAGAGCGAGAAGTTCGGCCGCCTGGCGGCCAGTGAAGACATGCACGAGGGACTCCGGGCCTTCATCGACAAGCGTCCGGCGGACTTCCAGGGGAGGTGACGTGGATTCGACCCAGATGCACGACCTGCTCGCCATGCTGCTCTCGACCGTACTCGGCACCATCGTCGGCTGGGAGCGGCAGATGGGGCGCAAGCCGGCAGGGCTGCGCACCCACGTGCTGGTCTGTCTCGGCTCGACCATGTTCGTGCTGATGGCGCCGCATGCGATGCGCAGCTTCGGCATGAGCCAGTTCGACCCCACGCGCATCGTGCACGGGGTCATCACCGGCGTGGGCTTCCTGGGCGCGGGCAGCATCATGCGCCAGGAGGGCTACGTGGCCGGGCTCACCACCGCGGCGAGCATCTGGATCGTGGCGGCCATCGGCACGGCCGTGGGCGTGCACGCCTACATGCTGGCCATCGTCGGCACGGTGCTCACGCTGGTCGTGCTCGAGTGGTACCGCTGGATCGAGCGCTGGCTCTCGCCCCACAGCGAGAACGCAGGCGACCACTGAGTCCAGCCGGGACCCGGCGACACAAGGGCTGGTTCAGGGGGGCTGGTTCAAGGGGGCTTCGAGGGCGAGCGTGTCCGTACTTGGCCGCCCTCCACGCCCTTGAACCGGCCCCCTCGGCGATGGACGAGGGGTGTGGTTGCTACTGCCCGGTGGTGATGGTGACGGTCGTCCAGCTGCGCGCGGGCCGACCGAAGCGCTCGGCGGGGGCGAAGCGCCAGCCCGGCAGCGACTGGAGCAGCACCGCGACGAGCGGCGCCGGCAGGTCGTCGGGCGGGATCCAGGGCAGCTCGCACAGCACCGCCCGGCCGCGCTCGTCCACGAGGACGGGCAGGATGATGCGCAGGGGCTTGATCTCCACCTGGACCGAATCCGGCACGGGGACCATGGTGCGCTGGAGCACCACGGCGTTCCGGTCCATCCGCCAGGCCGATTCGAGCTTCGGCCCGGTGGGCGAGGCCAGCAGGCCCGCTTCGCGTCCGCGGGTGAGGAACACGCCGGGCAGCGAGTCGGGCGCGGCGCCGGGGAAGAAACTCAGGCGCCGCCGCGCGCGCACGGCGGGCTCGTAGAGCGAGTCGAGCGCGGCGGCGGTGGCGAAGCGCTGGAGCGCATCGCTGCGGCGGCCCGCCCGCCACTCGAAGAGCCCGACGAGGTACTGCGCCTCGGGGAGCATGGGGTCGAGGTACGCGGCCAGCCGCGCGTCGCGCTCCGCGCCGGCCAGGTCACCCGCGCGGCCGGAGCACACGGCCACCACGAGCCACTCCCTGCCGGCGAGCGGCCGTTCGGTCACTGCCAGCCGCGCGGCCGCGCGCGCCTCCTCCCAGCGGCCGAGCCGGGCGTCCACCTCGGCCCGCGCCCGCGCGATGGTCCAGCGCCAGCCGTCGTGCTGTCCGTTCGTCCAGAGTGCGTCGCGGTCGGGGCCGTACGGGCGGCGCCGCGCCGGCGGGCACGAATCGGCGAGGGCCGCGCTCAGGACCGGGCCGTGGAGCAGGACGCGTGCGGAGTCGGGCGCACCCGCGCGCGCCAGGTCCAGCGCGAGCGCGAGCTCCAGGTCCGCATCGGGCGCCACCTGCGCGCGCAGGCTGCGCAGCGTCACCGCCGCCGAGTCGTACTCGCCGATGTCCTCGAACTGCCTCGCCAGCCGGGCCCGCTCGATCGGAGGGCCCGGCGGGACAGCGGGCGCGGCCACCGGAGCGAGCGCCGATGGTGCACCCGGGAGCTGCGCGGCGAAAGCCGCGGGCGCGAGGGCCTGCACCGCCAGCGCGACGAGACCGGCCCTCGCCCTCCACCGCTTCACGGCCGGGCTCGTGGCTCGCGGGTCTCGTCCAGGGAGTCCAGCACCGCGCGGATCTCGGTCTCGGTGAGCACGCGGTCCACGCTCCGCGCGCGCTGGAGCAGCGCCTGCGCGCGCTCGGGCGAGGGCTCGAGGCCGCGGCTCTGGAGCCACCAGACCGCGTTGCCCGCGCCGCTCAGCGGGCCGACCTCGATCTCCGAGCGGCGCCCGACGAGGGCCGCGGGCACGCCGCAGTACGCCCGCTGCGCGATCGTCTCCCGCCCATCGCGCACGGCCTTGAGCACCGCAGCCGCGTGCACACCGCTGCCGCTGCGGAAGGCATCGCGGCCGACGGCGGGGTAGCCGGGCGGGATCGGCACGCCCGTCGCCGCGCTCACCTCCCGGCAGTACTCGTCGAGCGCGGTGAGGTCGTTCTCGATCCAGCCCAGCAGGCGCAGGTTCACGAGCAACTGGTCCAGCGGCGTGTTGCCCGCGCGCTCGCCCAAGCCGAGCGCGCAGCCGTGCGCCCGGCTCACGCCGGCCCGGATCGCGCTCAGCGTGTTCGCGACGCCGAGCCCACGGTCGGAGTGGCCGTGCCAGTCGAGCCCCACCTCGGCGCCGCTCTCGCGCACCACCTCGCGCGCGAAGCGCACCAGGCTCGCCGTGCCCGCCGGGGTGGCGTGTCCCACCGTGTCGGACAGGCAGAGCCGCTGGGCACCGCTGCGGATGGCGGCGAGGAAGAGCAGGCGAAGCGTGTCGGGCTCCGCACGTACGGTGTCCTCGGTCACGCAGGACACAGGCAGGCCGCTGGTGGCCGCGTAGCTCACCGCCTCTTCGGTGTGGCGCTGCATCAGGTCCACGGTCCAGCCCTCGGCGTACTGCCGGATGGGGGAGGAGCCGATGAAGACGCACGCCTCGATCGGGATGCCCACCTTCTGCGAGATCTCGAGGATGGCCGCGATGTCCGGCTGCAGGGGCCGCGCAGCGCAGTTCGGTCGGAGGGTGAGCCGCGCGTCGCGGATCTCCTCGGCGAGCCGCGTCACCTCGCGCGCTGCGTGGGGACCGGCGCCCGGCAGCCCGAGGTCGGCGGTGTCCACGCCGAGCCGGTCCATCAGGTGCAGGATCGCGAGCTTCCGCTCGAGGGACGGGCTGTGCACCGAGGAGGCCTGCAGCCCGTCGCGCAGCGTCTGGTCGTTGAGTTGGATGCGGACCGCCGGCCGCTCCCAGCGCTCGCCGGCTTCGTTCCAGTCGAACATCGGCTCGGGCTTGTCCATGGGACAGCGGGGCTCCGGAGTGGGCGGTCGCTGGGCGAGGTCGCAGAGTAGCCCGCCGGTCACGCGCCCACAACACGGGCGCAACCCTCGTGGACGGCGGCGCCGCGGCGTCTGCCGGACGGGCGGGGCGCGCACCGGACATTCTTGCCCGGCAATGGATTGCCTCGCGCGCCTGAGAAAGTGGATCAGGCGTGGGCCCCGTGTCCGCGCGGCTCTCGCCGCATCCGGCGCTCGAGGGCCGCCTTCCCGTTCGCAGCGCCCGGGTTCAGTTCCACCGACCTCCGGTAGGACTCGACCGCCTTCATG
>Ga0315276_10001746_pt1 | contig 19562 bp, 15 predicted proteins | sample YL17G05_0_MG_FD_204542 | JGI IMG/M metagenome (GOLD analysis project Ga0315276, IMG submission 204542) | Sediment microbial communities from Yellowstone Lake, YNP, Wyoming, USA - YL17G05_0 | ecosystem: Environmental > Aquatic > Freshwater > Lake > Sediment | place: USA: Wyoming | collected... | reverse complement strand
GGTATCTCTCCGAGCGTATGAGGCGTCGTTGATCCTGGAGGCGAATGGCTGGAAGAACGTGCGGGTGATGGAGGGTGGGGTCGTCGCCTGGCCCTACGAACGAGAGAGGTAGCAGCGCACATCCAATGCTGGTGCCGCGCCGACCGTAGGTCCGTTTTAGCTCAGAAGCGGCAGCCTAACGACAAATACGGCAACCTCCAACTCCCGGACTTAAGGTCCGGTACTCAGTCGGGAGAGCCGAGCGAAGAGGAGAACGCCTACGGAGGGCGGCAATCGTATCTGTGGGACGGCCCTAGGAGGCCGACCGGCGTTCGATCTATCGGCTCACAAATTTCGAGTCCGGTGCTCAGATTGGCGTATTGGCGCGATACTGTGAGGCGTAAGCGAAGAAGAATCCACAGAAATCGAATCTGAAAAAAGGGCTCTGGTGGGCCGTGAGGGATTCGAACCCTCGACTCCCGGATTAAAAGTCCGGAGCTCTACCGCTGAGCTAACGGCCCGCCTCTGCAAATATAGAAGACGCTGGAAACCCTGTCAAACCTGAGAACGGTTGCCTCCCCCACCATCCGGCACAAAAAAGCTGAGGGCTTCAACCCTCAGACAGCCAGAATCACTACGACCCCCGGACAGCGTATCGGACCGCCTACGTCACCTTCAGCGGCACCCCCTGCTGACACAGCGGACACTCCGACGGCTCATACGAAGGTACCACCAACTCCAGACAGGCGAAGAACGGTAGCCCAAAGTCCACCTTGCCCCCCGTGCGGTCCACCAGCACCGCCACGCCGATAGGAACTCCACCCGCCTCCCGCACCGCGTCGATCACCTGCCGGATGCTCCCGCCCGTTGTCAGCACGTCGTCCACCACCAGCACCCGCTCGCCGGGGTTCACTACAAAGCCGCGCTGGAATTGTCGCCTGTCTTCGACGCTCTCAGCGAAAATGCCGCGCACCCCCAACTGGCGTCCTACCTCGAAGCTCAGGATCACGCCGCCCGTTGTCGGGCCGGCCACCAGATCCGCTCCGGCGTCCCGGAAGCGGCCGGCGATCATGCCGCACAGACGCTCCGTGTAGGCTGGGTACTGCAGCACCTGGAACTTCTCGACATAAGCGCCGGAATGACGCCCCGATGTGAGCTGAAAGTGGCCCTCCTGGAACGCGCCCGATCGCCGGAACAGCTCCAGGGCCTCATCGCTCATTGCACGGGCTCCAGCGCGCCTACCGGCGTTGGCGTCATTTCTTCGACGCTGGTCGGCGCCGGCTCGCTGCCCGCCGGCTTTATGTGGGGACTGGATACCAGACCGAAGGAAGAGAACGGCCAGTACGTTAGCCACGCCTGACCGATGATGTTCTCCTCGGCCAGCATCCCCCAGACGTGGGAGTCGAAGCTGTTGTTGCGATTGTCGCCGAGAACGAAATAGTGGTCCGGGGGCACCTTCTCCGGCCCGTAGGAATAGTGGGCGCGGACAGTGATGTACGGCTCCTTGAGATACCTGCCGTCGATGAACACCAGCCCGTCTCGTATCTCGATCGTGTCCCCCGGCTCGCCGATGATGCGCTTGATGAAGTCCCGCGACGGGTCATCCGGGAAGCGGAAGACTACTACATCGCCCCGGTGCGGCGCCCGAAACACGTAGTGATAGGGGTCATTCCCTGAATCATAGAACGGCAGGAAGTCGAGGAAGCCTAGGTTGACCTTGAAGTAGGTCGCCTTGCTCACCAGCAAGTACTGCCCGTCATGAAGGGAACCCTCCATGCTCGCTCCCTGGACGCGGAAGTTCTGCACGGCCGCCCGCACGGCGATGAAGATAAGCAGGGCGAGGATGAGCGTCTCCACCGCGTCGCGGGCGAACCGGCCCAGGCGCAGCCTCATCGATGGCCCCGTCTCGACGGGAGCCTCAACCGCGACATCATCCGGCATGGCCCAAGGCGAGAAGCCGATGGGCGAGCTCGTATCTGATGACCAGAAGAACTCTATGTTGGGCTCTGTCTCCTCTGTCGGAGACGGCGAGGTGATCTCTGGGGTAGCCTCAGGCGCAGCCTCCGAGATGATCTCTGGGGGCTCGGCGTTTCCCGATCTCTCTGGGGTAGCGGATCTCTCCTCTTCGGGTTCAGATTCCATAATGTCGCAGAGATTATAGCATGTGAGGTCTTCCACTAACTATTGACGGACTGTTAAGGAAATACTAAAGGAGGATGTCGCTGGATTGATCGCCTGACCACTCGCGCTGGAAGCGAACGGCTGGTCTTGCGCGCTCTGATAGAATGGCTCTGACCACAACGAAGCGACCTTCATGGGGGTGAGATTGCCGGACGGGATAGCGGAAGAGGAAACGCTGCTGGCCCGCAGCCGAGAGGGCGACCTGGCCGCCTTCAATGCCCTCGTCGAAGCGTACCAGGGGCGCGTCTACAATCTGTGCCTGCGCATGCTCGCCTCGCCCGAAGCGGCGGAAGACGCCGCCCAGGAAGCCTTCCTCTCTGCCTATCGCAACATCGACCGCTTTCGCGGCACGGCCTTTCGGTCGTGGCTGCTCCGGATCGCCGTCAACGCCTGCACTGACGAGTTGCGCCGCCGTCACCGCCGGCCCCAGGTATCGCTGGAGGCCGGCCCGGCCGCAATCGACGGCCCTCTGGAGCCGCCCGACACCTCCGGTTCTCCCGAAGAATGGGCGCTTCGCAGCGAAATGAGCCGTCACCTCCAGAGCGGTCTCATGAGACTGCCGCTGGACCAGAGGGCGGCTGTGGTTCTCTGCGACGTGCAGGGGATGACCTACGAGGAGATCGCCACGACACTCGTGGTCTCTGTGGGCACCGTCAAGTCGCGCATCAGCCGGGGGCGGGCGCGCCTGCGCCGTCTCCTGCTGGAAAACGCGGAACTTTTGCCCCAGCGGTTTCGTCATAATATTGATAGTGAGGATAGCGAGGAGAGCGCAGACCCACCCTCCTCCGAGGCGTGACAATGTTTGACTGGCTCAAAGCTCACCGGCACCCCGTCAAAGAGGCGGATCTATCCGCCTACCTCGACGGCGAGCTCCCGCCCGAGCGAAGGCGGCAACTGGAAGAGCACCTTCGTTCTTGCGACGGCTGCAGCCGCCAGCTCGACGCTCTGCGTACCCTGGCGACAGCCCTGCGAGAGATGCCGGAGTCGCCTCTGCCTCGCTCCTTCACCCTCACGCCGGAACAAGCGCGCGGCGTCCACAAGGCGAAGCCGTCTTCTACTGCTGCCCGCCTGTACCCGGCATTCCGGACGGCGGCCGCGGCGGCCATCGTCCTTCTCTTCGCCTCCGTCGGCGCCGACATCTTCCTCCAGTCCGGCGGCGAGTCGACTGAGCCACAGGCCGTCATGCTCGGGGCTGCTCGAGAGTCGGCGGCGACTTCCGGCGAGGGCAACGTTGCTGCCGACCAAGCGGCGGCGGAGAAGGGCGTCGCCGAGGACTATGAAGCCGCTCCCATACCCTCGACAGCACGGTCGACCCCGCTGATGGCCCCGTTGCCGCAGCCGCTGGGGACCCCTCTGCCGGGGGAAAGCGGTACGCCTCTCCCTGGTCTGGCGGCTGGCGCTGCGGAGACGCCTCCGGCTGTGGCCATTCCCACACCGCCGCCGGCTGAAGAGGCCGCTACCTCTGAGCAAGAGGAAGACGAGGACCACGACTGGCTGCGGGCTGCGGAAGGAGTTCTCGGTGGACTGGCGCTGGGCTTTATCGCCGTCGCCTTCTTCGCAGGGTGGCGGTCGCGGCGGACCCAGGATATGTAATTGAGCGCTGGCGGGCTGAATCCGTCCAGCAAAAGAAGGAGATGACCATCATGCGTAAACACATCGCGTTTCTCTCGATAGCGGGCCTGCTCGTGTTAGGCCTTCTGAGCGCCGCCTGCGAAGGGGATAAGGTGACCGTCGCCAATCAGCAGGCCGAGTCGCTGGGAATCACCGTCAGCGGCGAAGGGAAGGTCTCCGGCGCGCCCGACGTGGCCGTCCTCACCTTAGGAGTGTCCGCCCTTGCGCCTTCGGTCAAAGACGCGCGCGATCAGGCGGCCACGGCCATGAAGGGCGTCGTCGACTCCATCAAGGGCAACGGCGTGGACGACAAAGACATCCAGAGCACCCAGTTCAGCATCCAGCCCGAGTACGACTACCAGAACAACACGCAGGAGCTGCGCGGCTACCGCGTGACCAACATCGTCACCGCCAAGATCCGCAACATCGACAACACGAGCAAAGTTATAGACGACGCCGTCGCCGCCGGCGGCGACCTCACCCAAATCCAGGGGATCAGCTTCACAATCGACGATCCCGCCAAACTGCGCGACGAGGCCCGGCAGGAAGCGGTCGCGGACGCGAAGGCCAAGGCCCAGCGGCTGGCGGAGCTGTCGGGTGTTGGTCTGGGCAAGGTGATGTCGATCAGTGAGACGTTCACCGCGCCGCCGATCACGCTTGCCCGCGACACGCTGATGGCGCCCGCAACCGGGCCGGGGCCCACGACCATCGAGACCGGCGAGATGGACATCGTCGTGACGGTCCAGGTCATCTACGCCATCGAGTAGCGGGGCGTTGTCGCGAGTCATACCTTAGGTGGGGCTAGGCGATGACTTTCCTGGATGGTTGAACACAACTGGCGACCCCCCTATGGGGGTCGCCGACACAAAGATTGACGAGCGGGCAGGCAGTGGTATAATCGCCCCACTGACAGCTCGCTGCTGATTATTCCCGCCGAATGACGTTCTCGCCAACAGGGAGGTTGTGCGATGTCTGCTGCGCTGAGATCATTGTCTCGCCTCCGTCATCTCCTCTCGCTCGCTGTGGTGGCTTCTTTTCTGGCCTGCCTGGCGCTGGCGTGTTTGGTGATGGCTGCGTGCGACGATTCAGACCAGCAGGGTGAGACGTCGCCCACTCCGTCGCCTACTGCGGAAGCTACGAGAGTCATCCTTCCAACGCTGACCCCATCGCCGACGGCGCGCCCGACGTTGGATGCCGCGACGCGCTTCGGTGACATCCATTCCGTCGCCTTGCCGGCGCTTGAGTCGGCGGTCGAGGGGACCGCGAGCTGGATTCCCCTGCGGCTTGTCCCGGGCTCTCACGTCTTCCTGGTCTACAGCCTGCCCAGTTTCCTTCCTTGCGAGGTCGAGGGGTGCCAGTTCCCACCCGGCGACCCCGAGAAACCCGGCAGGCTCGCCTTGTGGGACCCTCAGACGGGAACGGTCAATGAGTTCCGAGCTATGGAGACGGGCAAAGAGGCTGCCGCGACGGGGAGCGATGGGCGCTTTCTTGTCTGGGAGGAGGGCGGATATGGCGCAGGGGGCTGGCGCCTTTACGCTCTGGAGTTCTCCACGATGCAATGGTGGCACGTGGACACGGACTTTGGCATCGTCAGTGGCAACGATTGGGTCAGTAGCGGGGACGTCGCCTTCGTCGTTGGAAACGGTTACCTGGTCTACGCCGCGGCCATCGGCTACCTCCCCGGCGGCAGTGTGTATGAGATGAGGAGCTACAACCTGGTTGAGCGCACGGGTAGAGTGCTGGAGCTTTCCGGCGATGTGCCTTACGGTGTCATAGGTTCCAGCACATGGGGCACCGCGCAATCAGGGGTGGTCATGGGAAGGGTGTCGCCCTTGAGTGTGGATGAGAACGCCAACGTCGTCTGGATTGGGCCCCGCCTTGTGGAGACGAGTGACTGCGACGACGACCCGTACTGCTACAGCGCCTACTCAACTGACCTCGCCACAGGAGAGACGCGGGTACTGTACCAGGAAGGGACAAAGCATGATCCTGACCTTCTACTCTTGCTGACGGGGAGCAGCCAGGGAAGAAACCCGGGGCAGTCGCGTTGGGCCGAATACGTGCAGGCGGTCGGCGGCTTCGCGGTGTGGGTAAATAGGCCGGAAAACGAGGCGATGGCATTTGAACAGGGCACCGGCGACTTGATCAAGCTGAGTAACTGCGACGCCGGCTTCGTTGCCGCCGACGAGGGGCGGATATACTGGACGTGTTGGGAGACCGACCAGAACGGGGAGCATCGGGCGACTCTGTACTGGGTGGAAACGCAGTAGGGTCGCCCCTCATGTCGCGAGGACAACCTCTGCCATGTTTGGTTGAACTTAGTATACGCTTCAGATTCGGCGAGCGGCGCCGCTTAGGGTTGACTCTTGGCATCAGAGCGGGAGCGGTCAATTGGCCTCGAATCCGCGCTCGATGCGGAACCGACGGCCGGTAGTGCGCTAGCTCGCCGACTATCGGCCTTGACGAGTATGCAATAATGCCCGCGTTGACAGTTCGCTGCTGACTATCCCCGCTGATTGACCCCCGCCAAGAAGAAGGTTGAGCTTGCCCCCTGAAGAGGTCGCACGACTTTGCCACGTCGCTGGCTGCAACGTTCACAATTCCGTCATTTTCCTCCGCTACAATTGAGTGCAAGTTCTCCACAACGGCTCATGTCTACGATAAGGCAGCTATGCCGGCCGTCATCGAGGAGACAGGGGGAGGCGAGAGCACGACCATCGCGTCGACTACACGGTGAGACTTGCTCTTCCCGATTCAAGGCATGAGCGGCCGGAGGGAAGGAGTGAAATGAGAAAACAGATAAGTAGGCGGACACTGTTAAAGGGCGCAGCAGCAGGGACGTTCCTGGCGGCAACCGGCACTGCAGGTCTCGGCCGGTATGTCGGTCTTCCGGGGGCGGCCGGGGTTGCGCGAGCCCAGACGACCCAAACGGCGTTGGCGGGAAGCGCTATCCCTCGATTCGTCGACCCGCTTCCCCTCCTGAGCGTAGCGGGCGGGCCAATCGAGACGATGATAGCCGGGACGAGCGAGATCGTCTTGAATATGCAGGAGTTTAAGGCGACGGTCATGCCGTCGACATTCATCCCCGCCACGGGGACCTACGCCGGGACATGGGTCTGGGGTTATCGATTGGGTAACCTGCCGACTAATCCCGCAGGGACGTACACGGGCCCCGTTTTGGTAGCCACGCGCAATGTTCCGACCCGGATACGGTTCGTCAACAATCTGGGTAACACTAGCGGCAGTAATCTGCAATTCTGGCAGGCCGGGACCGACCAGACATTGCACTGGGCCGACCCACTGCACGGAGAGGAGAACATGTGCGCCCACATGGGCGGCATGCCGATGAGCTATTGTGCCGAACACTACTCGGGGCCCATTCCAACAGTGCCCCACGTGCACGGTGGTGAGGTCCCTCCGGTGATCGACGGCGGGCCGGACGCGTGGTTCACGAGTGACGGCGCTTACCACGGTCACGGCTACTACACTCAACCTGGAGTCTCCGCCGCGGGAAACGAGGCGGTGTACCGCTACCCCAATACCCAGGAAGCGGCGATGATCTGGTTCCACGATCATCTCCTGGGGGCAACACGTCTCAACGTCTACGCGGGACTGGCGGGCGCCTACCCGCTAATCGACCCCAGTCTCACGCTGCCGATCGGCCTGCACCCAGTGGGGTTGCAGCAGGGCGCGAGCGGTCCCGTCGACTATCTCGTTCCGTTGGTGCTCCAGGACCGCATGTTCGACGTCAACGGCCAGCTCTTCTTCCCTAACGTGGGCATTAACCCTGAGCACCCGTTCTGGATACCGGAATTCGTAGGGGATACGATCGTAGTCAATGGCAAGGTGTGGCCGTTCATGAACGTGCAGGCAAAACGTTATCGTTTCCTGTTCGTCAACGGGTCCAATGCCCGGACATACGAGCTGTTCCTGGTCAATCCAGTGACAAAGGCCATGGGCCCGCCGATCTGGCAGATCGGCACTGACGGTGGCTATCTGGACGCGCCGGTGAAGATCGACCCGAACGTTAAGCCTCTGGACAGACTGTTGCTCATGCCCGGCGAGCGCGCCGACGTGATCATCGACTTCGCTGGCCTTCAGGGGCAGACGCTGATTATGCGGAACACCGGTCGCACTCCCTATCCGAAGGGCACGGCTCCTTCAGGGTCAACCCTTGGACAGATCGTGCAGTTCCGGGTGCAGGCAGGGGCCGTAACGGACGCTAGCTACGACCCGGCCTCGGGTATCCCGCTGCGTCCGGCCATGGTGCGCCTGGTCAACCCCGCCACCGGTGCCTTGGCTGCAGGTGTAACGGCGAACAAGACGCGTCAGATGACTCTCAACGAGATCATGGGCATGGGCGGGCCCCTGGAGATTCTCGTCAACAACACGAAGTGGGACGGGAAGCGCAGCGACGGATCGGTGAGGGCTGACTTCCAGGCGATCACGATAAACGGTATGACCGACTACTACTCGGAACTGCCGAATGAGGGCGACACCGAGGTCTGGGAGATCGTCAATCTGACCGCCGACGCTCATCCCATCCACACTCACTTGACGCAGTTCCAGCTGATCAATCGGCAGGGCTTCAACGTGAGCAAGTACAACGGTGCTTACGCCGCAGCCTTCCCCGGGTCTTCGACCATCATCGACCCGATGACGGGGTTGCCGTATGCCGCCGGGGTCTTCATTCCCGCCTTTGGCCCGCCGCTTGACTACAATACAGGCAACGCGCGCGCCTTGGGTGGTAACCCGGACATCGTTCCGTTCCTGCAGGGGCCGCTGAAGCCGCCGAACGGTAACGAGGCGGGCTGGAAGGACACAGTGGTCATGTACCCGGGCCAGGTGACGCGCATTGCTGTGCGCTTCGCCCCGATGCAAAAACCGATCAATGACCCCGCGCTTACCTACCCGTTCGATCCTAACGCCTTGGGGCACGGGTTTGTCTGGCACTGCCACATCATCGATCACGAAGACAACGAGATGATGCGGCCGTACAAGGTCACACCGAAGTCAGGGGCGACCAGGACCTATATCCAGGGAGCGGATTACTAGAGCCTCAGAGCGGAAGGGTTCAACCTGCGGAAGATCATTCCCTAAGAACACAGAACTGCAGAAGTCAGCGGGGGAGGTGCAGCGCCTCCCCCGCTTCTATTAGCCTGTTGCGGGTTGCGTCGCGTGAAGATACAATCCGGTCGTCAGATGTCACGCGGGCAAGACCGCAGGATTCGTCCTCGCGGAGCGCCAACTGACCCTTCTTTCAGATTCGGCGAGTAGCGCCGCTTAGGGTTGACTCTTGGCATCAGGGCGGGATACGATTAGAATCTCAGGGCGCCGCGGTGTTCGCGCAGCGCCGAGGATCATCAGGAAAAGATGGAAAGCGACGAAGACGGCGATCAACGCCGTCACAGCCAAGAAACCGAGGGAGGCGCTCCGCTTCAGATGAGCCGCTGACGCGTGTTTTCGTGTCGCCGCGGCTCTCCTCTGCGGCGGACCACCTCCCGAAAAGCCATAGCTTGGGGAGGTGGTTTTTTATGCCTTTCCTCAGCCAGCTCTTGGGTCGTCCCGTCCTCGACCTTGAGGGGACCCGTGTCGCGATCCTCCGCGACCTGCTTGTCCCGATGGACGTCCCCTATCCGCCTGTACTCACTGTCGCCGTCGCCACCCGCGGGCGTCTGCACGCTGTCCCCTGGGGCCGCGTCGCCTCCGTGACGCCGCGCGGCACCGCGCTCGGCCACCGCATCGACCTTGATGCCCTTCCCGAGCCAGGGGAGGATTTAATCTGGCTCGGCCGCGACCTGCTGGACAAGCAGATCGTCGATACCCACGGCGTCAAGCTCGTCCGCGTAAACGACATCTCGCTCACCCCCATCAACGGCGACCTCCGGCTGGCGGGCGTTGACAGCTCAATCGCCGGTCTCTTTCGCCGTCTGGGACTGGAGTGGGTGATCCGAGCTGCTCGCTGCTACCGCCCCCGCCTCATCGACTGGCAGGAGGTCGACGTCGGACCCGCCGTCGACGAGGTGCGCCTCAAGGTGCCCTTCGACCGCCTGCGCGCCATGCGCCCTGCTGACATCGGGGCCATCATAAGCCAGATGTCCCCCGGCGAGGCTGCCGACGTGCTGGAAGTGCTCGACGACAAGACAGCCGCCGACGCCCTGGCCGAGCTCTCCGATGAGCACCAGGCCGCCGTCCTCACCGCTATGGATCTGGATGAGGCCGCCGACGTTCTCGACCAGATGCCGCCCGACGAGGCCGCAGACGTGCTGGGCGACGTCCAGGAGGTGCGCGCCGGTGAGCTGATGAGACTGATGGCGCCCCATGCCGCCAAAGAGGTGCGATCGCTTCTCGCCTATGAAGAAGACGAGGCAGGTGGACTGATGAACAGCCGTCTCGTCGCCGTTCTGGAGACAGACACTGCCGACGAGGTAATCACCGTTCTCCGGCGCATCGCTCCCCCGGAGGACGAGAGCTACTACCTCTACGTCGTCGACAGCGCCAACCGCCTTCGCGGCGTCATCTCCCTCCGCGACCTCATTATCGCCCAGCCGGACGCGCCCGTCGCCAGCTTCATGCAGCGCGACATCGCCTCCGTGCGTCTGGACGACTCCAAGGAAGAAGTGGCGCGCAAGCTCATTCGCTACGACCTTCTCGCTATTCCCGTGACGGACGAGGACGGCGATCTCAAGGGCGTCGTAACCGTCAACGACGTTATCGACCTTGTGACCCCGCGCTCTTGGCAGAACCGGCCGCGCCGAATGACAGGATGAACGATGGCAGAAGAAGTCGAGCGCGATGCCTCTGTGAAGGGCGGCGCCGGGCTCCGCCTCGGCATCCTAACACGGCTTAGCCTCTTCCTGGCCGTCATGGGTCCCGGCCTGATCACCGGCATCGTCGACGACGACCCGACAGGGATCGCCGGCTACTCTATCGCCGGCGCCCGCTTCGGTTATAGCTTCCTGTGGGCCATCGTCCTCTGCGTCTTCGCCCTCGCCATCATCGCTGAGATGGCCGCCCGCCTCGGCGCCATCACCGGCAGAGGCCTCGCCGACCTCATCCGCGAACGCTTTGGCGTGCGCATAACCACCCTGGCGATGCTCGTTCTTCTCGTGGCGAACGCGACTACTACGGTTGCTGAGTTCGCCGGTGTCGCCGGTGCCTCTGAGATATTCGGTGTCTCAAAGTACCTTACTGTTCCCCTTGCGGCGGCGCTGGTTCTGGGTGTCGTCATCCTCGGCTCCTATCATCACGTGGAGAAAGTGCTGCTGTTGGGCTCGCTCGTCTTCGTCGCCTACATCATCACCGGCTTCCTGGCGAAGCCCGATTGGGGGCAAGTGGCCACCCATTCCGTCGTTCCCAGCTTCCATTTCTCCTTGCCCTATCTCACCGTGCTCATCGGCGTCATTGGCACCACCATCACGCCCTGGCAGCAGTTCTATCTCCAGTCCGGCGTCGTCGACAAGGGCTTGGGAGAGCGCGAGTACCGGCTCGTCCGCTGGGATGTCTATGCCGGCGCCTTTGCCTGCACACTCGTCGCCTTCTTCATCATCGTTACGACGGCGGCGACGCTTCATGCCAACGGCGAGCCGGCGGAGACCGTGACCGACGTGGGGCGGGCCCTCCATCCCCTAGCCGGCGACTTCGCGGCCAATCTCTTCGCCATCGGCCTGCTCAACGCTTCCCTGCTGGCTGCCGCTGTCTTGCCTCTCAGCACCGCCTACGCCGTGTGCGGCGCCTTCGGCTGGGAGCGCAGCGTCAGCCGGCGTCTCCGCGAGGCCCCCGCCTTTTTCGGCCTCTTCGCCGGACTGATCGTCATCGGTGCCGCTGCGGTTCTGATTCCCGGCCTGCCCCTACTGACCCTCCTATTTATCCCCAACGTCGTCGGCGGCATCCTCCTGCCCGTCATCCTTATCCTGATGCTGAAGCTCGTCAACGACCGCCGCATCATGGGTCGCTGGGTCAACTCCTCCCGTCAGAATGCCGTGGCCTGGGTTACGACGATAGTCATGGTCGCGCTGGCCGCCGTCTACGCCCTGGTCGCCATCCTCCAGCTAGCGGGCATCGTCAACGCCTGACGTCGAAGGGTACCGACAACGGATCAGATTCGCCGATTAAGCACGTTGCCTGAACATGTGATATGCTCAACGGTTGGTTTGTCTTGAGGGCCGTGATAGGACTGACTCCACCGCGAGCTTGTTGGGGTGCTGTCCGGCGGCATCCTCGTAGGAATACCGCCTGACCTGACATGCCGGAACACTTAGAGCTGATCCTTCTAGGCTTCACCGCTAGTCTTGCCACCGGTCTCACCACCGGACTGGGGGCGCTGCCTGCCATCTTCATGACGCGGGCCTCGGACAAGTTGATGGACGGCATGCTTGGGTTCGCTGCTGGGGTCATGCTTGCCGTCACCCTGTTCGGCTTGCTCATCCCCGCCATCGACGAAGGCGGCATATGGGTAACAATGTTGGGCCTGGTGGTGGGCGTTGCCGTCCTGAGTTTCTTTGACAACTTCGCGCCCCACCCTCACTTCATCCTGGGAGCGGACGACGTTCCCAACAGCTCTCCCGCCCGCTTGCGTCGGATCCGGGTGCTGCTCTTGGCGATAACCATTCACAATTTTCCCGAAGGCTTTGCTGTTGGCGTTGCTTTTGGAACGGAGCACATCGATGCTGGAGTCATCCTTGCCCTCGGCATTGCGATCCAAAATCTGCCCGAAGGGCTGGCCGTGGCATTGCCGATGGTCAGAGAGGGCTACAGTTCACGGAAGGGCATAGGCTATGCGACGGCCAGCGGCCTGGCGGAGCCGATAGCAGGGCTCTTCGGCGTTACCCTGGTAGTCCTCCTCAGCCCTCTGCTTCCCTTCGCTCTCGCCTTCGCTGCGGGTGCAATGCTGTACGTGATCGTGGACGAGATCATCCCCGAAAGCCATCGGCGCGGCCACGACAACCCTGCCACCTTGGGCACGCTCGCGGGCTTTGGGCTCATGCTGGTCTTGGAGCGCCTGTTTTCCTGAACAACAGAGAAAATGCCTTGACACTCCTCTCGCCCCCTGAGTAAGATATTTGGTGGGCGGCGCCTCCTGAGCGCCGCCTAATCCATAGATAGAGGGCGATGCCGAAGTACATATTCGTCACAGGCGGGGTAGTCAGCTCCGTCGGCAAAGGGATAGCAACGGCGGCTATCGGCCGCATCCTCAAGAGCCGCAACATCTCTGTCTCCATCCAGAAACTCGACCCCTACCTCAACGTTGACCCCGGTACCATGTCGCCTTACCAGCACGGCGAAGTATTCGTCACTAGCGACGGTGCTGAGACTGACCTCGACCTGGGACATTACGAGCGCTTCATCGACGAGGACCTCACCGGCCTGAGCTCCGTGACAACCGGCCAGATATACCAGGCCGTCATCCAGAAAGAGCGGCGGGGCGATTTCCTGGGTGGTACCATCCAGGCGATTCCCCACATCACTGGCGAGATCAAGAACCGCATCCGTGACGTGGCGCAGGCAAGCGGCAGCGATGTCATCATCGTCGAGGTCGGCGGCACCGTAGGCGACATCGAAGGCCAGCCATTCCTGGAGGCGATCCGCCAGATGCGCAACGAGGAGGGACGGGAGAACCTGCTCGCCATCCATGTAACCCTTCTCCCCTATATCGGCTCTACCGGCGAGATCAAAACCAAGCCCACTCAGCACAGCGTCCGCGAGTTGCGCAGCGTTGGAATCCAGCCCGATGTCATCGTCTGTCGCAGCGACTATGCGATGACCCAGGAGACCAAGGACAAGATCGCCCTCTTCTGCGACGTTGAGAAGCGGGCTGTCGTCCCTCTCCGTACCATGTCCAGCATCTATCAGGTGCCCCTCGTTCTCGAAGAGGCCGGTCTGGGAGACCTGATTATCGAGCGCCTCGGCCTTCCCGCCGGCTCCCGCGACCTGCGCGGCTGGCGTGAATTGGTGGACCGCCTTCTCCATCCCAGCGGCAGGGTGGTTGTGGCCATCGTCGGCAAATACGTGGAACTGCCCGACGCCTACCTCTCCGTCAAAGAGTCCCTCATTCATGCCGGCATCCATCATGACGTAGGGGTGGACATCGAATGGGTTCACTCCCAGATATTGGAGGAACCGGACGGCGAGGCGATCCTCCAGCGCGTCCACGGCATCATCGTGCCGGGTGGCTTCGGCGAGCGCGGCTTCGAGGGCAAGATTAGGGCTGCACGCTTTGCCCGCGAGCAAGAGGTACCGTACCTGGGCCTGTGCCTGGGGATGCAGGTAATGGTCGTTGAAGCGGCCCGCTTGGCCTTTGGTGACGACACCGCCAACTCCACCGAGTTTGCTCCCGACACCCCCTATCCCGTCATAAGCCTCCTCGAAGAACAGCGCGGCGTCTGCGAGATGGGCGGCACGATGCGCTTGGGCAGCTACCCCTGCCGCCTTGTCCCGGGCACCCGGGCTCATCAGGCCTATGGTGTGGAGGAGATTAGGGAGCGTCACCGTCACCGCTATGAGTTCAACAAGGCCTTCGAAGAGCCCCTAGCCGGGGTCGGTCTGATCGCCAGCGGCCTCTCTCCTGATGGCTCGCTGGTCGAGATCTGTGAGATGCAGGGCCATCCTTTCATGGTCGGCACACAGTTCCACCCTGAGTTTCGCTCTCGCCCCGACCGCCCCCATCCCCTCTTCCGAGACTTCATAGCGGCGGCCAAGGCAAGAGCTCTCGGGGAAGCGTCTTCGCCCGCCTATTCGCGGTCGGAAAGCGATATCGCTGCTCCCGCCGCCCACGGTGATACTCACGGCCAGTGAACGCCGTGTTTCCTTTGCCCGGTTCTTCAGCCGTCGGCCGTGTTCTCATCCAATGGGGCAACAGTCTACAATTGTTAAGAGGACCCTGTTTCCTAACCGCTGGTTGACCAGCGAGTGCCGGAGAGACACATGAGACTCTTTCTTGATACCGCGAACATCGATGAGATCCGTGAGGTAGCCCGAATGGGTGTCCTCTCGGGCGTCACAACGAATCCAACCCTAATGGCCAAGGAGAAGGGTGTCGAGTATAGGGAGAGAGTGGTGGAGATCTGCGAGGTGGTGAAGGGGCCGGTCTCCGCCGAGTGCATCGCCCGCGATGTCCCCGGCCTCATCGCCGAAGCGAAAGAAGTCGCTGCCTGGCACCCCAACGTCGTCGTCAAGATTCCTATCGACGCGGTCGGTCTTGAAGCTACGTCCAAACTGTCCCGGGAAGGCGTCAAAGTGAACATGACGCTCGTCTTTTCTGCCAACCAGGCTCTTCTGGCGGCGCTTGCCGGCGCTGCCTACGTGAGCCCCTTCGTCGGCCGCCTCGACGATGCCGGCCACGATGGCATGGAGGTCGTCCGCGACGCCGTGGAGATTATCGATCGCTACCATCTGCCTTCCGAGGTCATAGCCGCCAGCCTGCGGCACCCCCGCCACGTCATCGCCGCCGCCAAATGCGGTGCCCCCGTTGCCACCTTGCCTTATAAAGTGTTCATGGCTATGCTTAAGCATCCCTTGACCGATGTCGGTATCGAGCGCTTCCTCGCCGACGCGCAGACATACTCCAGCACAACGACGCGAAAACAAAGCTGAGCTTCCGTCGAGGGGGTATTTGTGGTAAACATGGCGGGTGATATAATTATGAAGCTGTAACCACAAGCTGGTAGTGCTTCATCTCCCGCATTTTACAGAAACCCCGTAAGTCTATACCATGATCAGCCGAGGACTGTGAATATGAGTCCACCGACCGGGCTAAACATCGCTGAGCTAGAAACGAAGACGCGCGAAGACCTAATGGACATCGCGAAGGAGCTTGGTATCTCCGGATACAGCTCTCTGAAGAAGCAGGACCTGATCTTCCGTCTGCTCCAGGCCCAAACCGAGCGGGAAGGTAACATCTTTAGCGGTGGCGTCCTCGATCTCGTCGACGACGGCTACGGCTTCCTGCGTAGCGAGAGCCTCCTCCCTGGCATCAACGACGTCTACGTTTCCCAGTCTCAGATCCGTCGCTTCGCCCTTCGCACCGGCGACTACGTCACCGGCCAGGTGCGGCCCCCCAAGGACAGCGAAAGATACTACGGGCTGCTTCGCGTGGAAGCGATCAACGGTCTCGACCCCGAGGTCGCGAAGGGTCGTCCCTACTTCGAGAGTCTGACCGCCATCTTCCCCGACCGCCTGCTCAACTTGGAGACAACCCCTGAGCAGCTTTCGGCGCGGGTCATTAACCTAATCGCTCCTATTGGTCGTGGCCAGCGCGGGCTGATCGTCTCTCCGCCTAAGGCAGGCAAGACGTTTCTTCTCAAGGCAATTGCCCACGGCGTCACCACCAACTACACCGATGTTCACCTCATGGTGCTCCTTATCGGCGAGCGTCCCGAGGAAGTCACCGACATGAAACGCTCCATCGTGCACGGCGAGGTGATAAGCTCCACCTTTGACGAGCCCGTGGAAGACCACGTCCGTGTCGCCGAGGTCGGCCTCGACCGCGCCAAGCGTCTCGTCGAGTGCGGCAAAGACGTTGTCATCCTTCTCGACAGCATCACCCGTCTCACCCGCGCCTACAACCTGGCGATGCCTACCAGCGGTCGCACCCTATCCGGCGGCATCGACCCCATCGCCCTGCATCCACCCAAGCGTTTCTTCGGCGCTGCCCGCAACACCGAGGAAACCGGTAGCCTCACCATCATTGGCACCTGCTTGATCGATACCGGTAGCCGCATGGATGAGGTTATCTACGAGGAGTTCAAGGGTACAGGCAACATGGAAGTCCACCTTGACCGGCGCCTCTCCGAGCGGCGGATATGGCCCGCCATCGACATCCACCGTAGCGGCACCCGTCGCGAAGAGCTGCTCTTGGATGAGGAGACCTTGCGTCAGGTCTGGCTGGTCCGCCGCATGACGGCCATGATCAGCGCCAACGCCCCCAATCCCACCGAGGCGACGGAGCGCCTGCTGGAGAGGCTCGCCCGAACCCGCAACAACGCTGAGTTCCTGGCCACCCTCAAGCAAGAGATCTAAAAGAATTTCCTCGCTTGTGCGCCCCGATCGGGCTGCCCCCGATTGAATCTGGAGATCTGTCTTTCTGCCGGCCTTCAGATTCAACCAAGGGGTTGACTTATTGCAGAACCAACGGGTAAAATGGCGCGAGTTGGGCTTCCAGCCCCCTTGACAAGATGGTGTAAAATACCTCGTAGTTTGCGAATAGCAAACCGGAGGAGTCATCGAAGTAGGAGGCAAGGAGCATTAGAGGCACGCTCAGCCCACGTTCGCCGAAGCCGTCGAGACGGCTAGGGACGTGCAACGGAAACGGCCTGGGTCACCAGCCCCCAATCCCCGCAGGATCTTGCCGTAAGCATCGGCATTCTGCCCATATACTCATCCTCGCGGTTATTTCCATATCTATTGTTTGCGCCGCCTCCTTTGCTGGCCATCTCCATATCGCCTCTCACGACAACTCCTCGTCTGTAAACGGTCTCTCCTTCTCCGGCGTAGCCGCCGCTGTTGTCCCCAGCGAAGAGTCGGTGCTCCGTTCACCGTTGTTGCCGCTTACCACCGTTTCCACGCAACAAGAGGAAGCTGCCCCGCTTCCTGCTCCCACGCCCACGCCGATCCCGGAGGCCTCGCTGTTTGCCGCCTCTGTCCTGCCTGAGGTAGTGACGCCGGAGCCGGTGAAGCCTGCGTTCTCCGTCTACACCGTCCAAGAAGGAGACACAGTGGGTAGCGTGGCCGCTCGCTTCGGCATCTCCTCCACATCAATCCTCTGGAACAACCTTGACCTGGAGAACGCGGACGCCCTGTCCGTCGGCCAGCAGCTCCGCGTCCCCAACAGCGATGGCATCATCTACGAAGTCCGCCTTGGGGACACCTTGAGCGACGTGGCCGGCTACTTCGGCGTTGAGGTCAATGACATACTGGACTTCCCAGCCAACAACCTTAAGAGCGTCGACGACATCGTTGAGAACCAGACGGTGTTCATCCCCAACGGGGCGATGCCGGCGCCCGCTGAGCCCGCACCTGGTGTGACGGAAGTCGATGATCCTACTCCTGACAGCGAGCCGGCAGACTCGCCACCGCCGTCGCGCGGGCCCTCCTCCGCTGCCGGCTTCGTCTGGCCGGCCAGCGGTCCCATCTCCAGCTACTTCAGCGGCGGCCACCCGCTGGGCATTGACATCGACCAGTTCAACAGCCCGGGCGCGCCCGTGTATGCCACCGCGTCTGGCACCGTCACCTTTGCCGGTGGCACCACCTGCTGCTCCTATGGCCTGTACGTCGTCATCAACCATGGGAACGGCCTAGAGACCCTATATGCCCACCTCGGCTCCATCATTGTTTCTCAGGGCCAGTACGTTGAGCAGGGGCAGGTCATCGGCTACGTCGGCCTGACCGGCTACACCACCGGCTACCACCTCCACTTCGAGGTGCACCAGAACGGGCAGTGCGTTAACCCCTTGGACTACCTGCCCTAGGCAGTCCTTACCCCCGAACGGATCTCTTTCGTCCGCCGTACCCTATGCCTTTGACTGATAGTCTGGGGTTATGTCTTTGTGTTTAGCGCTTGTAGTCGAGGAGGGAGACCTGCGTCTCGCTGGGCAGCGATGAGTGGGTGATCGTGAGGCGGGGTTGGGGATCGACGAGAGTAACGCTCATCTCCTTGAGAAAACCTTCTACGCTCTCCAGCTTCGCCGTCGCCGTTGGCGTCGCGTAGTTCATCGGGATGACAAGCTTCGGCTCCAGCAGGTTGACCGTCTCGGCGGCCGCGGCGGCGTCCAGCGTTCCCCCGCCCCCTACCGGGATCAGCAGCACGTCCACACCGCTCATCTCCTCAACCTGCTCCGACGTCGGGACGTGGTCCAATCTCCCCAGGTGGCAGATGCGGAGGTTCTCCGTCTCGATGACGTAGGCGGCGTTCTTCGCCTCTTCGCTCCCCCTGTTGTGGCGGGTGGATATGCCGGTGATAAGCACGCCCGCTCGTTCATACTCCCCCGGCCCCCAGACCACCAGCGGCGACCCGCTGACCCCCGCCAGATAGCTATGGTCAGGATGGTCGCAGCTTACGGTGACGATCTCCGCCGCCGGTTTCCCGATGGCGTAGCCGCTGCTCTTGGGGCAAGGATCGGTGACGATTGCCGCCTCCCGGCTGCGGAGGCGAAAGCAGGAGTGTCCTAGCCAAGTAAGCTCCATCACCGGCAGTATAGCATGCGACCCCGCCTTCAGTCAGCTACTTTCTGATGCTCCAGGCTGATGATCAGCCTCATAATGATCATTGCGCTCATCCTTTTAGCGCCCAGACGTTTCCTGAGGTATAATTGGGGCATCTGCAATTGCCGCAGAGGTTGTGACAACCCATGCTTTACCGCGTTTAGGATAGTATGACTATGTTGGCGGAAAGAACATCCCAGATACTCGTCCACATCATCGGTGAATACGTGGATACCGCCTTGCCGGTCGGGTCCGAGACCATAGTCCGCAAGTACAGCTTGCCGTTCTCAGCAGCCACCGTCCGCAACGAGATGGTGCGCTTGGAGGAAGAAGGCTACATCACCCATCCCCATACCTCGGCCGGCCGTATCCCCTCCGACAAAGGCTATCGCTACTACGTCGAGAGCCTGATGGAAGAGGATGACCTGCCGCCGGACGAAAAACAGTCCATCCGCCAGCGCTTCCACCGCGTGGAGCGTGCGGCAGATAGGCGGCCGGATTCTCTAGAGGAGTGGGTGCGCTTAGCGGCGGCCGTCCTTGCCGAAAGCGTACACAACGCTGTCGTTGCCACCGTCCCCCGCGCGCCCCAGTGC
>Ga0315276_10001745_pt1 | contig 19569 bp, 17 predicted proteins | sample YL17G05_0_MG_FD_204542 | JGI IMG/M metagenome (GOLD analysis project Ga0315276, IMG submission 204542) | Sediment microbial communities from Yellowstone Lake, YNP, Wyoming, USA - YL17G05_0 | ecosystem: Environmental > Aquatic > Freshwater > Lake > Sediment | place: USA: Wyoming | collected... | reverse complement strand
CGTTATTCCGGTTAAAAAGTTGCGCTTTTGAATTGCTCAAGAGATAGAGAGAGTGGGGCCGGGAAAATTCCAGACCCGGTTTGGGGTCAGTTATCGGACAGTACAATTTCGAAAGGACACTGCAAGGCCCCGGTAGCACAAACCAGTTCGCAATCGGTGCACCACCCGCATTCATCTACATGAATGATGGCAACCTTGTCCTCCGCCATAACCAGCGCACCGCACCTGCAAACCGTTACACACAGGCCGCATCCATCGCATTTGGCCTGGTCAAATATGGGCATTATCGGCAACTTGCAAATCCTCTTGACGAATTTTTATAATCAATTTTATCCTTATTTCCCTGTCTATTCTGTAACCTAAATCACCTCAATTTAATCCGGCAATCCTGCCGAGGTACTCCTTATCTTTTATTACAATACGGTGCCGCTCGAGGCTGATAGTGCCGTTTTCTTCGAGCGATTTTAACGAGCGTCCGACCACTTCCCTGGCCGTCCCTGCCATAGCTGCCATCTCATATTGAGTCAGCCGCTGATAGCCGTCAGGCCCCGGGTTAGAGTTCTGCAACAATATCTTGGCTACCCGGCCGGTAACGTTTTTAAATGACAGGTCTTCAACCAGAGTGAGCAGCGCGCGTGCCTGCTCACCCAATATCTCCAACGCGTTCTGGACTATTTTCCAGTTTTTTTCCATTATCGGCATCAGGTCATTCTTATGTATCCAGTAGATGACAGTGTTTCCCAGGGCCTGCGCACTGTACGGGCTGTTGCCGGAACCAAATACCGTAAGGTCATTAAATGACTCACCCGGCCTGATTATCTTTATTATCTGCTCCTTGCCCTCTGACGAGGTTTTAAACATCTTGACGACACCTGAATTAACAAAATGCAGGTTCGGCTGGGCATCACCCTCGGAGACAATGGTCTGTCCCTTGATAAAAGATTTCTTGCTGAAAAGCTGCATACATCCTGCCAACCGGCTCATTTCTACGCCGGCAAAATACTTCAGCTTTCCCAGATCGTCAACCGTGATTGTCATATTACATTACCGCTGTATTTATCAGCAGCCAAATTATACCAGCCGCAGGTTTATAATTAAATAAATCGCATTTTCAACTATCGTTTGCTTTATTAACCGCCGTATATAAGGTTTGACTGTGAAATTCAAAAATACTTATAATGTTGTTATCTTGAACAGGCGGCCCTGGTTAATGGCAGGGTGCAGTCGGGCTTAAAGCAGCGGTTAACTCCGTGGGACACAGTTTCCACGGAGTTTTATTAATTAGAAATGGATAATCAGAAACAGAAGTCCGCGGTAGCGCTGCTCTCCATTATATCCAATAGCCTGCTGGTAACTCTAAAACTTATCACCGGTGTATTCACGGGTTCCGTCTCCGTATTATCGGAGGCCGCCCATTCCTCCATGGATCTCATCGCCTCCATGATAGCCTTCTTCGCCGTGCGTATCTCGGGCCGGCGGCCTGACGCCGAGCACCCTTTCGGACACGGCAAGGTCGAAGATATATCCGCGCTGGCCGAAGCCCTTCTCATACTTATCGCCGCCATCTGGATTATTACTGAAGCTATTAATAAACTCATCAACCCCCGGCCGCTGGAGACCGTTGACTGGGGCCTGGCCGTGATGCTCTTCTCGGTGCTCACAAACATAGTGGTTTCTCAGCTGCTCTTCAAGGTCGGCAGAAAGACTGATTCCCCGGCCCTGATCGCGGATGCCTGGCATTTAAGCACCGATGTCTGGACATCTGCCGGTGTATTGGCCGGGCTCAGCATCATCTGGGCAGGCTCAAAATTCTGGCCTGAGATTAACCTCGACTGGATCGACCCTGTGGCAGCCATCCTTGTTGCTGTTCTTATCCTGAGGGCCGCCCTGAAATTAACCCTGGATGCCATCAAAGACCTTATCGATACCAGCCCCCCGGCCCATGAGTTAGTCTGGCTTTCCACCTATCTCGAAAGCTGGTTCCCCACGGTCAGGTCCATCCACCGCGTGAGGACCAGGAAATCCGGGGCTGCCCGCTTCATCGACCTGCATATCGTGGTCGACCCTGTTATGACCGTGATTGAATCCCACGCCATCACCGAAAAAATGACGGCGGAGGTCAGGGCGAAGCTCAGCGGCGCCGATTTAACCGTGCACATCGAGCCCTGCGACGGTACATGCAAGAAGTCCTGCATCAGCGGATGCATGCTTACTGGAAACGAGCGTCAGAAAATGCAGGTTTTAGCGGCAAAGAATAAGAAAATGTGAGGTCTGCTTAGTGAAAATAGTACGTTTCCAATTTCAAAATACCATCTCGTACGGTTCGCTTGAAAATGAACTTGTAACGGTGTACGAGGGCAGCCCGTTTCCCGTACAGGATGCCCAGTCAGCGGATTTCAAGGCTACAAAGAAGCAAATACCGTTGAAAGACGTCAGCCTGCTGGCGCCGTGCCAGGCCAGCAAGGTGGTATGCCTCGGACTGAACTACCGGCCGCATGCCGCTGAATTGAATATCAAGCTGCCGGAATTGCCTCTGCTCTTCCTCAAACCGTCGACTTCCATCATCGGCCACGGGGATGATATCCTGCTGCCGTTCAACCCTGAGCGGATAGACTATGAGGGCGAACTCGGCGTGGTCATCGGGAAGACTGCCAAAAACGTGGCCGAGGCTGACTACGCCGATTACATCCTGGGCTATACCTGTTTTAACGATGTCACCGACCGCGTCGCGCAGATCAAGGACGGGCAATGGACCAGGGCCAAGGGTTACGATACCTTTGCCCCCATCGGCCCGTGCATAGCCACCGTTATCTCCCCATTTAACCTGAAGCTCGAAACCCTGTTAAACGGCGAGATCAAACAATCCGGCAATACGAGCGACCTCATCTTCGGCATACCCAAATTGATCAGTTTCATCTCCGGCATCATGACCCTGCTGCCCGGCGACGTCATAGCCACCGGGACGCCGGACGGCATCGGCCCGCTGAAAGCAGGCGATACAGTTGAAATAGTTATCGAGGGGATCGGCACTCTCAGGAACCCTGTCGTGCCCGGCTAATAAATATTGCCCGGCAACTTTTTTAATTTAATAGCCATTTCTGCTATTATCCAGTAAGAGGCCAGCGGTATTACGGCAACAGGCTTGATTTTATCTAAGCGGAGGTATTTATAATGGGCATCAGCAGGTTTTATCTTCCCATACGCTTCATCATAGGCCCGGGCAGCCTTGCTCAACTGGGCAAAGAGACGGCCAGGCTGGGCAAATCAGCATTATTAGTCACGGGCTCAAAAAGCATGCGCAGCACAGGTGTGCTCGATAAGGTTGTCAACGACCTCAAAGAAAACGCCGTGAATTCAATAGTGTTCGACAGGGTTGAGCCCAATCCTCGTGCCTCCACCATAGATGACGGGGCTAAACTGGCACGCGGGCATAAAATCGATGTGGTCATCGGCCTGGGCGGGGGAAGCACGATGGACGCAGCCAAGTTGATCGCCCTGGCCAGCGTGGGCACGGACCCGGTCTTTGCCTATTACGAAGGTAAGGCCAATACAAAAATTAAGGCGCTGCCGATAATACTGGTCCCCACGGTGGCCGCCAGCGGCTCGGAGGCCAATAACGGGGCGGTCTTTACCAACTGGGATACACATGAAAAAGTGGTCATCATGCACCCCACAACTTACCCGCGGGTATCTATCGTGGATCCGGCGCTCACCCTTACCCTACCGGCCAGGACGACTGCCCAGGGCGGCGTGGATATCTTCTGCCACCTCGTCGAAAGCTATATCACCGCCCACGAGACTACACTCATCAACGATGCGATACGCGAATCCTCCATGCGCACCGTTGTGGAGTCCCTGCCCAAAGTGCTGGCCAAACTCGATGATATTGAGCAGCGCTCCAACCTTTCATGGGCAAGTACGATTGCCTGCTCACAGTTCGCCGGCCTGGGAGGCGGCACCGGTGTGATGAGCCTGCATGGCATGGAGCATCCCCTCAGCGGTGAATACGATATCGCCCACGGCGACGGACTGGCCTCACTGCTGATCGAATGGATGAAATACACTTACCCGGTGCGCGAGCAGCGTTTTGCACAACTCGGCAAGAACGTGTTCGGCGAGGCCGACGGCATCGCAGCCACCGAAAAGTGGCTCCAGCAGGTGGGCATGCGCGTCAACCTGCGCGGGCTGGGGGTAAAGGAAGCGGATTGCGGCAAACTTGCTGAAAACGCCCTCAAGACGGCGCCCTGGGTGAAATTCCATCCCCGGACGCTGGATAGCGAGACGATCGTCAATATATACAAGCAGTGCTTCTAATCGCTACTGTTGTCCGGCTGCCACCAGTTCGCGGGCGCCGTTCTTCCATTTCTCGGCGTTCTTGACCAGGGCTTCTGCGCTCTTTACCATCACGCTGCCGTTACGCTCGGAGCCCAGCATGGCGGCCAGTTCCTTCACCTTATCCTGGCCGTCCACCGTTTCCACCCTGCTGGAGGCCCTGCCTGACTCGATCTCCTTGACCAGCTTGAAGTGCATATCGCTGAAGCAGGCTATTTGCGGAAGGTGCGTTATACATAAGACCTGGTGGAAATTGGCTAAAGTAGCCAGTTTCCTGCCCACCGAATCCGCGCTTCTCCCGCCCACGCCCATATCTATCTCGTCGAAGACCAGTGTCGCGATGGGATCCGCTATTTTGAGGGCGCTTTTGATAGCCAGCACGATGCGGCTTGTTTCGCCGCCCGATACTATGGCCGCCATCGGCCGCATCGGTTCGCCCGGGTTTGTGGCCACCTGGAAGTCCAGCCTGTCTATGCCGTCAAACGTGTACGCGTAAGATTTACCACCGGCTATGGCAACTCCATCCGGGTCCTCCCGGCGTGAAAGCACTATATCAAATTTCGCCCATTGCAGGGCGAGTTCGGCCAGTTCCCCGTTGACCAGCCGGACAAGCTTCTCCGCGGCCTGCCGGCGCGCCAGGGAAAGCTGCTCGGCCTTCTTGCCCGCTTCCGCTTTCAATTCCATTATCCCGGCTTCCAGCCTGGCCTTCCTGTCCTGCCGGTCCTGCAAAGCCCCCAGTTCAGCTTGCGCTTTATCCCGGAAGGCAATAATATCTTTAATAGTATTACCGTATTTCCGCTTCAAAGCTGCCAGTGCTTCGACTCTCTGCTCCAGTTCCTCCAGCTTTTCCTGGCTGTTCTCGATTTTCTCAGCGTAGGCCCTTAATTCCTGCGCTGTATCCTCGATGTTAAGCAGGTCGTTCTCCAGTTTCTCCTTCCACGCCGTAAGATTGCCGTCCACTGAACTGATACCCCTCAGCGTTGTTAATGTCTTGTGTATCAACACAGAAACTGACCTGTCATCCCCATAGAGGTTGGCGTAGGCTTCCAGGCATCCGCCGCTGATAGCTTCGGCACGCCGCAGGATATCCCTTTCATTATGCATTTCCTCTTCATTCAGCTCCTCCAAACCTGCGCGGCCTATCTCCTCAACCTGGAATTGCAGCAGCTCAATATAGCCGTCTTTTTCCACCGACATCACGGATGAGAGAGCTTTCTCTTTATATCTTAGTTCTTCCACCAGTTTTTTCATCTCCCTGCGCGTGCCGGATAGGTCCCCGTAGGCGTCAACCAGGTTAAGCTGGTTTGTAGAATCCAGCAATGACAGGTACTCCATCTGGCCGTGTATATCCACCATGTGCCTGCCCAGTTGCTTCAAAAGCGACAGCGGCACCGCCCGGTTGTTTACCCTGGCCACGCTTTTCCCGCCATCCTGGAAATCCCGTGAAATTAAAATCATCCCGTTGGCTTCCGGGTCGATGCCGTTTTCCTCCAGTGTGTCCATAGTCCTCCCCACCGTCATTTCCGAAGGCCAGAATATGGCTTCGATACGCGCCGACTTTGTACCACTGCGTATCAGGCCCGAAGGCGCCCTTGAGCCCATCAATAGGCTCAGGGCATCCACCAGCAAGGATTTGCCGGTACCCTCCTCACCGCTGATAACATTCAGGCCCGGTACAAAGTGCATGGCCATATCCTTTATCACCGCGAAATTCCTGATATGCAGTTCACCTAACATAGCGGCCCTCCTGTATGCTCCACTTTATAATACAAGTGTACTACTATGTTATAGAACATCCGTGCTATTTGTCAAGGGGGGATGGAAAATGTTGACATTGGGAGGGCGTCTTTCGTCAGTTTATATAATTGTCAAAGGGTTTTAATAATAGCCCCTGCTTCCCTCACAGCCACCCCATTCTTCACCGGCTTGCCCTCGAAGGCAGTTTCGGCCAGTTCCCGGCTATAGTTTAGGACTCCGAGTACCTTCAAACCGTGTTTCTCCAATTCCTGTGTTGTGCGGGATGCCATAACTTCGGAAGCCATCTTATTAAGCACGACTCCAACCCGGCCAATGCCCATGCCCTGCGCCATCCGGGCAATCCGTTCGGCAACGGCAATCGACTCGAAAGATGGTTCAACCACGATCAGTATTGTATCGGCATGCCGTTCCACTCCTCTGCCGAAGCTCTCCACGCCCGCCTCCATGTCCAGAATAAGCAACTCGCCCTCTGTCAATTCGAGCTTTTCAACTATATGGCGGGCCGACTCTGCCAGCGAGCAGGCGCAGCCCTGGAAGGGGTCGAGTATCTTGCCCACCGCCATAAACCGTACACCATCCACAACCGAAATAAATCCCGGGGGGATATCTTCCATGGAAAACCGCTCACGCTCAGAGAACAGCCCGTCTTCGCCAAATAAATCGCTCAGCGGCCTGGGTTCGCCCTTGATCCCCAGCATCCTGCCCAGGCCGGGATTGGACTCATCGGCATCGATGACGATCACCCTGCGCCCGGCCTCTTTGAGCGCCAGCGTGAGCAGCGCTACGGCGGTCGTCTTGCCGGAACCGCCCTTGCCGCAAACAGCGACCTTGCTCACAGTTGATGTGCGGGCAGCATGCGCTTTCATATATTCCCGTATCTTCCTGGAGGCTTCCACCCTCTCTTCGGGCGTTTTGGCATAGCAGAGCCCGCAGTCGATGCAGGCATCGTCGTCATAATACGGCGCCCCCAGGGGGCAGTGGAAAAGTCCCATCTCAAATGTCCGACCGGCAAGGCAAGAGCCTGTTAACAGCTAATATATGCTCAGCGCCTCCGGCACATGCTCAAGCGGACGCACCAGCTTCATGGTCCGGGCGCCCGACCTGCAGGTGATGTTGCAGCTCCCGCAGCCGCGGCATATCTCGGGGTCGGAGAAGGCTTTCTCGCGCTCGATCCCGTCATACTTTTTCATGGAGTTGGCCTGGAACTGGCACCTCTCCACACAGACCTTGCAGCCTTTGCACTTTTCAGGATCAACCTGCGTGATAAAGCGGCTCTTCTCGGCAAACTTGATGGCCGAGCAGCAGCAGTAGTGGCAGTTGCAAAGAAGCTGGGTTACGTCGCGCTGGTTAACCGTGAGGTGCACTGTGGCAAGCCTGTCGTATTTCTCGATGATGGATATGGCCTCATCAGCGGATATCTTCCTGCCGGTCTTCCTGTCCAGGTTGTACTGCGCGGTGCGGTCCAGCGTTATGCAGGACTCATCCGGGATGCCGCACCAGCGGTCGGCGTGCGAGGCCTTGCAGCCGCAGCGCATGAGGGCTATCAGGTCACGCGACTTCAAAATGGCCCGGGCGTCCTCGAAGGACTGTACCCCCGGCACATCCTTGATGGCAGGCCAGCGGGGGACCACCCTGACCTCGCTGGTGTGATCTGGGCGAAGGTCCTTGGGCACAGGCTTGTTCATGGGACCTTCGATGAAACCCCACAGGTCATAATAAATCCCACTAAGGCTTTCATCAAAGGCGGGATTGCCCAGGGCGGCGTCGTGCAACTGCAGGAAAGTGCGCGCCATGTTGGGACCCTTCTTGGTGGGAAAAACCAGTCCTTTCTCGAAAAGCTCACGAATATGCCTGGTCACCACGGCCTTGTCCATGCCCAACCTGGCGGCGAAGGCATCCGAAACCTCCATCGACTTGCCCGACCCGGCGGGCAGGTCGGGATCGGGCAGAGCCGCCACGATCCTGGCCTGATCGTGGTTGGCCAGGCGGGCCATGATGCGCGGCATGAACTCCTTGTCCCCCGGGAAAATCTTGTTGGCCAACTCGAAATAGATAGGTTCGACAGGGAACTTGTTCTCTTCGATACGCGCCTTCAGCTTCGCATATATCTCAACAGGGTCTGCCGGTTTTGTCATCTGTTCTCTCCTTTCTTCCGAGGGATTATTTGAAACGGGCCGTGTATATTGTACAGCAAAATGACGGCATCAAACCCCGTTTTACCTGTTGACAATGTGGGACCTGTGATGTTAAATACCATGAAAAGTTATGAAATGACAACGAGGAGGTTGTATGGAAAAGCAGGTTCACGATTTCGATTTTCTCATCAAGGGCGGCCCGTATTCCCATATCATTGAGGCCAACGGCTTTTATTTCGTTTCAGGCATGACCCCGATAGACATCGAAAAGGGCATCATGATAACCGACGACGTTAAGAAAGGCACGGAACTGGCGCTCAACAATATAAAAAGGGCGCTCGAGCATATCGGCTGCGGCATGGACAAGGTCGTCAAGGCCACCGTCTATCTGCGCGAGATGGCCGATTTCAACGCTATGAACGAGGTATATAAAACGTTTTTCCCGCTTAACCCGCCGGCGCGCACCTGCATTGCGGTAAAGGAAATCCCGGGCAGTTCTCCCATCGAAATCGAAGTCATCGCACTTAAATAAAAGGCTATTATGATAGGATTGGGAGAGATTAAAGCAGCAAGGGGTAATATCGCTGACTTTGTCCATCGCACACCCCTGTTTTCCTCACAATCGCTGAGCAAATTGACCGGTCAGCAAATATGGCTCAAGGCAGAATGCCTGCAGAAAACGGGCTCATTTAAACCTCGCGGCGCCACTAACAAGATTAAAACCCTGGTGGGGCAAAAGACCGGGGGCGTGATAACCATATCCTCCGGCAACCACGGCCAGGCTACGGCCTATGTGGCGGAGCGGTTAGGCATACCTGCCGTTATCATGGTGGCTGATGGAACACCACAGGCGAAAATAGACGCTGCCAGGGGCTACGGCGCGGAGGTCATCATCGGCGGCAGCATGAACAACATCGAGCCCCTCATCGAAAAAGCCTATGCGCTGGCAGGTGAAAGAAACCTGGTCCCCATTCACCCTTTCGACGACCCCCTGATCGTAGCCGGACAGGGCACCATAGGCCTGGAGATACTCGAAGACCTGCCGGATGTCGATATTGTAACAGTGCCGGTCGGCGGCGGCGGCCTGCTGGGCGGTGTAGCCATAGCTTTGAAACAATCGCAGCCGCATATCAGGGTCTTCGGCATAGGCCCGGTTAACGCGTCCAGTATGTTCACCAGCTACCATGAGAAAAAGCCGGTGACATTGCACGATATGCCGGATACGGCGGCGGATGGCATCCGCACACCCATAATCAGCGAACTGACGCTCGAGCTTGCCCTCAAATACGTCGACGATATCATCACTGTAACCGATGAGGAGTTAATCGAGGCCATGCAGTTGATCTGGAGCCGGTCAAAGCTGGTCGTCGAACCATCCGGTGCATCGTCCTTTGCCGCCGTTAACTCGAAAAAGATCCCCAAAGCGGCCAATGCCAAAATAGCCTGTATACTGAGCGGCGGCAACGTTGACCTGAAAAAGGCTGCAAAATACTTATATTGTAAGTAAGCAGGGAGGTGTTAGTATGAAAATATTCATGCGTACTTGTATAGCGGTCATCCTCGTACTTATTTTATTGATCGGCGGCGGGTACTTTTTCGTAAAATCAACTTTGCCCAATTACGCAGGAAGCTATACGGTTACGGGTATCGGAGGAAAGGTCGAGATTATCAGGGATACCTATGGTATACCGCATATATTTGCCGGCACCAAAAACGACCTCGTCTTCGGCCTTGGATACTCCATGGCGCAGGATAGGCTCTGGCAAATGGATATCCTGCGCAGGGTTTCGCTCGGCCGTTTATCTGAACTTTTCGGTGAAATCGCCCTGGATGCAGACAGATTCGCAAGGGTGCTGGGCTTTGGACGCGGAGCGGAGAACGCGCAAAATAACCTTACCGCAGCGGAAAAAGAGTATTTCGAAGCCTTCCTGAGCGGCATCAATCTCTATATAGAGACCAAGGACAGCGAGTTACCCCTGGAATTCCGTGTGCTTGGGTACAAACCTGAGCCGTTTACGATACGGGACATGCTTGCCGTCACCGTATATCAGTCATTTCTCAATAGCCATAACTGGAAATTTGAACTCTCACGCTCCTCGGCCAAAACCCTGCTTGGCGACGCAAGGGGCAAGGAATTGTTTCCTCCTCTGACATACCATGGTCCTTACATGACTCTCCCCGGTGACCATGCCGGTCTGGAAGGAATACCCCAGGTCAAGAAAGATGCCGGCAGCGCTGTAAGCGCAGATTTAATAGTGGATCCCCTCATGGTTGCCGAAGTGCTGAAGGCCGATGCGCTTTTGGCGGAATTTAGCGGGCTTACCAGCACAACGGTCCATAGCAATTGTTGGGCCGTTTCGGGCAAGAATACGAAATCGGGAAAGCCGATTCTGGCGAATGACTATCATATGCCTTTGCTCCTCCCGTCCTTGTGGTATGAGGCGCACCTGAGCGGGGGCGGTATCGATGTGACAGGTATAACACTCCCCGGGCTGCCTGCGGTTGTCGCCGGGCACAATCGCTATATCGCCTGGGGTGCTACCACTACGGGAGCGGATACCCAGGATATCTATGTCGAGAAAGTCAATCCCAATGACATCAGTGAATACCTGTACAAAGAAAAATACGAACCCTTCATTGTCGTTCCCGAAAGGATTTATTATAAAGCGGGGAATGAAAAGAAATATGTCGAGCAGAAGGTACTCGTCAGCAGGCACGGTCCTATAATCAACTCCATAATAAAAGGTCCCGGGAAAGACGGCCCGCCGCTGGCCCTCAGAAACGTAGATGGGGCAATGAACGGGTTGATCACTTTCTCAATGGATATTATGGAGGCGAAAAGCTGGCCGGATTTCAAAGGGGCGCTCTCCCACTATAATGCATTTACATGGAATTGGGTATATGCCGACAGGGATGGCAACATCGGCTTCAGGGTAAGCGGAATGATCCCGGTGAGGACAAAAGGTACCGGCCTTGAACCCGTTCCGGGCTGGGATGGTGAGCATGAGTGGAAAGGAGTTATCCCATTTGACGATCTTCCCGAGTTGTACAACCCTGAGGAAGGGTATATTGTCACCGCTAATAACGAAATATCGGACGGGCGGTATCCATATCAGATCCAGTCAAGCGCCTTTGTCCTTCCCTACCGGTCAATGAGGATAGAAGAGCTGATAAAATCCGGCGGACCTGCAACTTACGAGAAGATGAGGGACATCAGGGCTGATACCAATTCAAGGCTTGGCCTTGCAATCGATAAGCTTGTTATTGACGCTGTTACGAGGCTCCAGGTCAAAGATGAGCGGACAACAGAGCTTGTGAGCTATCTCAAACAATGGGATGGCTCTGCCGACGTTAAGAGCGTGGGCATGACCATAGCCTACGAGGTATTTGCCCGGGCGATGGACAACCTATACGGGAACAAGCTGGATAAACAGCTATACCAGGATTTTACCAACCAGATGTACTACTCTTCGGGGGTTTGCCTGCTTATGCTGAGTGATGGTTCTTATACTTCCTGGTATGATGACCCGTCAACCCAAACAGTCGAGAGCAGGGATGAGATACTGCTGAAAAGCCTTAAGGATGCTGACAGGGAGCTCACTGCTTATTTTGGCAGAGACATCTCGAAATGGCAATGGGGAAAGGTACATACATATACATTCAAACACGCACTTGGCTCCGTCGCTCCCTTCAAGTGGCTTTGGAATATCGGGCCATTTCCATTTCCCGGCGACATCTCGACGGTGAGGCCAGGCTTCTTTTTTGATATATCCAAGAAGCCCTATGAGGTAACGGAAGGCTCATCTATGAGCCATGTTGTTGATTTCGGTGATTTCGACAATGCCACGTACATTATCAGCACCGGGGAATCGGAGAGGTGGCTTTCTCCGTACTACGGCGACCAGACACAAATTTGGATGGACGTGCAATGTATTCCCATGTGGATGGACAGGCCAGTCATCGAAAAGAATATTAAGGCAAAATTGGTATTTGAGCCTCACAAGTAATTTCAGTCAAAGCTGTTGCATCGATCCTCTCCCACAAAACTCGCGTTCCGTCTAGCCCGGCTTCCCGGGAGAGGATCACGTAACGGTGGTCACTGCTTCGCGGCCAGTTCCCTGCCTTTATTCAGCGCTGCGATATTTTCCTTGACGGCTTTGGGGAACATATCCTTAATTGTTTTTTCTATAGCTTCCTGGCTGATAGCCACCAGGCCTGTCTGGATGAGCGCACCGATAAGGATCATGTTGGCCAGCATGGTATTGCCCAGCTTTTGCGCCTCCTCGGTTGCCGCCACCACGTAGGTTTTGGCCGACATGCTGGTTACCTGCTTAAGCAGTGACTCCATATCCGGATAGCCGGCCCCTGAGCCGGTGAAATCAACGGGATGGATGGGACGGGGATTGAGCACTGTGACCAAGTTTTGATTGCCGTAGGACTTAAGCACCCTCAGCGTCTCCACCGGCTCCATGCCCAGCACTATATCAGCCTGGCCCTCCGGGATCAGCGGGCTGTACTGCTTTTCGGCCGAGATTTTCAGATGGCTCATGACCGAACCGCCTCGCTGCGACGCGCCGTAGGTCTCGCCGATGGTGACAAAGTAGCCGTCATGCACAAGGGTATTGCCCAATACGAGCGTGACCATTACGTTACCCTGGCCGCCGACACCAGCCACGACCACGTTGATGGGGTCCTTAGCAAGCTTCTTCATGCTACTGCCTCCTTCGTGATAGCGCCTTCGGGGCACACATCGGCACAGACTCCACACTCGTTACAAATCACTTCGTCGAGCTTAGTTTTACGGGCCACCGGGTCCCATATCAAGCCAGGGCAGCGGAAAACCCGGGTACACAGCCGGTTGCATCCGCAATCCTCGCCCAGGCACTTCTCAGGATCTATTTTCATCTTGTAAGGCTTTTCTTCTTTCTTCTGCCTGACCAATTCGCAGGTGCGGCGCATGATGGCAACCCTCGCACCTTCTTTCTGCTCGATTAGGTCGAGCATGGTCCGCGTGGTGTTTTTCAAATCGAAGGGGTCGCACACCTCCACACGCGCACCGATGGCCCGGCAGATATTCTCCATACTGATCTGCGCAGCCGGTTCGCCCATGGCGGTCAGCTCGGTGCCGGGGTGCGGCTGAAAACCGGTCATGGCCGTGGCGCCGTTATCGAGTATCACCAGTGTGAAGTCGGAATGGTTATGCACTCCATTGACAAGACCGGGGATGATGGAATGGTAAAAAGTGGAATCGCCCACCACGGATATTACCGGCTGGTCAAAACCGAAGCGGTGCAACTGGCCGAAGCCGTTGGCCAGCCCTGCCCCGGCGCCCATGCACTGGTGAGTTCGTGTTTGGAAGAACCCCGCGGGGCCCAGCGCCATGGAATAGCAGCCTATATCACCTGTGACAAAGCCGTTGCGCCCGTCCATAGCCAGCGCGTTCTTGATGGCCCAGAAGGAAGCCCGGTGCGGGCAGCCAGGGCAAAAGGTCAGCAGCCGGTCCATAATGTACTGCTGCGGCACGGCTTCCACTTTCTTCATGTACTCCGCGTCGCGGGGGGCGTACTTGATATCCAGCACGCCGGTGATGGCCTTGATCACCGTGTCAGGCGTCAGCTCGCCAAAGGAATTGAGGTGCCGCGTGTGGTTGCCATAGAACAGGTTACGCTTGCTCTCGGGAGAGAAACCGGCGGCGAATTCCATGATAACGCCCTCCAGGAAGGGGTCGGTCTCCTCGATGAAAAGCACCTTGTCCGCCCTGGACAGACAGCTCTTTACCAGCTTCTCGGGCAGCGGCCACAGTGTGCCCAGCTTCAATATACCGATGCGGTTTTCAGCTTTGAGCGCGTTTACCGCATCCTGCGAGTACAGCCAGCCGGAACCCGATGTAACGATCAGCAGGTCGGGTTTCTCGGGGCCGACATATTTGTTATACGGGGAGGCCTCGAATTTCTCCCTTACCTTGTCCAGACGCATGTGCTGGAACATGTGCCGGAATGAACTTGGCACGCACATGATGGGTGTGGGCATGGGCGCGGCCGGGTCGAAGTACTGCTCGAAGCGCGCCTTGTGCTCGACCTTGGGTATCACCCCCAGCCTGATATTGCCCCTGGCATGCGCCACGCGGGTCACGCTGCGCATGATGCAAATGGTGCCGAATTCCTCGCTGATATCGTACAGGTAGGGCATCATGTCCTTGGCTTCCTGAAAATCGCCCGGCTCAACCAGCGGTATATCCAGCCACTTGGAGACGGGACGCGAATCGCTCTCGTTGGAGCTGGAATGGGCAGCGGGATCATCGCCCACGATCAGCACCAGGCCCTTCTTGCCGATACCGCTGAGGATGACCGTGGAGAGGAAGTCGATAACGGTATTCAGGCCATTCATCTTCATGGCCACCAGCGAGCGTATGCCGGCGAAGGACGCGGCAGCCCCCGCTTCCATGGCTACCTTCTCATTTACCGACCACTCAACGTAAATATCACGTTTCTTGGCTACTTCGGCCAGGCTGCCGAGGATCTCCGAAGATGGTGTTCCCGGGTAAGCTGACGCCCATCCGATGCCCGCTTCCAGCGCTCCCCGCGCCATGGCTTCATTGCCTATAAATAACTGGTTGCTGCCGGGGGCATCGATGTCGATATTAGGCATATTAATGTCCTCCCTGTACGGTTACCCGGTGACCGAGCAGCTTTTCCTTGAGGTTATTGGAAATGCCGAGGTACATCAGGTCATTTTTATCGCCGGTTTTCTTGACTATCTCCTGCACGGCCCGTGCCTTCTTGATTAAGGAAGCTTCTTTCAGGTGTGCCAGGCTCTGCGCCGGCAGGTCCTTTATTTCAAATTTACCCTTCTTTTTGGCATCTTCGATTATATCCATGCCCTGCTGGGTGCGGACTATAACTGTATTCCAGCCTTCGACACCCTCCACCGAACCGACGGATATATCGGTAAATTCCGCCGTCATATCGAGGCAGTAAGCGCAAGTAGACATGCGGTACTTCCTGACCTCGTCCAGCGGGAATGATTTTATCTGCTTGCCCATATATACATCGAATTTGTTGGCGGGCGGGGGCGGGATATCGAACTTCTTAACCGTCGCCAGGTCAACGTTGTTCTTGAGGAACTCGTAGAAGCGGTCATAGGCCAGCGCCCAGGTGCAGAACAGACCAATCGAGAGTCTGACGTTATCCAGGCTGGCCCTCTGCGCTGGCGGGTCAAGGCGCATCTTGGCCAGGGCAATGGCCTGGCAGGGTGTGACCACGATGCCCAGCCTGTCCTTGCTGTCTTTAGGCGTCCTGTTGAGGGATTCCAGCACGGGGTGGGCCATGTAACTGGAACCCGCGCTTGCCATGACCTCCGTGGCAGAATGCGCCACGTAACCCGCCGGTAACTTATCCTCGTCAGTCCTGGTCGTTATGGCCGCATTTATCAGTCCGTTTTCCATGGCCAGCAAGAGCAGCGTGGTGACCGTGCCGCCATATTGTGCCTGTGACCTCACTTTAGCGTCCTTCGACCTGGCCATGAAAACATCTTTCACAGTCCCGATCTCGGCTCCGCTGAAGGGAACTCCCAGCGATTTATTGCTTATTAAATCAAGGTCGGTATGCGTCCGCGGACAGTATTCGTAACAATGGCCCTCCTCGCGGGTGCAAAGGTCCAGCATGCGTATCTTTCCCCGGTAAAAGACTGTGTACGGGCAATCCCCGATGCATGCTCCGCACAGGGTGCACAGGCCTTTATCGATAACCTCCTTGAATAGTTCTCCCATGCCTTTTGTTTTGGTTACCATTTACACCTCCCTGGATTTCGTTTGGACAAACAGGTAAATTGAAACAGCAACGATTATTCTAAAACCACTGCAACTATTATTCAAATTCAATTCACCTGATACGAGATTGCTTCGTCGCTGTGCTCCTCGCAATGACGGGTGTGGGTTGGTTTGTTTCGTCGCTGCGCTCCTCACAATGACGAATTAGGGGCGGCCTCCCCGCAATGACGAATACAAAAACGTCATTGCGAGGCCGCCGCAGCGGCCGCGGCAATCTGTCCCCGGTGGCTGGATTGTTTCGTCGCTGCGCTCCTCACAATTCCATTACCTGCCGCGTTTCATGATTGCGCCGAGGTTGGCCGGGCCGACCAGCTCGCAGTACAACTCCAGGTAGCCCCGCGTGACTTTTTTCTGCGGGTGAACCAGCTTCTTTCTCCTTTCCGCCAGGATAGAATCGGACACTTTGAGCTGCAGCAGGCGTTGTTCAACGTCTATCTCGATAATGTCGCCGTCCTGTACAAGCGCTATGGCGCCGCCCACGATGGCCTCGGGCGACAGGTAGCCGATGCAGGCGCCCTCGCTGTAGCCCGAAAAACGGCCGTCGGTGATGGTATAGCACGAGTAATCGAGGCCCAGCATCTTCTGCAGCACCCGGAAAAGGGCCATCTCCCGCATGCCCGGCCCTCCCTTCGGGCCCTCATAACGGATGACAGCGACATCGCCAGCCTTGATAAGGCCTCCAGTAACTGCTTTAATAGCCTCCTCTTCCGAGTTGTAGACCCTGGCCGGTCCGCTGAAACGCCACAGATCAGCCGGCAGGCCGACCTGCTTGATGACCGCGCCGTCCGGCGCAAGGTTACCCCTCAGGACGGCCATGCCGCCATAAGGATGGACGGGATTGCTTAGCGGTCTGATGATATCGTCGTCGAAAATTTCAAATCCCCTGATATTCTCAGCCATGCTCTTCCCGGTGACAGTCATCACGGAGCCTTCCACCTTCCCTTCCAACCTTTTGAGCACGCCCGGCACACCGCCCGCGCGGTCGAAGTCCACGACATAGTAAGGGCCGTTGGGCTCCACGTTGGCCAGGTGCGGCGTGGCGCGGGACTCTTTATCAAATTCGGAGAGGTCCAGCGAAAGCCCCAGTTCATACGCTATGGCGGGCAGGTGAAGCACGGTATTCAGCGAACCGCCGATCGCCATGTCCACCATTAGGGCGTTCTTCAGGCTGGCAGCCGTCATTATCTTACCCGCTGTAATACCCTTTTTCAGAAGATCCACTATCTGCTCGCCCGCCCGTTCGGCCAGCCTGAGCTTATTGGCCATGACCGCCGGGGCGGTCCCATCGCCGGGAAGGCTCATGCCCAACGCTTCCGAGAGGCAGGCCATGGTATTGGCGGTCCCCATGCCCCAGCAGGCGCCCGCGCAGGGATAGAGGCTGGCCAGGCCCTCTTCCCGCAGGCACGGCTCAAGGCCCATTATCTTCCCGGCCGCCGGGCCCTCGGCTTTGGTGGATATCTGCATCTTCTCCCTCGCCCAGTAACCGGGAGGGGCGGAGCCGCCGGTCACCACTATGGCGGGTATATCCAGCCTGGCCGCGGCCATCAGCAGGGCCGGGATGATCTTGTCACAGGAGCCGACTAGGACGACGGCGTCGTAGCGGTGCCCGCGCACGGCAACCTCGATGGAATCTGTGATTATCTCGCGGCTGGGCAACACGTAATCGTTCCCCTGGTGCGCCTGGGCCAGTCCATCGCACAGGGCGATGGTGCCAAATTCGAAAGGTATGCCCCCGGCGCTGCGTATCCCGGCCTTCACTTTATCAACTACTGAGCGGAGGTGTACATGGCCGGGATGCATCTCGGCATAGGTGTTGGCCACCGCTACAAACGGCTTCTTTATCTCATCGTAGGTCATCCCCGTGGCATAAAGCCATGTCCGCCGTATCATGGACAGCGGGTCATCGCCCGAGTAAACGCCGCTCATCTCCTTGGGATTAATATTTGATTCAGCCAACTCGTTCACCTCCTTTAGAAAGTCGCCCCCTTCTTGAGGCAGTTGAATACCGAGGACCTGTTTATCTCGGCGCTGGTCAGGCCTCCTCCGGCAGTGCGCATGATGCACTCGAATATCTCCCGCCCGACATCCCCCACGGTTTTGCCCGCGTCTAATATGGAGCCGGCATTGACGTCGATATCGCCCTGCATGTTATGGAAGGTGGTGGAATTGCTGGATACCTTGATGACGGGGACCGCCGGGAAGCCGGCAGGTGTGCCGCGCCCGGTGGTGAAGACTATGATCTGCGCGCCGCCGCCGGCCATGCCGGCCATGGCGTCGATATCATAGCCGGGCGTATCCATAATGATGAGACCTTTCTTAGTCGGCCGGGCGCTATAGTCCACGACTTCACGTATGGGCGTACTGCCGGACTTGGCATTGCAGCCCAGTGATTTCTCGGTTATGGACGATAGCCCGCCGTCGATATTGCCCGGGGCGATGACCAGGCCGGCCAGTTCGCCCAGCGCATCTTTAACGTATCTCTCGTGACCGAGTATCAGCTTCTGCAGCTTCTCGCCCAGTTCGGGACTTTCGCAGCGGCCCTTGAGAATGTGGTCGGTGCCGATCATCTCGGTAACCTCGCCCATGACCACAGCGGCCCCCTCACCCACCAGCATATCGGCAGCCACTCCCAGTGAGGGGTTGGCAGTAACACCTGAGAAGGCGTCCGAGCCGCCGCACTTGAGCCCCACCAGCAGTTCGCTCAACGGCGCGGTTTCCCTTTGCTGTCCTTCAAGCTGTTTGATAAATCTCTCGATAATATCAATGCCCTTTTTAGTGGTGGCCGCGCTGCCCATTTGCTGTATGACCAGAGCCTCGGCCGGCTTACCTTTTACCGCATCTACCAGGTGCTCAGCCTTGAGCAACTCGCAGCCCAGCCCTATAGCCAGCACCGCGCCGACATTGGGATGGTTGACCAGTCCACTGAGCATGGTGAAACTGGTGCCCCAGTCATCGGGGCCGTAGCCGCAGCCGTAGGCATGCTGCACGGTAACGATGTCCGGAAAAATGCGCCCCAGCGCATCGACTACCCCGTTGGCGCAACTGACCGATGAAACGACCAGCACGTGGTTGCGCACACCGTACCTGCCGTCCGCCCGCTTATATCCTTTGAATTCCATCTCTGACACGCTCCTTCATTCAGATCCGTTCGATGGGCTGTGTATTATGCACATGCACCCACTGGCCCTGCTTGATATCGTCCCTGGCCTGAACGATGGGCTCGCCGTACCGGATAATATCCCCTCCGGCTTTGATGTCGCTAAGCGCGATCTTGTGACTGGCCGCGACGTCCTCAGTCGCCGACAGCAGCTTGACGCCATCGACCACGACATCTTCGCCACAGACAATTTGTTTTATGGCAATGACCACGTTGTCGCGGGGATTCACTTTCAATGCATTATTGGTCATGGCAACCTGTTCTCCTCTTTAAAGCGGGCTATTTATTTAACAGTTAAGCGGAGATAAACTGTACGGTACCGTCCGGAACAAGGGCAACCCTGGCGCTGCCGGGGTATT
>Ga0315276_10001743_pt1 | contig 19571 bp, 15 predicted proteins | sample YL17G05_0_MG_FD_204542 | JGI IMG/M metagenome (GOLD analysis project Ga0315276, IMG submission 204542) | Sediment microbial communities from Yellowstone Lake, YNP, Wyoming, USA - YL17G05_0 | ecosystem: Environmental > Aquatic > Freshwater > Lake > Sediment | place: USA: Wyoming | collected... | reverse complement strand
TAAACCGCAATAAACGAAGCATGACTCTCAATCTAAAGACAAATCAGGGCATCCAAATCCTCAAGGAACTGATCCAGCAATGTGATGTGCTGGTAGAGAACTTTCGAGTAGATACCATGGATAAGTGGGGATTGAGTTATGAAACTTTGCAACAATTGAAGCCAGGCCTGATCTATTGCTCCATTTCCGGGTATGGATATACAGGACCTTACCGGAATCTTCCCGGTTATGATTTCATCATTCAAGCCCAAGGTGGGGTGATGAGCATTACAGGACCTGAGGAAGGTGAACCATGTAAAGTAGGCGTAGCAATTGCAGATATTACTGCAGGTCTATTTGCGTGCAACGCCATTCTAGCTGCTTTATATGATCATCAGAAAAGTGGTAGAGGCCAGCGAATTGATATATCCTTGCTTGATTCGCAAATTGCCTGGTTGGCAAATGTGGGTAGCAATTACCTGATATCCGGTGAAAAACCCATGCGATACGGTAATGCGCACCCGAATATTGTCCCATACCAAACGTTTAAAGCCAGTGACGGTTATTTTGCTCTTGGGATTGGTAATGATGGACAATGGAAGCAATTCTGTGAAAGAGCAGAAAAAAAAGAATGGGCTGAAGATGACCGATTTAAAACCAATGCCAACCGGGTAGAGAATCGTAAAATTCTAATCCCATTATTAGATGAATTATTTCTTCAAAATGAGATTGCTCACTGGTTATCCATATTGGAGTCGGTCGGTGTGCCTTGTGGACCGATTAACACAATCGACCAATTATTTGATGACCCTCAAGTGCAAGCTCGTGAGATGGTCATACAAGTGGATCATCCGAGTGCCGGAGTAATTAATATGGTGGCTTCACCATTGAAAATTCCGACTGCCCCTGTGAAGGTACGGTTACCACCGCCTACGCTTGGAGAACACACTGAAAAAATATTACATGATCTGTTGGGATTTGATCGAAATACCGTGGAGGAGCTCAAGACCTCACAGGTTATTTAGATAATCCGATTTCATTCCTTGTGTCATCGATCGGCAATCCCTCCGTAGGTGAGTCGTTTAAAGTCCTTAAGGGCGCGATCGATTTCATCAATAGATATTAAATGTCCATCTTTGATGTGTTTTAATTCGCCAGCACTAACCTTCTCCAGTGCCACTTCACGGATGGTGATATTACGTAGCATGGCTTCTTTGACCAAGGTGGCACTGACTGCGTAGCCGATGAGGGGATTAAGCGCTGTGGCGACAATTGCATTCCTGGCCAGCCAAGCTTCTGCTTTGGCACGGTTAGCCTGTAAGCCAAGTACACATTTTTGGGTAAAAGCGGTGATGGATCCAATCGTTACCTGCATCATCTCAAACAGGTTATGGGCAATGATGGGCATCATCACGTTCAGCTCAAGCTGACCTGCTTGTGATGCCAGGGATACCGTCAGGTCGCATCCCTGGATATGGAACATAGCCATATTGAGCATTTCAGCCATGACCGGGTTGACTTTACCAGGCATGATGCTTGAGCCCGGTTGCACAGGTGGAAGGTGAAGCTCATCAAGCCCAGTGGATGGACCTGAAGCGAGTAATCGAAAATCATTAGCAATCCGGGTCAATGTGATGGCAAGGGTGCGCAATGAGGCAGAGAAATCAGCAGCATCAGCCATCGACTGCATTGATTCAAACAAGTTATCCGAGCTATATAAAGGAAATCCAGTCAATTCAGAGAGACGACGGACCATACGGCCCTGGTATTCCGGATGGGCATTCAGACCCGTGCCAGTAGCAGTACCACCGATCCCTAATCTCCGTAGACGATCTCCTGCATGGCGGATGCGTTCAGCATCGCGCTGGACGGCGGTGGAATAGGCACTAAACTCTTGTCCGAGGCGCACCGGAACAGCATCCTGCAAATGTGTGCGACCTGATTTTACGATATCGTCAAATTCCAATGCTTTTTGGTGTAAAGCAGAGGAAAGCCCATCGATTACCTCCAATAACTCTCCCAGCCGCCATAAACAGCCAAGCCGGATTGCGGTGGGAATGGTGTCATTGGTCGATTGAGACATGTTGACGTGGTCATTAGGATGAACCAGGTATTCGCCTAACCGGCCACCGAGCAGGAGCGTGGCACGGTTGGCAATTACTTCATTCACATTCATGTTATGGCTGGTGCCTGCACCCGCTTGAAAGGGATCTACCAAAAATTGGTCATCCCACTTACCGTCAATAACTTCTTGAGCAGCTGTAATAATCGCTGCAGCAATTTCATTGTTCAACAGGCCCAGTTCCTGGTTGACTTCAGCTGCAGCACGTTTGATTACTGCCATAGACCATATGAATGCACGCCAAGGACGGAGCCCTGAGATATTAAAATTGAATATTGCTCGCTGTGTTTGGGAACCAAAGAGAGCATCCTCAGGGACGTTCACGACCCCCAGGGAATCACGTTCGATTCGAGTAGGTTTATCCATAGCACCATTCCTCCTGAGATACGCTTATTATTCAGGATTATACGTCAAGGATGGATAGGTTTTCGTGAGGAGAAGATTAATGAGACGGGATACGCTCGTTGACCTGACTGGCCAGTGTATTGAATTGCATGGCAATGATGCCGTCTGGTTGGACGGCGGTTAAAGGAACAGCACGCTCTGATGCCCGATAAGCCTGCTCAACAACAGGTGGAAAACCCATAACAACGGGGTATCCTAATATCTGTTCCACTTGGCTGATATTGAGGACAATATCGGAGCGAGTGCGATTGACCAATACGGTACTCATGGTTTTAACACTACCAAAGCCTTTTAGATGAAGTTCACTGGCGAGGAGTTTGGAGCGTTTGATGGGTACAGGCTGGGGTTCAACCACCATAATCAACTCATTACATTTATTCAGGATGGTGTTTAAGCCCGGATGGAAATTCGTTCCAATATCCAATACCACCAATGCAGCCAGGCTTGACAAGTAATCGAGCACGAGCTCCAATTGGGGTGTGGAGGCGGCATATTCCACATTTTCGGTTTTATTAGTGGCGGATAGGATTTTGATCCCAAAGCTGGTCTGGATCAGCTCGTTGGCTACACTGTCCGTGGTGATTTCCATGAGCTCCTTACCAAGCAAATTCGGTAAGCCGACTGGTTCTGTGAGATTGAGATCTAACGCCCAAGAGCCTTGCCCTGGTTTCATCTCAGCAGCAATTACCTTAATATTGTATTTCTTTGCATAGGTGATGGCTAGATTTAAAGCCATCGTGGATACACCAGCACCTCCGGTTGCAGAGATGATTCCTACCATGTAGCCTTTATCACCAGCGACTTCAACCTTGGAAAACTTTTGTGCCAAGAGATTACGAATATTTGCCTGCAGATCAATAGGGTGAATGGGTTTGGTCAAGTAGAGGTTTACTCCCGCATCATACCCAGCCAATTTATCCTCGATGGTTGTTTTGGCGGTGAACATAAGGATGGGAGTGGTAGCAGTCTTGGGATTCCGCCGTAGGTTGCGACTGACTTCATAGCCATCCATACCAGGCATCATGACATCAAGGATGATCAGATCAGGATGCTCAATCTGCACCCTTTCAAGAGCTTCCATACCTGAAGTGGCTGATACCACGGTATAACCTAAACGGCTCAACATGATATTGATAAATTTGACGGTATCGGGATCATCATCGACGACCAGAATTTTATCAGCCATAGTAGACTCCTCAGATGGGTATAATCACCATTAACAGTTTAGCATAATTTGTAATTTGGGGCAATCGGGAATAAGCATTATCCCTAACAATAGTGAAAGGTGGAAAGCATCTACTCACTTCCTCTCCACTTCCACCCACATTTGTTTGCCATCCGTGGTGAGCTCAATCCAGCCATTCAGGTCCGTACGGAGAAGGTTGTAGCCCTCCAAAGCATCCAGGGTTTCGGGTGAGGGGAGTCCAGCGCGGTCGGCAGGGGTGACGCTGAGTATGGCAAGCTGGGGATGTAAGAAGGAGATGAAATCGGGCGGGTTAAGGGGGGCGTAGCCTGACTCGGCTAATAGAACAGCCGTGATATTGCGCATACTTGAAGTGCTCTGGAGACTTTGCAGAGCGCTGAAATCCATACCCATGGGCAGGAGCATTCGGAAGTTATCCCATTCCAGGAGCAGGACTGCACCCCCAGGGTGGGTGGAAAGCACTTCCAGGGATGCGCCTGGACCTAAATCCAGGGCATGACCAGGTTGCATGCGGGTGATGGGGATGGAAAAGGTGTGCAGATCAGCCCATAAGTCGGTGGCGGAGCGGGTGCCATAGTTGTTACCTGCCCAAAGCACATTTGATGGGGTAAAACGCTCCATGTTACCCGAAAGAGAGGATAGATCTTCGTTGTTGATATCAGCGACTACGAGCCAATCCAAGGAACGACTGAAGGGTGGGAGACGCCTGCCGAGGGCATCAGATAGGCGGAGGATGCTGGGACCGCCATTAATCAACACGGAGCGCCCAGCAGGGGATTGAATGAGGACGGCATCACCTGTGCCGACATCCAATATTGTCACATGCAGTAAACCATCAGGGGCAGAAAACGCGGCTTTCCAGATCATGACTGTGAGAACAGCCAAGAGGGTGAGCGGGATAGCAGGTGTAAGGCGGGTGGCCAGGGTAGAAAGGCGAGCGTGGGAGAACGTGATAATAAAAAGAACAGCATAGAAGAGCAAGATGAGAGGGAATCCAATTTGACCTAAAGGTATAGAACCATGGGGAACGGCTGACATCCACTCCACCACACGGATGGTGTAGGCTGTGAATGGCCAGGCTGCCCATGCGAGAAGCTGACCCAATGGCTGGAAGATCATCCCAGTGAGGACTGATAGCCCACCCAGCACCATTAGAGGGGGCTGGGCAGGGAGGATAAGCGGATTTGCAATAATAGAGGTAAATGATATACGCTTGAAATAGTAAATCATGAGGGGCAGGGTGGTGAGCTGGGCTGCCAATGTGATGAGAAAATAAGCGCCAACCGGACCAGCCAGGTGTTCGGCTTTGTTGCGGGGAATGAAACGTGTAATAAAACTTGTAAACCCATTTGTAAAGGGTTCAGCATAGAGCATGATTCCGAGCGTGGCTGCAAAGGAAAGCTGAAAGCTGACATCCCACAATACGAAAGGGGTGAGGAGAGCCATCAATGCAGCTACGAATACCAGACTATTCAATCCAACTTGTCGACGACCGATCAGAATGCCAAGAAGCATGAGCATACCCAAGATGGCGGCTCGGACAACCGCTGGGTTGGCTCCCACCATAAGGGTGTATAAAATGATACCAATGGCAGTAACAATGGCACCACGGCGCATGCCCAATAAACGAGTAAACAAAAAGGCAAATAATGCAACGATGATGGTTATGTTGAAGCCGGAGATAACGATAATATGACTGGTGCCAGTGATTCGAAAAGCTTCCTGGATCTGTGGCGTGATTCCTGATTGGTCACCAAGCAAGATGCCAGCCATTAATCCAGCTTCGGGATCTGGGTATAGTCTGTAAACGACATCCAGAGCATGCTGACGGAAGGAGTACAGAGCAGACATGATCAAGCTTCCTTGACTATGCTGGAGCAAGCTAGATGATGGGTAGGCCATGTAGCTGTAAATCCTATGGCTGGCGAGATAATCGCGGTATGAGAAATCCTCGTTTTCAGAGGGTGTCACAAGGTGACCTTGCAGGTGGATACGATCGCCATAAAGAAAGGTAGTGCCAGAAGAAACCCTGGCAAGGATTAGACCATGAACCGCTGTAAATTGAGTTTCATCCACATTTCGGAGTTGCTCGATGCGCAGGCGTAAGTTAGTGTAGGTATCGCGATTGTCTGGTGGGTCAACCAAAACGCCCTCCAGGATCAATTCGGCTGGTTGGTCATTGTAATAAGCGATGAAAGCTGGATTTATTACTGGCTGGGAGGCAATGTAGCGGATGGCACCCAGGGAGATGAAGAGGAGAAGCAAGGGATAAAGCCTCAAACTGGATATCTTTAGCTGTTGAGTGAAATTCGATAAAGACGGGGGAATTATTTGAGACCAACGATGGTAAACAGGTGGGAGCAAGAGCAGAAGGAATATTATGGCAGGTATTGTCCATCCAAGGATGGATATGGGCAGGTTGGCTGCCAGGAGGATGCCACTCAGAAAAGCTAAAGAGAGCCAAAGCAAGGGCATGGGAAAGAAGGAGTTAAATCATCTAGTTAAATAATCCGAAATCGAACAGAAAGACTGAATTTCTCTCATGAATCTTCCATATCCAGGTGGAAGCGATGGAGAAAGCGGTGGTAAAAGGGAGCAAAGATCACGCCCACGACCACCAGGAAGATGATACCGGAATAAAGGGCATAAAAGGAGGCGAAAATCTTACCAGCAAAAGTATGCAGCACATCTACTGGACCCATACCGCCCAAAAGCATAGAAGCATTCACAAGGGCATCGACCCATGCAAGCCCCTCGAGGTAGTGATAACCAAACACACCCAACAAAAGCGAGCCAATGATAATAAGCGAGGCAACAAACAGGTATACGAGCTCTCTTATGAGAAACTCACGGGGAGTTAGAAGGGGTTGTTTGCGGTGTTCGAACATGCTTTATTCCTCCGCAATGCAGCTGGACTGAATTTTTTTTAGAGTATATGTACTTTTCTGATCACTTTATTAAGCCGTGTTAATTGCGAACCTGTCAGCTCTGGTTTACGTTTCTCCAGCACAGTCAAAAATGAGGCTGTATCAGCTTTATCCACTGCAACGATTATGCTTTCTGCATGCAAAGGGACATCTCGGGGGATACATGTTTGGAGCTGGGTAAGCAGGATGGGAAACAGCTTGGAATGATAGGTCTTATTTACCTTAGCGATGTGAGCAAGAGTTTTCACTCCCCAGACAACCGTGATCAATGTACCCTTATCCACAGACTTGATCACGTCATCGATATGCTTCCAAATTTCATGAGGTCGAAGGTCTGCAATGGTGGTCAGACCAATCATGGCACCCCACACCATTCGGTTTTCTTTGTCTTTGAGCAGCTCGAGAAAATCGTTGACGTAAACAGCGATTAAATCTGGGCGGATGTAGCCAATCTCATACAGCACCTTGAGGCAATCACTCCGAACGCTCTTATTCTTATTCCATAGGTTGTCAGCAATCTCCTGGATACCGGCCTTGTCTTCCGTTTCTGCAAGAGTGTGAGCCAGTTCCTGGTTGGGGACTTCATCGCGACGATTCTGATAATAAGCGATCCCATTTATCACAGACATCAGTAGAATCCTCTTCAACTATCCTAGTAGTAGACCCCTAACGGAAATGGCACCCGCCTAAAGAAGTATAGCATATGTAAAGAAATGAGATTGGTTATGAACGGGGAGATTTATATGGGGGAAATCAGTATCACATGGATTTCACTTAAGACAGTCTCTTTTTCATGAATACAAATGTTAAGTAGCCTGTGCCCAAAGAGAATAATAGAGCGAGCATCGTGCCAAGAACGAGACCAACCGTTGGATAGAGGAACCTGACCATAATCTCATACAGGGGAACATTGATCAGACCACTGATCATGAGTGATTTTCCAACGGAACGCGAGAAACCTGAACCAGCGCTGTTATATGTGATAACTAATGTGGATAGAAACATAGCTGGGAATGAACTGAAGATTCCACCGAGCAGCGGTCCGCCAATTTTTCCCATGAAGACAGCCAGGGTAATGACTCCCCCACCAAAGAGGGCGCGCCAGACAAGTTGGGAGAGTGGGTTGGAAATTGTCAGCCTACCTTGGGAGGGTATTTTCATCCTTTTCTCGACAACCAGATAGCAGAAAGCCAGCAGAAACAGCCACCCGAGCAATGAAACCCAAAATCGTTGAATATCCAATAGGTATAGAAGGCTGGATTGGAAGAACCAAAGGATCAAAGAGGTCAGCAAACCCAGCCATAGCCCATGCGGGATGAAGTGCATAAATGTGAGCACAAACAACCCATTCAACCCCTGAGCCAGAGGCATGACAGTGGTAGCTTGAGCAGCAATCTCGGGAGATTGGGTGAGCCCGATGAAAAATAAGGCAATCACAACTGTAGATGGAAGACCACCAATCAGCCCGCCGACTTTACTACCGAACCGTTCAGCACTGAGAGTGGTGAGGGTGATCCATAAGCTGCCTACGATGAAACTCAGCAGGAGCTTGAACCAGAACGAGGCATCCATAATGTATTAATAAAACCCAGAATTATTGTTTGAGAAGGGGTAACCTCAATCCAGGGATGAGCATGGGGGTCCGCTGACGATACTTGGCGTAGTCGTCCCCAAATTCGTTCAACAGCTTACGTTCTTCAAAATATGCCCCAATGATGATATATGCCGATAAGCCGATGAGGAGCGCAAATAGGTTCCAGGTCATAATAGGGAGGAGCCAGATGAAGGCCAACCCTGCAGAATAGAGGGGATGACGAACATAACGGTACAACCCGTTCGTTATCAGCCTGGGTGGGGATGTATCTTCTGGGAGCAAGAGCTGGCGAAAACCAATGAAAGAGGAGATACCGGTTTGCCTTAATCCGATAACCAGGATGATAACTGCCAATGCCTGAATGCTCAGCGTTACAATGACCCAAGGGAGATGAATCCGATATATCTCTTCATCGACGAGAAGCACTGGGAGAAATAGGATGGGCAGCAGCGTAAATATCGCGATGAAGTTATATGCGAGGCGATATACTCGATCGGTTTTCGACCCAAACCAATTACGGGCATGTGCTTTCATTTCTACAGATGCCAAAAGAGTGTGCAGCAGCCCATAGCCGAGCACAGCCAGGATAATTAACCAGAAAGAAACGGTCATATTTCGTCAGGAGGTGGCTGGAGAGGCCGGGTGGCGTCTTTTCTGAAGCGTGGGTCTCGATCGAGGGTGAGCTTCAAACCTTCAGCGAGTGAAAAGCGCGGTTGGTAGCTTAGCTTATTCTTGGCAAGGGTCAGGTTGGCACACATGCGGGAGACACCAGGGTCTGTGCGTGGGCTATAAACAATCTCAGCCTTTCCTCCTGTTACCTGAATGACCAGGCTTGCCAGATCACGCACGCATACCTCGGTACCGCTGCCAACATTAATAACAAGGTTATTCAAGTCGGGCGCTGTAGAGGCAGCCACCATCGCGCTAACGACATCATCAACATAGACATAATCGCGTGTCTGAGTACCATCCCCATGAACGAGGATGGTACCGCTTCGCATGGCTTGTTTCAACATAAATGGGATGACAGGGGGATGGGAAGGGGGCAGGTGTTGACCTTGACCATAGGCATTGAAAACACGCAGGCTAACAGTCTCGATCCCCCACAGATCGCCAATTGAGCGAACGTAATACTCTGCAGCTAGTTTTGAGACTGCATAAGGAGAACGGGGGTTGGGAAGTGCAGTTTCCGTGACTGGTTGGGCTTGCTGGTCTCCATACACTGCACCGGAGGAAATTAGCACTACCCGGCGAACTCCTACATCGCGCATGGCTTCCATCAAACTGACTGTACCGCCGACATTAACGGCGTTGTACTCGCGTGGGTAAAGGACAGACTCGGGAACAGATACACGTGCAGCCAGGTGATAAACGCAATCGACTTCCTGCAAGAGAGTCCATAACTTGGGGCGATCGTTTACATCCCCACGGTTGAAGAGTACTTCGGGATGGAGCGCGTCAGGATCCCCCGTTGAAAGATCATCCAGCCCACGTACCTGGTGGCCCTCCCATGCCAGGCGGTTTGCCAGGGCTGACCCTAAAAAACCTGCCGCTCCTGTGATGAGAAAATTCATCCTGTTGATTATAGCATGGAGGAAAACAAACTTAATATGGGTTTAATTTGACATCCAGAAATTCTGGGATTATTATGGCTGGTATGATCTTTAAAAGAGCTTACTGGTTGACTTTTATCCTACTCACAATTTCGGTGGTGTTGGTTGCAAGCACAGTTTCACTATCAGACCCACTCGAACAAGTACGAACATTCACCCGTGATATTGAATTCGATTATGTCACCTGGACTTTGAACTCGCTAGGCATTAAGCTGGGTGAGTCCGCTTTAGGAACGGCAAATTACCTGCCCATAGAAGAACAATCCAAGACAGTGCTGGCAGATCTAGACCTGATCCATCAGATCATCCAGATGGAAGCAAAACTAAATGAGATTTATGCTGACCCGAATATCAGCGACCCTGAAACTGCCTCAGCTGATCTACGCAGACAATTAAGTGAGTTGAAAGACCGCCGAAGTGAACTGGAACCCCTGGCTGAAGCAATCCTGCAGGACCAGGTGAATGAAATCGCTGCACAAGCAAGCCTCAGTTTTGGCGGGCAGACATTCCCCCCGGTTTTATATCACACAACACCCCCACCAGATGCACTGATCATCTCCCCGCGGAACGTGATCAGGCAGGACTATGATATTTCAATCTCCCCAGATATTAGTGTCGATCGGATGGAGGATTTGGAAGGAAAGGTGGATCAATCCTTGGATGTAGCTTCATTGGTGGTGGGAATCGGAGGGATCGGCCTGTATCCAACAATGGTTATGGAGACGACAGATATTAATGGGCTGGCTGAAGTTGTGGCTCATGAGTGGGTACATAATTACCTGACATTACGTCCATTAGGGGTCAGTTACATGAATAGCCCTGAATTGCGCACCATGAATGAGACCGTGGCTTCGATTGCAGGAAAAGAGCTAGGTAGAGCGGTGGTTGCGAAATATTACCCGGAGTATTTACCACCAGAAGCTCCTCCGGCAGCGCCCGCGACGGAGAGTAGCCAACCAATATCCCCTCCAGTATTTGACTACATGGCAGAAATGCATCATACTAGGGTGACTGTAGATCGCTTGCTAGCGGAAGGTAAGATCAACCAAGCTGAATCGTACATGGAGCTACGCCGGCGATACATTTGGGACAATGGTTACCATATACGAAAATTAAACCAGGCATATTTTGCTTTTTATGGTGCATATGCTGACCAACCTGGTGGGGCTGCGGGAGAAGACCCGGTGGGTGGGGCCGTGCGTTCGTTGCGCGAAAAAAGCACCTCACTGGCTGGTTTTATCAACCGGATGTCGTGGATGTGGAATTTTGAACAATTACAAAAAGCAGTTGGAGGCTAGTAATACTCCTTAGCGCGATTCCACTGAAAATTTTATGGCTGTTCTGACCTTATCTTCGATCTGGACATCCACAAATTCCGGAATGATAATGATGTCGTAGCCGTCATTGCTCAGATAACTGCGTGCAAGTGCCATAGCTTTGACAGCCTGGTTGACGGCATTTGCTCCAATTGCCTGGACTTCGGCCTTTTTATTTTCCCGGAAGACCCCGGCAATGGCACCTGCCACAGCAGAGGTACGAGAGGTGCCTGAAACCTTGATAATATCCATGTTGGCGTCCCTCCTTCGGTCAGTGGAAATGCATTAAGGAATCGGCAGTATTCATTAATAAATTGTACAAGATTATCCAACCAATAGCAAGCAGCAATGGTAGAATTTTGGTAACCTGATTATGGTTTCTATTCTTCGAATAATGAAGTTTAAAGAGTGAGGAGAGCATGTCACGCTGGGCGAAATTCCTAATTGCAGTACTCCTGGGAGCCGCTGCAGGGCTATTTTATGGCTGGGTGGTTAACCCAGTGGAATATGTGGATATTGCACCGGAAAGCCTTAGGGAGGACTACAAGACTGATTATGTGCTGATGGTAGGAGAGGCATACCAGGCAGAACATGATTTGGGACTCGCTGTCCGCCGATTGGCAATGCTGGGTAGTTCTGTTCCATCGGATATCGTTGCAAATGCGTTGAGTTACGCGCTTCAACACGAATATGCATACCAGGACTTATCCCTGTTACAGTTATTGGGAGAGGCTTTACTGACCTGGAACCCGAATCTAGAGGTACCCACCCCATGAAGAATGATCGACGAGGTTCCTGGTACCTGTTAACCGGGGCTGTCTTGGGAGTTGCATTAGGACTCATCTATTCATGGGTGATTAGCCCGGTGGAATATGTGGATGCACCCCCATACGCACTACGAGCAGACTTTAAAGATGAGTATCGAGCCTTAGTTGCAGCAGCATATTTATATAGCAATGACCTGTTACGCGCGGAAGACAGATTGGCACAGCTGAAAGATGACGAGACTGCCCAAACGGTGGCAATGCAAGCTCAGCGCGCTCTGGCTGAAGGTCACCCTGAAGGAGAAGTGAGCGCATTGGGAATCCTGGCGATGGCGCTAGGTGATGGTGTGGTTCCGGTTGCATCAAGTGTTCCATCCACCCAGAAGATGATAAACACTACAACTGCTAGTGCTAGTACTTCAACTCCCATAATACAACAACCGCCAGCCAGCCCAGATTTAACCCAGCAAGCCAGTCCTACATTAGTAAGTACACCGTCTGCACCTCAGTTGACGAACACTTTGAAACCCGCAAGTACGGCAACATCCACACCTGCTCAGGGAGCAGCATTCCTATTACAGGAAACCAAGCTTTTGTGTAATCTTGACCAAACTCAGCCCCTGATCATGGTTGAGATCCAAGATGCGGCAGAACAGCCTGTGCCGAGCATCGAGCTCGTAGTGATATGGGATGGAGGCGAGGATCACTTCTTCACGGGTTTAAAACCTGAACTTAGCTTGGGGTATGCTGATTTCCTAATGACACCTGGAGTGGTCTATTCCCTGCGCCTGGTGGACGGTGGGCAAACGGTGAATGATCTCACAGCAGCTGAATGCTTGTCGGACGATGGCAGCCGGTATTGGGGGTCTTGGATATTGACATTCATTCAAACCTAATAGCACAACCACTGCTCCAGGTAAAAGGATTGAGCCGGTCATTGGTAAATTCCAAGCGGTCAATCGCATAGATTTTCATCTAAACGCAGGGGAAATCATCATCCTACCCGGTTCCAACGGGGGAGGCAAGACCACCTTACTGCAGACTATCGCAGACTATGCTGGAATTTCAATGTGCCCTGAGAATAGAAGGGTTTATTGGAAATTAGTTTAAGTTTTTTGTCTGGTATGTTTCACGAGGCCGTTATCTGAGAGTGACAGGAAGGAATACCTTTAATGGTGTGGTGGTGAAACTCCAAATAGGTCCTGGGGTTTGGGTCAATCCATCGTGGGCATTCACAAACCAATAATAGGTCGTTCCGGGACGAAGGGGACCGGGATCATAGGCAGGAATGGTCAACCCAGTAGCCACGAAATCGGGTGGTGAGGTTTCCCCAAAAGCAATACTATAAGTGATTGGATCACAGTTCCGGTCGGTGCTGGGCATCCAGGAAAACGTGGTGGTCACGGGTTGGTTCACTGAGCCATTTTCAGGAGAAGGAGAGGCAGGCAGTGTAGGATTCGCGTTGCCAACTTCCAACTGCACTTTGCCAGTAATAATGCCATTCACATGGTCATCGAACTCAGCGATATTAAGGATAGTCGTTCCAGCCGTCAGGCATTGGTCTACACTAGCGGAATAGGTAATGGTCACTGGTTGGTTGGGAGCCACATCACCTTGCCAAAGGATAAGGCCGGCATCAAAGATAGGGGTACCCTGGGTGGCTGTCAGCTCACCGGTCCAGGTTAATGAGATTGGCAGGGTATCCGTTACGGAAACAGCGCTAGTAATACCGGCATTGATTACATGCAACTGGTATTGCAATACATCCATCGGCAGAGGCTGATTGGTTGAAGCATTTTTGTTGGAGGGGCTCAGGTTTGGGGTTGGGAACAGAGCAAAATCCTGGGTCTGGCTTTGATCAACCGTCACCCTACGTTCTTCAGGGATATGCCATGCAGCTGAGACACGCATCATATACGCATAAGGGCAAATATTGATGGAATATTGCCCGCTATCAGGGTCACTGGAGGTAACCTGACGTGAATCGATAAACTCAATGGTGGCTTGTAAAGGCAGCCCCGTAACAGCATCCGTAATAGTTCCAGAGACGACCCATGGATTATCGGGACACAGGTAAAAATCCCGGCTCGATAGCGTGCCAGAGATCACAACTACATTGATAATCTGGCTTAGGTAACCGTCCGCACTGGCATCCAGGGTGTAGTCCCCGGGAGAAACCACGCGGTGGTAATCACCCGCATCAGGATCGGTGAGGATTGTGTTTGGGATTTCCTTGCCCACCAGGGTGAGGGTAGCGTCCAAGGGAGTATTGTTACGTGCATCCAGGACCAATCCGCCCAAACCAGTCCAAACCCGCTGTATCCACCAGAGCATGGCGTCGCGGTTGTGATCCCAGTATTGGTCCATCTGGTTGAAAGGAGGCATTTTGGTGTTGGAGATTTCGAGGGTGACATGATGCTCACCGTGGTAATAGTATGCCCAATCCTGCATGCCTCCCCATATTTGATACCATTCCCACCCACGGGTTAGACCATTTTCAAAACCACCATTCCACAGGTCTATGTTGCGGGAGGTATATCCAAGACCGAAGTCGAAGAATAGCTGGTCATCAGGAGCAAAAGCAGGAACCTCTGGATCACCAGGTGCAGCGACTGCGTCCCAGGGATAGTTGAGCACTTGAGCACCGCCATGATAGTTGGCGCTCATGACAAAGCGGTGGGCATAACCAAAATTCATGAAGGCCTGGGTTTCCGGCTCACGTCCGGTAGGGTCATCAACAGGGTCAGTGAAGCGGTCGGGGAAGTCGCGGTTAAGGTTAACATCATGAGCGTTATTACGGGTGTAAGCAACATATCCGTCGGGGTTGTAGATGGGGCATAGCCAGATTTCCATTTTGTCCACCATATCGGTCAGAATGGGGACTGTTCCATAACTACTAGCAAGAAGCTCTGCCAGGCGCATGGTCATCTCGATGCCGGTGGTCTCATCGCCGTGGTGATTGGCAGTATATTTGAACTCAGGCTCGTTCTCGTCCAGGCCAGGATGGTCGGTTATCTCCATGCAGTAGAGACCGCGCCCCTGGACGGAGGTGCCAATCTGCACCAAAGCGACAATATCTGGGTGGGCGATCTCGAGTGCTTGCATGCGCCAAACATACTGATCAAATTGAGGCCAGGCATTGGGCGTGCCTGAACCAGGACCATAGGCAAGAAAACTTCGATAACCTTCATTTGGAATGGGGATTGGATTCAAACCAGCCAGGGATAATGCCACTGCCTGGCCCGGGTCTATATAAACCGTAGCGATGGAGGTTTTAAATGGTGCACCCGGAGAGGTAGGGGAGCCATCTACAGCTTGGAGACCTTCAATATCGATAGCCAAACGATAGAGAATTTGGAGATCGTCCTGGCTTGCCAGGAATACTTGTGCAGGGTAGATAGCTGAGTTGGGGTAGGGTTCGGGTGGAACTAGGCTGGGAAGGGGAGTATCGGATTGGTGAGAGGCAGAAACAAGGGAAGGGATGAGCGCCAGGAGCAGACCTGAGACCAATAGAACAGACAATATTGTTTTCTTCCTCCAATGATTGGACATATTCTCCTCCCGCACAACTGGGTTGATTGGTGAACTGTAATAAAAAGATTATAACCGGGAAATAGAAGTGTGTCTGTTTGAAATGAAAGTGCCAACAAACCCCCAAAAAGGGGGGCAGTAGGGCTTCGAGACGACAGATTGGGTGAGAGGTTTCGCTGTGGTTTTTTTGGGATATTAGTTAATCAAGAAGAGATGCTGTTCAGGCCAAGACGGGTGAAACTTGTGGAACCATACAAGGGATTTTACGGCATCGGGTTGTTACCCGCCCAATCGTCACCCAGGATGACGAGTACATCCACCTTGCTGTTCGGGTCATATTGTAAGGAAATGCTGTAGGGTGAGATTTTCATCAAGTCGACCAGGTAACGGTCGGTGTAGGGTTTGCCTGTGTAATCGATGATGCGGGTGTAGGTGTTATAGTCACTATTCTGAGTGCCGACCACATTTGCACCCTGAGATTGCAGATAGGACTGGGTGTCAGATGCCAATCCTCCGATATAAGTTCCGTTTGCCAAAACGATGGAGGCAGCTTCGGCTTTCATATTGGCTTGAGCATCACCAGTATTCAGTACCGGGCTAGCCATGCTGGAGGAGGCAAAAATCTGATCACGGAGTAAGTGGATTTGATCTGGAACTGGGATGTAGAAATCACCAGGCTGAAACGGACCCAGCACGGCTTTGGGTGGGGCGATGGCACCGCGTTGGATACTTGACATGGGGATATCCAAAGCTAGCCATCCCAAACGGACGGCATCATCTAATGAAAGATTGGTATGAATACCTGCAGCCAGCTCATTATATAGGGCTGGAGCACGCGAAGCGATTTCAGCCGGACCTAACTCCACTATGCGGTCTTTGATCGCCAGGATGACCTGCTGCTGACGTTGGGCACGATCAAAGTCTCCGCCATCAGTATATCGAGCCCGGGCATATGCAAGCGCGGTAGGACCATCCAACAAGTAATCTTTAGCTTCCAAGAACACTGTATTACCTTTGCCAATGGGATCGACTTTTATCTCAGCTGGCACAGACACATTGACACCACCCAACTCATCGATAAACTTCTCAAAGGCAGAAAAGTCGATGATTGCATAATAATCGATAGGTACTCCCAATAAAGATTCAATGGTTTGCATAGCCAGAGCTGGACCTCCACCGGGAATATCAAATGCGATCCCCAAGGGATATGCAGTGTTGATCTTACCATATTCGAATCCTGGGATACTGACCCACAGATCACGCGGAACATTCAGCATTCCAGCGGTCTTGGTCAGCGGATCGACTGTAAGCAGGATCATCGTGTCAGTACGGGGAGGACCAAGTCCTGCTTCCCAATCGCGGTAATCCAATCCCATCACCAGCATAGTTACCCGACTGGCACCATCCCATGGATCTGGTGCCGGACCAGATGATAAAGTTGGCATTGGTGTAGCAGCGGTATCAATACTTCCTTCAGGCATAGGGGTGGGCTTATTCTGGATAGCTAAACCTGGAATTTGAGCAACATCGAAAGAAAGGAAAAAATCATATGATTTTGCATAAGTAACATAAGCCGAGAAAATTGCGGCTATTACAAACAAGGAAAATAAGCCCACTTTAAGGAGGGCAGGGATTTTTCTATTCATTTATTTCATCTCAAGGCATGTTATTGTTTTCAGCCCAATCAGCCCCTAATAATATTGCGATATCCACTTTGCTAGTGGGGTCATATCGGCTATAAATGCTGTTGGGTTGTATGTTTAGCAGATCAACCAGGTATTGTACCGTGTAGGGCTTGCCGGTGTAATCGATGATCACGGTGGTATCAGATTTTTCCGTAGCATTACCCGTGTCGGTGACATTTATCCCTTGATCGAGCAGATAATTTGTGGTTTGGGAAGCCAGACCAGGGGTAGAAGTGGCATTCAAAACCGAGACGGTGGCATTCTCTGCTTGGCGTAATTCTTCCGGATTGCTGACATAAACCGTCGCTGCTGGAGCAACCCCTTCAGTCGTAGCAAAAACCTGGTCACGGACTGTTCGCACAGCATCCATGTCTGGGAGAAGAATATCCATGCCATCCGGTGACATAGACATCGTGACTTCATTAGGACCGATCAGGCCACGTTTGATATTTTCACGCGGAATTTGGGCAACTGTCCAGGCCAGAGAGATCGTATCCTTCAGGTTCAGGTTCGTATGGATACCATTCTTTAGATTGTTATATATTATGGGAGAGTTAGCAATCAGCTTGGGAAGCGTTCCCAGGCTGGTAATCTGGTCGAAAATTGCCATGACCACCTGTTGCTGACGGTCAGCACGGTCAAAGTCAGAACCAAAGGTCTCACGATTGCGCGCATAAGCCAGGGTGGTTGGTCCATCCAGTGTCTGGAGGCCTGGTTGAAGGGTGACGGTATTATGTGGACCAATGGGGTCAACAGTAATCTCATAAGGAACGTCCACTTTAACGCCACCGATTTCACTAATAAAATTCTCGAAGGCAGAGAAATCAACCTGAGCATAATAATTGATGTCCACCCCTGACAACTCTTCCACAGTTTGGACAGCTAAACCAGGGCCGCCTCCCGGTAGATCGTACATTTCTCCAAGGTAATATGCAGTATTGATCTTGCCATAGTCGAAACCTGGAATATTTACCCATAAGTCGCGTGGGATTGAAAGCATACCTGCTGTTCGAGAAACCGGATCCATGGTGACTAGCATCATGGTGTCGGTACGCGAAGGACCTTCACCTTCATAATCACGGAGATCTAATCCCATGACCAGGATAGTCACTCGGTTGGCACCATCCCAAGGGATGGGGGTAGGACCATTCTCAGATTGAAGAGGTGCATTGATATTCACACCGGGTTGGAAGGCAGGCGTATCATTCAAAGAAAGGTCTTGTGGAGTTGTGTTATCTAAACGCGCAGCAGTAGCATCATGGACCACGGTATAGGTTAAATACACTGCGGCGGCTAATGTAATTAAAAAGACGACCAGTAAACCCCACAGGACAGGATTCATCCTGATGTGAAAAAACTTGGGTGATTGCTGAGGAGTCCCTTGATTTATCTCAATTGGGTTGTATTCATTCATCGATTTCGGATTATAACATGTAGTGTAAATGAGTTCGAGAAGTTGTAAATTCCTGTGGCATAATTATCATTCTGGGTTAATGTGTAGTTTCTGTATATACCAGATTATGTTTTTATCCCTTCAGTAGTTGCATAAAGGATGCCACCTAAATCTATTTATGGACGAATTTTAGTCCGAATAAGTTCCAAGTAAAATACGATTCTGAATTTCTTATCTATTATGTCTTTGATAACTGCAGTCAACTTAAGCAAATCATTTGGAGCCAATGATATTTTCTCGGGCGTATCGCTTAGTATCCCACACCAAGCCCGGATCGCCATCGTTGGGCCAAACGGAATTGGAAAGACCACCCTGCTGCGGATCCTGGCGAAACAGGAAGAACCATCCACGGGGGAGGTCAGTCAGGCAAGGAATTTATCCATTGGTCATTTAACCCAGGAGGCTGGTTTCGATTCCCCGCATAGCTTGTGGGAGGAATGTTTGCTACCTTTTGAGAAATTGCGAGAGCTTGAAGCTGAGCTCCAACGCCTTGAGATTGCGATGGCGGATACTGACCAGATTGACCGAGTGATTGAGAGGTATGGGCGATTGCAAGCTGAATTCGAACACAAAGGCGGGTATACCTACATCCATCGCATCCAGCAGGTGTTATCCGGTTTGGGATTCACCCCAGATGAATTTCAAGCTCCCGTATCCCGGTTATCGGGTGGGGAGAGGACGCGCGCTTTGCTGGCGCGCCTCTTGTTATCGGAACCTGACCTGCTCATACTTGACGAGCCTACTAACCATCTGGATATCGCAGCGGTGGAATGGCTAGAAGGGTATCTCAGACAGTGGAAGGGGGCGACCTTAATCGTCTCGCACGATCGATATTTCCTGGACCAGGTGGTGGACACCATCTGGGAGATGACCAGGTCGGGTTTTGAAACCTACCATGGCAATTATTCAGCTTACATTGAGCAACGCCGCGAGCGATGGGAGCGGCGGCGTGAAGTTTATGAAGAAGAGAAAGAGAAG
>Ga0315276_10001742_pt1 | contig 19577 bp, 15 predicted proteins | sample YL17G05_0_MG_FD_204542 | JGI IMG/M metagenome (GOLD analysis project Ga0315276, IMG submission 204542) | Sediment microbial communities from Yellowstone Lake, YNP, Wyoming, USA - YL17G05_0 | ecosystem: Environmental > Aquatic > Freshwater > Lake > Sediment | place: USA: Wyoming | collected... | reverse complement strand
TAGAAGATTGTGATATTGTTGTGACCAGCGTTTCCATGGCGGCGCAGTTGTGCATTGGATTAAACAAGAAGATGGTTCTGTTCAATAATATTTTTAATGATAGAGAATTTAACTTGAAGAAGAATCAAATAATCATTCAGCCAAATGTTTCATGCCTTTGTTGCTTCAAAACCCATTTCGATGATGCATGTGAAACGGTCAAATGTATGCAACTAATAGACCCTGAATTAGTATTAAAAAAAATTGAAATGCTTTTGAAAAAATAGCTTATTGTTCAGAATTATTTGTCATTGTTAAAACGGCTTAACATTTCTTGTAGACATCGATTTCACGAGTATAATAATCAGCGAATTTTGGATCAAGCATTGCATAGATATTTTCAGTAAAATAAGGATGCTGAAAGGATTTAACCTTGCAATAACCGAGTTTGTCAGCGCTTAAATCTTCATAAAAATTAACAGCAACAGGGTATTTATTTTTATCTCTTTTGGCACGATAATATCTTTCTACAGGAATAAGAATATAACTAACATTTAATTTTGAATTATTTTGCAGATTATATATGAAAACAGGGCTGTTTTCCAATTCATCTGGCAATAAGTACGTTTGGATATTTGGTGTAAGAAAACCCCCCATTGTGGCAACTATGCTATTCGGCTCTGCATTTTGGGCTATATAACGTATTGCTTCATATCTTGCATCATGAATGAACATTTTGTCATTTTGCGTTTGGGTTAATATTAGAGTGTATAAAATTAGAATAATAAAAAGGGCTGTTTTAAAGTAATTGCTTAAATTAAATACCCTTTTTTTTTGATTTATAAAAAAATATGCGGCGAAAAAGCAGAAAAAGGGTATTAAATCCATATAATATCTTGTCATAACCACTGGAGATACTCCTACAAATATCAAATATGCTAAAGTGGGAAAGATAAGAAAAATGCGTTTATTAGCCTCTTCAATTTTGATAAATTTATAGAGCCCCAATAAAGAAATAATGTATAGCGGTATGCCCAATATGTAAGGGAAAAGCGCAATTAATTGGTATATGTAGTGAGTGTATATGAAACCATCAGGCACCAAATCAAAACCATAATGCCCTGAACCAAGATTGGATGCATTCTGAATAAAATCTTTTTTAAATTCAGTTTGATCTAAAATAATAAAAGGAGATGTAATTAATAAAGTTACCAGAGCTAAAATAAACAATAGAGAAACTGTAATAATTGTTTTCTTAGAAAATATTTTATTAAAAACATGAGAAAAAATGTATTTGAATCTATTTTCATTTTTCAAGTCACTTAATAAATATGCCAGGAATACAAATAAAAATGCAAGTATTCCGTTATATTTTGCTGATGCAGATAAACCTGCAAAAACTGATGCAAATATTATATACACGGCTCTTTTTTCTATAAAATATTTTGAACTCAGATAAAAACACATTATAAAAAGAAAGGTAGATAGACTATCTGCGGTTGCAAAATGGGCGTCTGTGACAGAATATGGCGCTATTGCAAATAATAATGAAGCCAATACAGCCAGCCAATTATTTTTGAATAGAGATTTAACAGACAAAAATAAAATAAACACTGATAATGTGCTAAAAAGTATAGATACTAGCCTGCCTGAAATATATGAAACCGGAATTGCAAAATATGGCGCAATATTATATAATGAGGTGAAGCTTTGGACATCAGTATAGTTGCCCATCAGGTGTAGCACAGTTATTAGAATTTTTAAGATAAATAATACAACATAATAATATAATGTCGGGTGAATTAAAAAATGGGGATTTAAATCGTTGTTCACGTCCATAGGCATTATAATCTTAAAAAAAATTGGAAACTCATCAGGGTGGGCGCGAGGGTCAAAAATGTCATTCATAAATCCATAATTTACTCCTTCAAATCTTAAGAAAAAAGCCAATAGAATTATGATTAGCAATAAAATCTTATAGTTCAGTTTCATTAGATTAAATAAAAGCAACTCATTTAAAAATTTTTGTGCCTTTTTGTAAAAATTTTTAAAAGAATCTTTATGAACATGAATATATGAAAATCAAGCCTGTAATCTATATAATATTATTACTAGCATTTGCATTATTCATACAAAGAAACTACCTTCATATCCATAAGGTAACTATAAATGATTTAGTTACTGTAGAATACATTACACTTGAATTTACCAAAAAAACTGTACTAGAATATCATCAATTTCCGTTTTGGGCAGATTTTCATATGGGCGGAATGCCCTTTTTTGCTCATCCGCAAACTTTCCCATTGTATTTTAGCACCCTTTTGTTCATCATTATTCCTAAAATTAATATAATGTTTTTTCTGAATTCACTGATTATCCTTACTACATTTATAGCAGGATTATTTATGTATTTTTTAATAATGAAACTTAAAGGAGATGAAAATTTAGCATTTTTAGGGGCCATTATGTTTATGGGGAGCGGTATTATTCAAACATATTCTTATGTATGGATTTATAGAGCAAATACCATAATTTGGTTGCCGCTCATATTCCTTTTCTTATATAAATCATTTAAGGAAAAAGAACTAATTAGGAATTCTATAATAACATCGATGTTTCTATTTTTCTCATTTCTAAGCGCCGGAACAGATGTATTTCTTTATTTAATAGTGCTTTTTGCCGTTTTCTTTGTAGTGTTTAGTGTTGGGAAAAACGTCTTTGGAAGGGTCACAAAACTCATCATAATATATACGATTATTCTAGTTCTATTTTTGGCATTGGCCTCTATAAAGCTGTTGCCCTTGCTAGAATTTAATGAATCTTCAAGTAAAAATATAAATTTTAATTATGAAGATTATGTCGGGCACCACATAGATAGTTTTAAAACATTAATGGACCAAATATTCATATCTGGTTATACAAAAATAGGGATAGTTGTATTTTTATTGGCTTCTATATCTCTTTTAAACATTAAAAAAAGAATAAATTTGTTTTTTGTAATTCTTGCAGTCGTGATATTGCTTATAGCCTCGGGTACTTCTATAAATTATTTTCTTTGGAAGTATATTCCTGGATTCGGGAAAATGCACCATGTAGACAGGGCATTGTTCTTGTTTAATTTTTCCATGGCATTTTTAGCTGTTGACGGTGCGGCTATATTGTTTTCAAAAATAAAAAAGAAGAATTATCAGATAATTTACATCGCCATCATAGTTTTACTTGTAATAGAATTGGCTATATTGGGATCTAAAAATGTGTATGTCCCCAAAAACTTTGAAAAGCAAATGGATTCAAATGAATTATGGAAATATATTTCTGAGGATAAAGACATATTTAGAATACAAAATATAAACACAAATACTATAGGCGGGAGGGCTTCAGATTATGCGCTTTATTATAATCAGCAGATATTATACGGGCAAACAGCGTTATGGATACCTGAATATTTTAATGTTTATCTGGGGATTACTCATTCTTCCCCTGCAAAATTTTACGGCATGCTAAATACAAAGTATATTTACTCTGAAAATGAGATAAATGTGAGTGGTTTAAAGTTTATAAAGAAGTTCAATAAATGTGAAATTTGTGACGAAGATTACCCTGCCGACAGAGGTATTAGCGGGCCATATTTGTATTTGAATGAGTTATATCTTCCAAGAGCTTATTTGGCTAATTATAGCATTTTAGTAGTTGGCAATAAGGATTCAATTGTTCAAGCTATGTACTGGATACTACTTAATCCCCGCCTGGATCCTTCAAATACGGTTGTAATTGCAAAGGAAGGAACCATTGATCAGTTTGATTTAGAAACTTTAAAGAAATACACTGTGGTGTTTCTAACGCAGGACTCAATATCTCAAAATTCCGGATACCTGTTAAAATCTTATTTGGATAGCGGGGGCATTTTATTACCTAATATATTAAATGGGAGCACAAATATCTCAGCTGAAGAAATTGAAAATTTACTGTATTCTTTTAAAGGGGATTATGAAAATGTGGAAGAAACATCATATGCTTATTATTCCCCAAATAAACAAATTTTGAACATATCGGGAAAGAAAGGCTTTGTTGTCATTAGCGAAAAATATTTCATGTTTGAGGGGTGGAAGGCAAAATTAGATGGAAAAGCTGCTGATATTTGGAGGGCAAATGGAATTAATAGTGCGGTATATGTTGATGGGAGTGAATACAAATTAGAATTATACTATAGTTCAAAAATATTTTTGATGGGATTGTTTATTACTGGAATTGCAGCATTGTTTATTGTCAGTTATTTCAGTTATGAATATTTGAAAAATATAAATATGAAGAAAAAAAGCACTTAAAATCAAATTTATATAATTTTTTTAATTAATTGTGTTTATAATAACTTATTTATATAAGTTACCATAATATAGAGAAGGGTGGTATTTATAAAGTTAGAAATCAATAGATTTTCAGAAATTTTATTTCTAATAATAATTTTTATAATCTTTTTATGGTTTGGTTTAGGCAATTTATGGGTCCACAAGATTTCACACGAATATCCTATAGGATATCTAGCTTCTGATGCCTTCCAGCACCAAACTAGAGCCGAAAGCATAAAGGATGCAGGAAATTACAGAAATGAGGCATTTTATATTGCTAAAGGCTTTCGCGACGTCATTGGGTTTTACCCTCCCGCATTGTACCATGCAGGGGATATGTTTTCAATTTTAAGCGGTCTGGAGATTTACGATGGTGTATTTTTATTCTTATTCTTATTCACAATTTTAGGGATACTCGTTATGTATTTTATAATAAAAAGTTTTAATAAAAATGTAGCAATTTTGGCAATGCCTCTGACAATTTTTATTTTTACAACAAATACGCTAATAGCATTCACATGGGGGCACTGGCCTGCTGTATTGGGCAATGTGTTTCTAATTGGGGCCTTGTGGAGTATGCTTAAGTTGGATTCTAAATGGGGTTTTGTTATTTTTGGAATATTCACGGCAGGTGTTATGATGACGCACACCTCGGAAACAGTATTTCTTTTCTTATTTTTGTTCTTGTATTTGGCAGCAAAATTATTATTGAAAAAATTCAACTTAAAGGAAATGATAGAAATTATTAAGGGAACTGTTTTGGCTGTTGTAATTTCTTTTTATTATCTAATTATTTTCAGATTTACATGGATGGTGGCACAGCCGTATAGCTTTAGCGTATCACCTACATGGGTGGGGAATCCTGGTTTTTATTTGGCTAAACTGGGGAATTTCGAGCTTTTTAATACGGTTAGCGGAGATCATTTCCCGCTGTCATTTCTAATTTTTATCTTAATTGGACTAGTGGTAGCAGCATTATCATTTATTAAAACCACAAGCATAGTTCCAGCGATGGGGATTGGGATGCTAATATTGGGGTTCACAAACTATCTCGGATTTGATTGGAGAGCTTTCCAGCTCAGATTTTTCTGGCCGGTTTATCTGTCTGTTTTATTTGGAATTGGCCTATATTATTTGATTAAATTTGTAATTAAGAAATTCAATATTCTTATATCTTTATCAATTTCATTGCTAATTTTGATTTTAATAGTTTTAAATTCAAATTTTCTTCCTGCTAATGCAAGCATGATGGATACTTATCGCTGGGATGCATTAATGTGGCTCAGTAAAAATAGTGAAGAAAATGCAAGGCTTTATTTTTTATATGGAGATATATATTCTCAGGACGCGTTATTGAGAAACTCTAAGAGGGAGCATTATCTTATAGGCACTGAAGACTATTTTGAAGCATCGAGTAACAACACAATCAAAAGATATTATGTAACTAAGCTTCCTGGAGATGGGGGGACTCTGTTGCCATATAGAAAAGGTATTTTTTCTTTTGGGTATTATGCAAAAGACTACAATTATGAATATTTTTATGGCCCCAGAGACCTGTGCGGCTTTAATTATTATATTTTTGATAAATACATTTCGGACAGGGCGAATAATAGGTATGTTGAGAATGCATATAATTTGGCAATAAGGAAAAAGATGATGGATAATGGAATGCAGGAAGTTCATAGCAATCAAATTGTCAGCATATTAAAAAATCCAAGGCCTGGAGAGGATTGCCTTGGAGCGTAAAATTGAATTAATAAAGAAGGATTTATTGCATTTTGCTTTGTCATTTGCAATAGTATTTGTAATTTTAAAAATAGTTTTCTATAGCGAATCCCTATTTATTGTCATAAGAACTGTTTTTTCATTATTCTGGCTTTTTGCCATTCCAGGAATTCTTCTTTCTTATTTAATATTTAATAAATTGGAATTTGTAGAGCGCTTTGTTATTGGAATGCTTCTGGGTGTAATCTTAACAGGAATACCCGCCTACTATTTGGGATTAGTGGGCATTCCAATACAAAAGAGTATTTTTATTTTACCTGCCGTGTACATTTTAGTCTTCCTTGGACTTATGTTTTTCCTCAAAGAGAAATAATTTTTTATTTTTTAAGATGTTAAATATCAAAGCTATTGCTGTCAAAAATATGACTATTGACAGAAATGTTAGTCTTATTGAATTTGTTAAAAATGACAGCCAATAAACTGAAGAAGATATTATGCTTATCGATATAAAGAATGAAAAAATAATTTTTTCTATATCTTCCAAATCAAATAAATTCAGCATTAGATAACTGGGTAGTGCGAAAATCGATAGCGTAAGAATAAATCTTGCTCCTGTAAATTTAAACAAAAAGGTGTATACCAGTAACAATACTACTGAACCTAAAATTATTTGCCAATTTTTTGAAAAATTATTATTGGGCAAGTTTATACACCTTTATATAGTTCTTATCGTACAATACTGTTGCATTTTGCATATACATATCAGTCTCTTTTTGCGCCTCAATGACACCTTGCTGACCATACACTGCGTAAATATCTGAGAGATCAAGGATCATATGTGTTGAATTTGTCACGTCCTGAGAACTCCAGTCCATGTGCCTCAACGATAATACTTGAATCCATTTCTTCTTGGTGTAGAAGGTGGGAAAATTATTCTGAAAGATAGGCAGTGCAGTTGGAAAATCATTTCTAAACATATATACGTCGGCATTGTTTGGAAGATTGCTGCGCATCCATTCTGACGCCTCATACTGGGGCTGTGTTATTCTGGCTATATCTGGATATGCATTTTTTAAGGTGTTATAGCTATTACCTACAATCGTAAAAATAAATATAAGAACAATCAACAATGCAAGAGCATATTTTAACATAAATTTAATTTCTTTTGAAATTTTAAATAATGAAATAATATTTGGAACTGCAATTATGGCGCCAATCACAATTAATGGATAAATTATATGGGCCTCTATCTCAATTAATCTCTCTGCCCTGCTAAACGAAAGAATTGAAAAATGCATTAAGAGGTAAAAAGAGAGCAGCATTGATAAAAGCAACAGATCTTGGTTCTTTCTTCTTAAAATTAGATAGACTGCCCCAAAAATAATAAATGGAATAAGCAAAATAGAATAAATTTTAGCTGAAGACCAATACTCTGGATTGTGAAAACCGACAGGTTGTAGCGCCCCGTACCAGCTAAAGAAAATGCCCAAACCATAACTGCTTCTGGCATCTTCGGCTTTGCCTAATCCAGCGCTATAAACAGAGGACTTTCCGAGGGGGAATTGCAGAAAACTCACTGTTAATATTAATAACAAGATTATGGCAATTGTGATGTGCTTTATGTTAATAAAAATTATTTTTTCTTTAACAATAAAAATCAATGAGAAGATTGCCAGTGGAAGGACTGAAACAATAATTGCCTGAGGGTGTATAAAAAATTGAGCTGCTATTAAAAGGATTGCCGTGTATAAATAAATTTGCTTGGGGTTCTTTTCTTTGAATGATTCTAAATACCTGTATATTGAATAAATGACCAGAGGTGCTATTGCAAAAGATAAAACTTGAGGATGCTGCCCGGCTAAAAACCACATTATGTCCCTTAACGAAAAAATCAAAAAGAATCCTGAAATTAAAGCTGGCAGAAATCCGTATAGATACCTAATCAGAAGGTAGGTTGTTACTGCAATTAACGAGCCTGCAAATGCAAAAAACAGGAATATTGGAACTACTCTTGCGCCTGAAAATAATTGGATAATTGCTTCTGTTATGTGATATTGAGGCGGATACCACAATTTTCCTCCATTTAAAATTCCATATCCATTTGTAACGCCCTTTATAGTGCCGTTAATATAATAAGGCAGTAAATAAATGGGCTTGTCATTCTGCCCCATGTAATCCCCTAAAGTAAAATGGGTGCTGGAGTCCACATCCCCATAAGGATATTGATTTTGTTGGAATGGCAATGTCCATACGAAAGCGGATATTGCCATTAAGAGAAAAATAGCCAATGCATCTTTCATTTGAAAATTACTCATAACTTTGATAAAATGGCAATTGTTTAAATATATTTTTATCTTGGCCATCTAGTTAAAATTTATATATAACGTAATAATAACCTCGAGAAATGAAACTATCCATAATAATTCCAGTGTATAATGAAAGAAAATCAATCCTGGAGATTCTGAAAAGAGTTGAGCAGACTAATATTGGGCACATCAAGAAAGAAATAATTATAGTTGATGATTATTCAACTGATGGAACAAGGGAGTTGTTGAAAAAATCAAAGAAATACAAAATATTATTTCATGAGAAAAACAAAGGGAAAGGATCTGCAATAAGGACGGGCATCAAACATGCACGTGGAGATATAATTTTAATACAAGATGCCGACCTTGAATATGACCCAAGAGATTATCCGTCCCTGCTGAGGCCAATTATTAAAGGAGAGACAAAGATAGTATATGGCTCAAGATTTCTGGAAAAAAGCCACGATATTTTTGGCAATAAAAGAATTATTATTCCAACGCATTTTATAGGAAATAAGATCCTGAGTTTTATTACTGCAATCCTATATTTCAGAAAAATAACTGATATGGAAACATGCTATAAGGTATTCAAAAGAGAGGTCTTGCAAGGCATAAATCTAAATGCCCAGAGGTTTGATTTTGAGCCTGAAATCACTGCAAAACTTATTAAAAAAAATTATAAAATCATTGAAGTCCCTATAAGATTCTCACCGAGAAGCTTTAGCGATGGAAAAAAGATTAATTGGAAGGACGGTCTTAAAGCCCTATTCATTTTGATAAAGTATAGGTTTGTTGATTAAGATGGACGTTGGCGAAGAAACTCTAGAAAAGATATCTAAATGTGAGAATTTTAACAAATGGCTATATGAGAATATTGAAGGATATGTAGGCGATAGAATTATGGAAATTGGCCCAGGCATAGGCAACATAACCGAATTTTTTATTCATAAAGAGAAAGTTATAGGGGTAGACATCTCAAAAAAAATGCTTGAAAAGCTTAGCAAGCGAATAAAGAGGAATAATTTCGAATTTTATAAGTGTGATGTTACAGATGACCAAATATTAAAATTAAGAAAAAAAAATATAGACACAGTGGTGTGTTTAAACGTTCTTGAGCACACAAAAAAAGACAAAAAGGCTCTTGAGAATATGCATAAGGTGTTGAAAAAGGGAGGCAGAATTATTCTACTTGTTCCCAATATTAAATTCCTATACGGAAATCTTGACAAAAATTTGGGGCACTATAGAAGATATGCAAAAAAAGAGCTTATTAGACTTATGAAAGAAGCTGGATTTAAAGTTGAAAAAGTATTTTATATGAATCTCCTTGGAATATTAGGATGGTTTATAAATGACAAGATATTGCGGAGAAAAGTGCTGCCCCACAATCAGTTATTATTTTACAACAAAATTGCCCCATTGGCTAAAAATATTGAAAAAATGATAGGGCCTCCCACAGGGCTTTCAATCATTTGCATTGCAGGAAAATAAATTGAAGTAAAATTAGGATGCCATTCGAAAATTTAGTTAGGATTACAATATCAGTTTCAGTGAAGCCTCTAAATTTTTGAAGAGCACTAACAAGAGATATTCCTAGGAAAATGCATTCACTGTATAAAAAAATTTGGAAATATAGAATTCTGCTCATCTTATTATTATTGACATCTTCATTAATGTTAGCAAACTTGGGTTCAAGGTTTCTTTGGGGAGATGAGATAGAAGTAGCTCAATTGGCAAAAGGCATATTGAAAGTTGGATATCCTACGGGAAATGACGGAAGAAACATACTTCACTACAATATTCGAGAAGAAATACAACTACTGATATATGGAAATAATAACCCAAACTATGTCTGGAAATGGCATCCTTGGCTGTCTCACTATGTGACAGCATTTTCCTTTTTAATATTTGGAGTAAACACTTTCACTGCAAGACTTCCATTTGCAGTGCTAGGAATATTATCCACATTATTGCTTTACTTGCTTGCACGTAAAATTGAGAAAGAAACTTCTGTGGCAAATATCTCAATTCTATTGTTGGCTTTGTATGTGCCTTTCTATCTTTATTCCAGACAATGCAGATATTATGCTCTATCCATTTTTTTGGGATTGCTTACAATATATTTCTATATTAAATTGATTAAAGGGGAAAAACATTCCGCAATTTTTTTCTCAATTGCAGGAGTACTATGCTTTTATACCCAATATAATTTGATTGCCACTATATATGCAAGCACATTTCTTCATGCTCTATTTTTTAAGAGAGATAGATTGAAGCAACTTCTAATTTGCTTTGTGATAATCCTGCTTTTTGCGGCACCCTGGATTATCTATGCTGGAAGCTACTCCAAGATAAATGCCGGTTTATCGGAAAAAATATTTGGAATTTTCTATTTGAGTTCATATATATTATTCTACGCATTCCCCTTAATAATGATTTTAGCATTGCCTCTAATAATATTATATAGAAAAAAAGGCAAAATATTTGTGAATGACAAGTATGCTTTAATAGGATTCTTTATATTTTTCTCGATTGTAACAGAGCTGTTCATTCCATATGGATATCCTTCATTAAGACACGTGACCTTCATATTTCCCTTTGCAATGCTATTGCTAGCCGCTATAGTAATTAAAATCAAAAAATACAATGCCATTCTTGCAGCAATTGTTTTAATAATAATCATATTCACGAATTGGCTAAATGTAATTCCTTTCAAATTTGGAGAAAGCTGGGCTCTTTCAAAATTTGAACCTGGGAGTGAGAAATATCTTTTCATTGAAGATAACTTGAAGATAAGATATTTCTTTTTTGATTATCTTGAGGAGATAACTCATTATTATTCAACACCTGGAGAAAAGATTGTTACTTACGTAAATGCACATTCTGTAGCGAACGAAACCTTCTTTTCAACAGAGCCTGAACTATTAATCTTTTATACGAATCTGAGCGAATATAGATTGGGCTCTGATAAAAGCCCGGATTGGGTAATACCGAGAGAACCTTATTATCTATGGGGTGATAAAAAAGAAAATGAAGAAGCTTATAATCTCATAATGTCTTTTATAAATGACAAATATGAACGGATAGTTATAAACAGCACCGATTATATTTATCCATTAGATTCCCCAGAGCCTAGAGTGCACAGATTTATAGAAGATAAAGAGATGAAAACAAGCAACATATATCCATATGAAACCTATCCCATCACAATATACCATTTAAGAAAATAATAAAAACCTTATTATTTAAATATATTTTTAAATCTTGCTTTGATTCTAAGAGATATGAAAACAATTGTAATGATCGCGACTTATAATGAAAGAGAAAATATTGAAAAATTGGTAAAAGAAATATTGAAATTTCCAAAGATAGAAATTCTTGTTATTGACGATAACAGTCCTGATGGAACTTGGAAAATAATAAGAAGATTGGCGAAAAAAAATAGAAGAGTTAAATTATTGTTGAGAAAAAAAAATAGAGGCAGGGGACTTGCAGGCATTGCAGGATATAAATACTGCCTTGGGCATGGTGCAGATTATATTCTAGAAATGGATGCTGATTTCTCACATAACCCCAAGTACATTCCCGATTTTCTTAAAGCTATTAAAAAAGGGGATATTATTTTGGGCTCTCGGTTGACAAAGGGCGGTTCTGACAATGATAGGGGAATTATAAGAAGAACTGTGACTAAGCTGGCAAATCTATATGTTAAAATGATGTTGGGGCTAAAGCTGAGCGACTGCAATTCTGGTTATAGGTGCTTTAGAAGAAAAGTTCTCGAAGAGATAAATCCCGACACCTTGATTTCAGAGGGACCTGACATTGTGCAGGAGGTTTTATTCAAAGCGCATCTTAAGGGGTTTAAAATAGTTGAAATACCAATTAAATTCATAGACAGAAGGCTGGGCAAATCTAAGCTAAACATCAGGGCTTTATTTAAAGGCTATGTTATGGTTTTGAGACTGAAAATTGACCATATTTTGGGGAGATTATAATGCTAATTAGCAAAATAATTTGCAGTTTGGGTAAATTATTATTTATATTTAAAAAAAGGGGGACTCCACCATCTCCTGAAAAAATACTGGTTATTCGTTCTGGAGCGATTGGAGATGTTTTAATGAGCACACCACTATTAACTGCAATAAGAAGAAAATATCCTAAAGCTGAAGTGTGCTATATGGTTGGAAAATGGTCTTCACAAGCATTAAAAAACAATCCTAATATAAATAAAATTATAGAATTTGAAGACGAAACTATTTATAAGAAAAATTTGACTGAAGTTTTAAAATTAATTGAAAAAATAAGAAAAGAAGGGTTTGATTTGTGCTTTGCTCTTGATAAAAGCTGGCATTGGGGATTATTTGTATGGATGTGCGGCATAAAATTCAGGATAGGATTTGACAGGAAAGGGGAGGGATTTGCTTACAATGTTTCGGTTCCCTTTGAAGGCACTAAGTACGAATTAGAATATAACTTAGATTTGGCAAGAAAAATTGGAATAAAAGTAGTTAATAAAAAGATGAGAATTTATTATAATAAAAAAGACTTGATGAATGCTGGGAATTTTCTAAGAAATAATAAAATAAACAATAAAGCTTTAATTGGAATTGCGCCAGGTGGCGCAGTTAATCCGGGGCAAATTTTCCAGAAAAAAAGATGGCACATAAATAATTATCAAGAGTTGATTAAAAGAATATTAGAAAGGAATAAAGATTATTATATTGTATTGTTCGGGGGGCTATCCGATAGGAATTTATTGGAAAATTTAAAAAACAAAATAAACTCCAAAAAAATTATTATTGCCCCATTGAGCCGTATACAAATAAGTTATTTGTTAATGAATAAATGTAAAGTTATAATAACACACGATTCTGGAGCAATGCATATAGCTGGCGCAACAAATAGTAAGATTATAGCATTATTTGGGTCTACTCCTTCGAAGAGATTTGCTCCTGAAAATTCGATAGTTTTAGAAGTTAAATCAAAGGGATGCCCTTGCTACAATATTTATGGAAATTATGATAAAATTTGCAAAGAAGATTGCATGAAAAATATAGGCATCGATAGAGTATTTGCCAAACTAAATTACTTCCTAAAAAGATAACATGATAAACTATCAGGTAAACTGGAAATACAAACCCTTCCTATTTATAATAGATATGATAGGAAATATCGTTTTTTTCTATAAAAAGTTATTCAAAAAAAGATTCAAAAAAGAAGACATTAAAAAGATATTAATTATAAGAGTGGATGAAATTGGGGATGTTATTGTAACAACTCCATTAATTTCAACTTTGAAGAAGGAATTTCCCAAATCAAAACTATCTGTTCTAGTTAAAGAATCTACTGTGGAACTACTGAAAAATAATCCCAATATTGATGGGATATATGTGACAAAATCCTGGTTTAAAGAAAAGATTAGTTTGGGAGAATTTATAGAATTAATAAAAAAATTTAGAAAAGAAAATTTTGATATGGTGTTAGACCCTCACGCTGACCCGAGAAATATAATATTGGCTTATTTTTGTGGAAAAATTAAGATTGGCTTCAACATAAGGGGATTTGGTTTTCTCTTGGATTTTGTCGCTCCGTATAAAAAGAAGCATATCTCGGAAACAATACTCGATTTGGCGAAAGCAGTAGGTATAAAAAAAGTTAATAAAAAAACAGAGGTTTATTTCTCAAAAAAAGATGAAATAAAAATAAATAATTTATTTAAAAAACATAAAATTAAGCGCAACAAACTGTTAATTTGCATAAATCCTGGGACAGGAAGAAAGAATAAAGAATGGTTATTGAAAAATTGGCAGAGCTTAACTGGACTATTAATTAAAAAATATAATTGCCAGATTATTTTTACAGGAAATGAGGAAGAAAATAAATTGATAGGTAAAATTATTGGCAAAAATAAAAACTGTTATAATTTTTCTGGAAAAACAAATTTATTGGAATTGTCTGCTTTGATAAAAAAATGCGATTTGTTTATTGCGCCTGACACGGGTTCCCTTCATATAGCCAGGGCCCTGAATGTTCCGCTAATTGGATTATTTGGACCTATTGACCCTAAAATATGGGGTTATAGTGAAAGGAAATACATATCACTTTATAAAAAACTTGATTGCAGCTTTTGTAATATGCCGAATTGCATTAGAAAGACTGAAAAAAATAAATGTATGGCTGAAATTGAAGTGTCGGATGTTTTGAAAAGAACTGACAGATTAATAGGCCACCTGACCTGAAAGATTATCAACACAAATTATTGCTTTCTTCTTTTATATCGGAGATAGACATCTTGCATAAACGTAAAAAATTTTGGTTCAAATGGCAAAACAAAAAATAGATATTTAATCCTAAGATAAGCCAAATGTGAAAATATTTTTCTTGTTCCTGTTAAAATAAAGGAGTGACCGCTTAAATAAGTTGAATCAAGTAATTTTCCATATTCGCGAACATAGCTTAATTTTTCCTTTTGAGATTCAGTTAAATTTAGCCAATATAAATTTTTACTTAACATGTCTATTTTATCCCAATCAATTATATTTTTTGGCTCTAGAAATCCATTATCAACTGCAGACTGGTAACTGGGTGTGTTTGGCAATGGTATAAATGGACAAAACATAAATGCTGTTTTTTTATGCAACCTATAAACTTTTAAAGCCAGGCGCAGTGTGTTTCTTATTTCTTGCCAAGTCTCGCCAGGATATCCTACTATGAAGGAGGCTTTCATATTTATGGGATATTTTGAGATTACTTTAACTGCATCAGTAATATCCTTGACAGTAAATCCTTTTTTCATTAAAGACAATATTCTGTCATTTCCGCTTTCCATTCCTAAAAAAATCCATTCAGGTTTGGTTCTTATTAAACGGTCCATAAATTTCGGATTTATCAGATTTACCCTGACTTCAAGATAATAAGTTGGAACCTTTATATTTTCCAGTATGGCAAATGCTCTGTTCTGATCGACGAAGAAGTTATCATCATCAAATATTATGCCGTCTAAATTATATTTATCCACTAAATGATTTATAGTCTTTATGACCTTTTCAACAGGATATGCACGCCATTTCCTGTTATTAAAAGGAGTATTATAACAAAAACCGCAGGGGTAGGGGCATCCCCTTGAAGTTATAAAACTCATGACTTTCTTTCCGTTACCAAGTGGAAGAATATACTTTGTCAAGTCTGTTATTTCGTAATCTACATCGTAATCATCTAAAGAAATAAATTCTCTTTCTCCGTTAGATACAATTTTTCCATTATGCTTAAAAGATATGCCCTTTACACTGTGTAAATTTCCTTTTTCTTTCAACACTTTTGCTAAATCAACTATAGTTTCTTCTCCTTCACCCTTAACAACTATATCTATAGAGCTTTCCTTCATGCATTTTTTGGGTTCTAATGAAGGGTATATGCCCCCCCAAACTATTGTGGTTGAGGGAGACAGGAATTTTATTTTTTTTGATAGATCAAGCGATATGGATATATGTTTGCTAGTCATTACCGATATGCCTACAAGCATAGGATTATCTTTAATAATCTCTTTTATATTTATTTTAGACAACTCATTGTGGATTATTTCACATTCAAAACCATTTCTTTTCAAATTAGTGGCTAAGCACAATAAAGAAAGGGGGGGATAATTCACCAATTCGGTTTCATTTTGTGTAGCATATATTAATTTAATCATTAGTTATATAAAAAACCTGTTTTTAATTTTGACACTTCGTAATCTAATTTAAAGCGATAATTAGGATTGGCAACACAATTTTGTTTATAAATATTTTTGTTAAATATTATTCTTGGGTTTTAATGAAATAAGTTGAATAATGCCACGGGATATGATGAATTATAAAAATTTAATAACCCTTTCCAATACCTTCCTCAATATATGCAAACAAAGTGACATACGATGAAAGACATCCTGATATTTTATCCATCATCTTCACCAGATATACCCGCAAAAGAGGTGGATTTTGAAAGATACAAGAGTGTTCCTATTGGAATTTTGAGCATTGCCACTTATCTCAAACATAACGGCTATAATGTGAAAATAATTGATGGAAGGGCATGCTCTAAAAAAGAGTCTTTTGAAGCCATAAAAAGAAGAATTAACAATCTGTCTTGTCTTTGTGTTTCAGCCACAACAGTTCAATTAAAGCATGCATTAAGGGTATGCGATGCTGTAAAAGAAATAGATAAGGATTTGCCCATTCTCTTTGGAGGGATACATCCCATAATGTATCCCCTGCAAACAATCAGAGACCCTTCGATAGACTATGTTGTTTATGGCGAAGGAGAATATGCAATTCTTCATTTAATGAAATATTTGGAAGGAAAAATCAAGGATATTTCAAAAATAAAAGGGCTGGTGTATAAAAAGAATGGCAAGCCGGTAATGAATCCTATGCAGCCAGGAATAGACCCTAATGAACTTCCATTGCCGGATTACACGCTTCTAGATATAGAAAAATATATCGAAAGGGAATTTGTTACGAATCTTGGCAAAATAAGAAAAATGCGCGGATTGGACATTGTAACCGCCAGGGGTTGTCCTTACAGATGCACCTTCTGCACAAACACCATGAAAGTATTTTGCGGATGGAGGCCTTTAAAACTGGAAAAGGTTTTTTATCTTATTGACCATCTTGTAGAAACTCATAAGCTTGAGCATATTTGGTTTGCAGATGATATGATGTTCGCAAACAAAAACCGCGTTCTAGCCATAGCAAATCATATTATAGAAAAAAAACACAATATCACTTGGGAGGCAAATGCAAGAATAGATATGTTTGGGAAGGACAAAATAGACGACAAAACAATGGCTAGACTTAAACAAAGCGGGTGCTATGCCTTAAGAATAGGCATGGAATCTGGCTCGAACCGAATATTGAAATTAATGAAAAAAGATGCCACTGTCCAAGATACAATCAACTCTGTTGAAGCATGTGAAAAACACGGGATAATGCCTATAGGAAATTTCATATGCGGCTTTCCAACAGAAACTAAGAAAGAGGTCATGGAAACAGGGAAATTGATTTTAAAACTAAAAGAAATCTCCCCCAACGGATTATTTTTTTCCCCGGGATTGTTAAGACCTTATCCAGGAACAGAGCTATATGACGTTTGCCTTAAATATGGTTATAAGGAGCCCGAAACACTGAGGGAATGGGCTAATAAGGAGTTCCAAGTGGGCTTGTTTGTTGAGCCGCATGATTTGCCGTGGATAAAAGATCCTGACTGGCTGCTGAACTTCCAAGTATATTTCTACATTTTAACAGTAATGAAGACCCATGAATTAACGAAGAAAAAACTGAGCCCTGCCTGGAAGTTATTTGGCAAAATTGCCGAATACCGGATGAATCATAATTTCTGGAATTTCTCAATTGAACCTAAATTGCTGATTAATGCCAAAAAATTCCTAGATTCCGATTCTGCAGCCGCAAAAACTGTGAAAAAAGTCCTAAGCCTCTAACGAGATTTATATCCATATATCATAATGGGATTTCCCGGGAGTCCAAAATAAGTATATATTCTCTGAAATAAATTCCATATAAGTTTGTTACTCAAAAAGAAATATGCAATTTTACCTTTAAGGCTTTGTGATTTCATTATGTCTTCAATATCAACAAGCGAGATAGCTTTAACATATTTCAATCCTGCCCTCTTGAAAGCCCTAGCATAATGGAACGTGCTGTATAAAGTTTCATTCGCCCCTAGCTTTGCAGCCAAAAAGTTCTTCTTCCATTTAGTATCAGATGTAAAAGGCGGCCTCATAACTTCACTCTGTGCAATCAAAATGCCGCCTGGTTTTATTGCAGAAGCGACTTCTTTTAACATCTTATACAAATCAGTGGAATGATGCAGAACATGATTGCAATAGGCGACATCAAATGAATTCTTTTTGAAAGGCATATTTTCAGCGTCTCCATTGACAATTTTAAGCCTTCTTCTAATATTTCGTTTATATTTTTTCATTGCTCTGACTCCAGATATCCTAGAATCGCTCATTTCCAATGTAATTGCATTAAAACCTTTATTCACGAAGGCATAAGATGCCAACCCCCTCCCTGCGCCAAAATCTAATATTCTTTCATCTCCATTCAATTTCAATATACCCAAAACCTTCAGAAAATGCCTGTCTTGCATAAATCTGCTGGCTGCTTTATTTATATCCTTTTCAAGATAGCCCTCTTCACATATGCTAGAATATTCTATATTGTTTTGAATTATTTTTACAAACTTTTCATATCCCCTTACTTCTCTTTTTTTAATTTCTGTTTTACCAACCATAATAAGATATTTATATCAACCTATATTTAATTATTAACATTAGTGTTAAAAAATGAATATTCTAAAAACAATATATGAAAGAATCTGGGTCGATGTAAATCTTCTGAGAAGGAGGGAATGGTCCATAATTAAAAGGCTATTAAATCCTGCCAAAAATGACAAAATATGCGATATAGGCTCCGGAGGCGGAATATTTGGCTATAAATTAGCACAATATAAAGCATTTACATACGGCGTTGATTTGAATATGGAAGATGTGCGGAGAGCAAATAAATATAATAAAACAAATTTTTCCAATTTTATTCAAGGTAATGCCGAAAATTTGCCTTTTAAGAAAAATAGTTTTAATAAAATTATTAGTGTATGTGCGCTAGAGCATTTTTCTAATGATGGGAAAGCCTTTTCAGAAATGAATAGTATTCTAAAAAATAATGGCTTATTGGCTGCAAGCGTTGATAGTTTTAGTTATAATAAAATTTCTGATGAATTAAAAAAGAGGCAAAAAATTCAGCATTCTGTTGTAAATTTTTATGATACTATGTCATTGAAAAAGAAATTAAAAATGAATGGCTTCAAATTGGAAAAAAGTGAGTATATTTTTAATTCCCCATTTTCACATTTTCTAGTGTCTTCATTAATAAGACTGAAATATAATAGATTAATTTTGCTTTGCTTTTTTCTATTCTACCCCCTTTGCTTAGTAAGCGATAAATTGTTTGGAAAATATGATGAAGGGTATATTTTGGTATTTGTTGCAAGAAAAATTAAAATCAGCTAATTTTTCTTAGTTTTGCCACAAGTGAATCGCCGAAAAATTTGGAATTGAGAGGCAGCCTTATCCTCAATAATGGAATAACTGCATGTGGAAAAAATATTTTTTCTATTTTGAATTTATTCTCTGAAAATCTAGCCAGGTTCCAAGTAAATA
>Ga0315276_10001741_pt1 | contig 19580 bp, 19 predicted proteins | sample YL17G05_0_MG_FD_204542 | JGI IMG/M metagenome (GOLD analysis project Ga0315276, IMG submission 204542) | Sediment microbial communities from Yellowstone Lake, YNP, Wyoming, USA - YL17G05_0 | ecosystem: Environmental > Aquatic > Freshwater > Lake > Sediment | place: USA: Wyoming | collected... | reverse complement strand
TAATTTCGACTTTTTACAATATCTTGTTCTTGCGATTGAGCTCAGCCTGGCAACCATTGCCATCATCGCGGGAATTATGGCGATCATCCTGCGTATTCGAGCAGGTCGATGATAGAGAATCTAATTCAATATTGCCCGCATTGCGGGTCCACTCTAATCGAACGACTTCATTCGGGGAAGATGCGCCCCAGCTGCCCAATTTGTGATTGGGTATACTTTCCCGATCCCAAGGTAGCTGTGGCGGTCTTGATCAAGAACGGCTCTCAGGTTTTACTCGTTCAACGCTCGTTTGATCCGAAAAAAGGTCATTGGACCCTCCCAAGCGGATTTGTCGATGCCGGTGAAGACCCAAAACAAGCTGCAAAGCGTGAGTGTCTTGAAGAAACAGGGTTGGAGATCAAGGATATCCAATTACTAGATGTGGTATTCAGTCAGGAACACCCTCGGGGGGCAAGTATATTAATTATTTATAAAGCAGCAGTAGAATCCGGTCAGTTGAAACCCGGGGATGATGCGAGTCAAGCCGCATACTTCAAGGTTTCCGACCTGCCTCCCATGGCATTTGATTCAACAAAACAAATATTAACAGCTCATTTATAAATCTCTTTTTATGGTAAACTTGCTCTTCTATTATATAGAACTAAAAAAGCCATCATATCAAACTAAAAAACGGTGAGGAGAAGTATATATGAATAAAAATGTACTCAAGCCCTTTGTATTTCTAGCAATATTTGTCATGATAATCAGTCTTGCGTGTGGAGGTTCTACACAGGTCGCCACTCAATCACCTCCAACCCAGGCACCTCCAACCCAGGCACCTCCAACCGAAACTGCTGCCCCTGCCTTACCCACTGAAACATCTGCGCCAAAAGCAACAGGGGTTCCCGCGGGTCTTGTTACGGATCTTTCTGATTTGAGAAAAGCCACTGTTCAGATAATAGCTGAAGGCACATTTATTGATCCTGAATTCGGATATCAACCGAATGCAGCCGGAAGTGGTTCTGGCTTTATTATTGACCCATCTGGGATTGCTGTAACCAACAACCATGTTGTGACTGGTGCAGCATTACTCCAAGTGTATGTAGGTGGTGATATAAGTAAAGTATATAACGCTAAAATCCTGGGTGTGTCAGAATGCTCAGATCTGGCGGTCATCGATATCGAAGGCGATGGTTTCCCGTATGTATCCTGGTATGGTGAGCCTGCCAAGGTTGGTTTGGAAGTTTATACCGCAGGATATCCCTTTGGGAATCCTGAATTCACCATGACCAAAGGCATTGTCTCGAAAGAAAATGCTGATGGTAACACCTCATGGGCATCGGTAAAATCGGTCATTGAACACGATGCAACGATCAATCCTGGCAACTCAGGCGGCCCGCTGGTGGATGCCAATGCCACGGTAGTCGGGATTAATTATTCAGGAATCGCGGCGGCAAACCAATATTTTGCCATCGACCACGTGGCTGCCCTGCCTGTGATCGACCAACTAAAGACAGGTAAAGATGTTGATTCGATTGGTATCAACGGCCAGGCAGTTATCTCGGAAGATGGCACAATTTCGGGTGTTTGGGTAAGCTCAGTTAAATCGGGCTCTCCCGCCGATAAAACTGGGGTTAAAGCAGGTGATCTGGTTACCCAACTTGAAAACCTTTATCTAGCTACTGATGGTACGATGAAGGATTACTGCGATGTTCTTCGTACCCACAATGCGAGTGACACTTTGCAAATCCAGGTTGTTGAATGGTCTACCCAGGATGTCTATGAGGGCCAGCTCAATGGTCGTGCCCTGCAATATTCAACTACATTAAGTGGAGGAACAGGTGATACTGGCACATCGACCGGTACGGCGGTAAATTGCGTGGCAAGCTCAACAAGTGGCTACAATACATGTACAGATGATACTGGAAATCTCTCGGTGGATGTCCCTGATACCTGGACAGATGTTATTGGCAGTTCGTGGACTTATGATGGGGAAGATATTGGGTTAGCCATCTCTGCAGCACCCAACCTTGCGGATTTCCAAGGTTATTACAATGCGGAGGGTATGTTCTTCGGTGCTTCAGACACATTTGCCCAAATTGGCGGATACGTGCAATTCCTGGATTTTTACACCGTCGATTCTTACAAAGTAGACTGTAGATTCGAGGAACGTCTTAACTATAATGATGGACTATATCGCGGAAAATATGATTTCTATAGCAATTGTGGCGGGGCTGGGGGGTACGATGCTTATGTTCTCAGTGCTGTGGATATTGCCGATCCAACCTCGAAAATTATCCTGATAGAAGTCCAGGTTGTTCCAGGTGATACCACCACATTTAAACAAATTAGTGATACTTTCTACGTATTCTTCTAACAAATCACACCAAAAAGTCGGGCTTCACAGCCCGACTTTTTTATTTGTTCACCAAGAATGAGATTGCTGATTCAGCGATGTTCCCTGCCAGGTCGAATGCCCTGATCAAAAAAGTATGCTCACCAATCCGTTGGGACCATAGGATAATATATGGGGGTTTCAACAGGGTCATTTGGAACACACCATCCACAAAAAAATCGACCTTCTCCAAAACAAGGTTGTCAGTCGCAGAGACCTGCATCATGATCGATTCCCCTTGTTGAAAGACTATTTTCTCTCCGTTAGATGGTGTAATAATTTCTACTTGAGGTTTGGTATTGTCTATAGTCAGTTGCAGGATGTCGCGTTCAACTCGCTGGTCTTGCCTCACGACCAACAGCTGGACGACGTACAGTCCTTCCAACCCACTCGTATCCCAGGTCCCGAGCAACCCATTCTTCACTGGTTTATCAACGTCATCGCCAATCTGGATCCACTGTTGAGGGTTTAGCCCCTGACCAACCTGTAATCGATAATAAGAAAAGGCTGGTCCACTAGCACTGCCAAAGATACGTACCTGCCCACTCACGTGATCAAATGTCGTAGGGCTGGTAATCCGGACGTCTGCTGATACAGGCTGAGCTGCATAAATAGCATCATATGTATCGGGTGGAATGGGAAGACCTGCATTTTTTGCCCAGGCAATTGCTTGTGGTGGTACCACAAGATATATCTTCTCTTCCAACATATCAGATGGGGTGAATATGGTTGCCAGCAACCCATTTTCCCGATTTATGAAGTATTTTTGGTAAAGGTTATCCACCTGCGTAGGTTCGTTACCGTCCAAAAATGCCTCCTGGACTATTGCTGGACATAACTCGGATACCAGTAACCCTGAAGGATCGCACACCTGGACCAGGTTTATTCCTTCTGGTATGCTGAAATCCTGAACGGGCATCTGGCTGGAAGCATATTTAGTAATTGCATGCCATATTCCTGTAGGCATGTCAGGGGAAATAGCCCCACTTCCTTCCTGAAAATGACCCATCCATACCCCGACTGCCAGCTGAGGAATGTAACCTATGGCCCAGGCATCATTACCTTTATCGGTTATCCCAACTTTGGCAGCTGCAGGTCGTCCTATCTCTATAGAATTCGGGTGGCCAAGGCTTGGCCAACGCGCATTTTCATCGCTTAAAACATTCGTTTCAAGGTAGGCTAGTTGAGGGCTGATGATCGGTCTTGATTGTGGTTCTGACCAATCCATCCATTTCTTGCCATCCACGCCCATCACCTTTAGGATACTGGTCGGGTTTAAGCCATCTGGGTTACCCTCAAATATGTCAGAGATGTTTGGCTGACCAACCATAATCCCTTGATTCGCCAGCACCGCATACGCATTAATTCCTTCCAATAAGGTGAATTTGCGTGAATATAGATCATTAACCGTCAAATCAGGGGCAGGCTGCAATTCAGGAGTGGTGATTCCGAATCGCTGCTCTGTCAGTATTACATTATCTATTCTAACCTGCTGTAGCACCTCTGCTGCAGCTGCTAAATAATCATTAACCAATGCTATTCGTGCCCGGACAGGACCATGATAGGCTGATGAAGTATCTAGAAGTAGATCATTCTGATCGGATCCCAAAACATCATTTCCATTATTGCTTGGTATATCCCATAACAAGGAAGACGGGTTCATTCCGCGCGTAAAAGCAGTTAAATATAGAAATGGAGATAATATCGTCCCAGCAGTATGCTCTGTCAGGAATGGTGGATCAGCTTGTGATGTCTCATCTCCAACAAGGGATAGGATCTGACCGGAATGTGGGTCTAGCACAACCACATTAGCATGGATATCCTGATACGGGTTTTCCTGGTTCAATTGCAAATTTGGAAGTAATTGCGCAGCATCGCAAACCCTTCCATCGATGTTCACTTCGGATTCCTGGTTGCCCTGAAGACGAGCTAACTGGGTTTCTGTGGCACACCTGGCTTGTATCTGTAATTCATAATCGAGGGTCGTCACAATATCATATCCGCCCCTGCGGATACGGGCCAGGTTCATTTGTGAGCTAAGCTGCTCCATAACAAGGTCAGTAAATGCCGGAGCAATTGGGCGCGTCAAAAGTCCAGTTTGGAAATGGAGCTCTTCCGATACCGCTTGTTGAGCATCACTCACACTGATCAAATCGTTACCCAGCATCGCCAGGATAATTTGTTCCTGTTGTTGTTTAATGACTTGCGAGCCGGTATTTGGATTAATTGCAGGGGTTTTAGAAATTGCAACGAGCATGGCAGCTTCAGCCAGGCTTAGCTTGCTGGCTGATTTTCCAAAGAATGCCTGGGCAGCTGCATCTGCACCATAAATTAGGTCACCATACTGGGCACTGTTCAAATACCATTCCAATACCTTCTCGCGCCCAAACCTGACGGTGATCTGTGCAGCCAGTAACCGCTCACGAATATTTCGCTGAATAGATTCCGGCTCATCTATCAGAACTAGCTCCGAAACCAGTCGCTGTGCCAGCGTGGGATGTTTACCTTCGGACAATCCAGCTATCGTATAACCGGTAGATTTCCAGAATCCGGGATCGGATGCAATGACCGTTGCATCAATTAAATATCGAGAAAAATGATCCTCATTTATCTGGCCTTCTTGACCGACCTGTAAGTAATGCTTTCCAGCGACTACCGGATTTTCCAGCGTCAGGATGACGTGTTCATAGGTCCGGTCGTAAATGCGCGTGGGCTGCAGTAATACGCCATCAGGTGGTTCCAATAATGTAGGAAGGACTTCAATCGATGGTAAGCCTCTAGTGAGGTTCGTATAGAACCATACTCCTGTCAGACTAACGATGACCACCCCCATACAAAAAAGGATGGCAACCAATAAGCCAATCCTCATCCATGGATTGCGCTGATCAATAATCCGCCTTTGATTACGGAATTTTATGGTCTGGGAGACAGTGGGCATCGATGTTGATTAATACCTGTAAATTTTTTTGTCGGGAAACCTTAATTTGTTGTAGATCAGGTTATTCTGGTGAATACCTGACCATCTGGTTAACAGATTGGAGTAATTCCTGTGCAGATTGTCGTGTTCCATCGCTGAGCTCACCCATCATTTGAGCCAGCTCAATCAACCGGTCCTCACCTTTCAATGATTCTACTTGGGTCTCTGTTCTTCCATCTCTGATCTGCTTTAATACCTTCCAGTGCTGCTCCCCGAAGGCAGCCAGTTGAGGCAGATGGGTGACACATAGAACTTGGTGCTGCCTGGCTAACTCCCATAATTTTCGCCCAACCACCATTCCGACGCGACCACCAATTCCCTGGTCAATCTCATCAAAGATCAAGGTGGGGATCCGGTCGGCCTGTGCGAGGACGTTCTTTATTGCCAACATGAGGCGGGAGGTCTCACCACCTGAAGCTATTTTTACCAATGGTTTCAATCCCTCCCCCGGATTTGGGGCTACCAGAAATTCCACTCGCTCAAGACCGCTCATGTCAAAGGCTACCCTGCGCCCATCCTTCAGAAGAACGCCATCATCGGATAAGCGCTGGGGAAAATCTACCTTAAAGCGCGCTTCTGCCATGCTCAGATGCTCCAGCTCAGATTCAAGTGTTTTTTCCAATCTCTCTGCTGCAATATGGCGATGTTCGGATAAGGTCTCGCCGATCTCCCCTAACTCCACCAGAAGCTGATTTTCCTCTAGCTCCAGCTCAGAAATTCGCTCAGATACGTGCGTGATTGAATCGAGCTGCTTCCGTGCCATTTCAGCAAACTTCAACACGGCTAGAATATTCTCTCCATATTTACGATTCAAGTTTTGGATCAGGTTGAGGCGTTCTTCCACCTGGTCTAAACGTTTGGGATTAAATTCTATGGTCTCCAGGTAATCATGCAGAGCGATTGCCAGATCGTTCAGTTCATCTAAAGCACTTTGTGAGCGCTCATTAAGGTTCACCTGGCTTGCATCCAAGCGGCTGAGGTTGTTCAGTATGCTGGAAACCCGCCCGATGAGTTCGGTAACACCTGGGGATTCTGGTGTTCCTTCATCTAATACCTGTATGGCTTCCTGTACTAACGATGCAATTCCTTCTGCATTCGCCAGACGGGTACGTTCAGCGCGCAGACCTTCCTCTTCACCATCCTTAAGGCGAGCAGTCTCAATTTCGTTGATCTGGTATTCTAAGATTCCGATCTGCCTTGAAGCATCCTTCTCGGCTGTACGCAGATCATTTAGCTGGTTGCGAACAAGAGATAACTGATGGTATGTCTTCTGATACTCAGCAAACTCTTGCTCAACGTGTGCATAACTATCCAACAGTCCCAGATGCTGTTTAATATGTAATAAGGATAAATGCTCAGATTGACCGTGCACATCCACCAGATACTCACTCAGCTCGGTCAGTATATGATTATTCACATTTCTGCCGTTGACGCGGGCAAAGCTACGGCCATTTGGGCGAATTTCACGTCCAATGGAGAGTGTCATAGACTCATCGAGTAGCGCTTCCCGTTCGAGGATTTTGCACACGGAATGATTCGTTTCTTGGGAAAGATTAAAACGAGCTTCAACTATCGCTCGTGTTGCTCCTGCCCTGACCACGGTAGCATCGGCTCGGCCACCCAGGATCATTTCAACGGCATCAATGATGATTGACTTGCCCGCACCCGTCTCACCCGTGAATATATTTAAGCCAGGAGCAAAGATTAGCTCTAGCTGGCTGATAATGGCAAAGTTCTCGATGCGTAATTCACTAAGCATACCTAACCGATTCTGATACCTGATAAACGGTAATACAATGTAGAAGTCATCAAGACTGCGTACATCACGATAAATATAAAGTCTAAAAGGTGAAATTGTTGTAATAATTGTAAACCAACCGGTAAACATCCGACGACTGCTGCGATCACCGCCAATAAAAATAGCCTTTTTGAACGTCTGCGACTGGTGACAGCACGGGCTGCTTGAGCAATCACTCCTCCTATCGCAGGCGCTAGAAATAAAGCCAGAATTAGGGAAAAGTATCCTAAACGAAATGCTATCCATCCTCCTATTAAACTACCCAGATATGCCAGGACAGATACGACAATGAAAACTAACGGGTAGTCGTACCATACAGCTGTTTCAAAGATTTTTTGTTGCTCTTTGACGCACTCTTTGCAACGATACCCGGTGGGTGTTAGAACTGCACATTTTGCACAGATAGGTTTCTCACATTTATTGCAGCGTAGAGAAGTCTCAACGCCAGGGTGATTGGCACAGTACATTGGGGGTGGTGCTTCAGTCATATTCAACCTCTATCGATGATTTCCCGTTGACGGATTTTGACTCATATGGGGAGTCAGATTGCGGTAAAAATAACCAGGGTCTTGAAACCGGATGAATTTTACTATGTATGGTGAAGCATATACGTGCACCCGGTCATCATTCGTTAGCCCAATCGGCACCTGGCCATCAATGCTGAATACTGCTTGATGGTCAACCTCGACGCTGATATTCACAGATGACCCCTCAGCCAAAACAATCGCTCGGTCCAATGAGAGGTGGGGGGCAACCGGGACAAGCAATATATTTCGTAATTCAGGCGGCAGGATTGGTCCTCCCGCTGCCAGAGCATACGCAGTTGATCCGGTGGGAGTGGCGGCTATCAATGCATCTGCCACATAGGTGGTTAGAAACCGACCATCCACATGGGCGGTTATATGAACAGGGCGGATGATCTGTCCTCTGGATACTACTACCTCGTTTAAAACATCCCATTTCCCCAGAATAGAATCAGCACGCCATTGCTCAGCACATAGCATCATGCGCTTCTCTAACCAATAATCTCCAGCAATCACGCGTAATAAATATTCTCTCCATTGGTCACGTGCGATTTCGGTTAAAAAACCAAATCGACCCAGGTTGATTCCCAGAACCGGGACATCCGATGGTCCACCTAGGTGTCCTGCGCGCAACATCGTGCCATCTCCACCCAGAGCGATTAATAAATCAAATTCACCTTGCTTAACCTTCCGATATATTCCTTCGTCGTAAAGATATCCGTGCTGGGTTTCGATACCTTTCTCGCTCAGGAAAGCAGCTATTGCTACCGATTCCTTTTCTATATCCGGTAATTTTTGGTGACCAACGATGGCTATTCTTTTAATGGGTTTATTTTCTTCTGACATAATTGCCTAATTATATCCTGAGTGACTGATCACAGATGGATCGATAACCACAATGTTGGCAGCTGCGTGGATTCTCATGTGAGCGATCCAATTGAGAACGGGTTGTCGTCCCCTGCATCTCCCGGATGGTAGCTTTAATGGCATCTTCCAGAGAGGATGAAAAATCGATCGCAAACGTCCGGTTTCGATAATGGATGATGCCATATTTGGGTCGGATACCAAATTCGTGCTCTACCAATAGGCAATAAGCCGCCAATTGGTAGATATGCGAATCATATGGAGCCGGTGGTGCGCTCCTTGATTTTACTTCGACAGGGATGATATGGCTCCCATGTTCGACCAGATAATCTGGTTTTCCAGTTAACCGCAACTCTGAATCAAATAACGGCTTCTCCACCTTCCCCCAGCTGCTGGTATCCGTATAGATCACCCTGCCAGATGGAATACCTGCCTGCCGCTTCTGACGGGCAGCTATAACAAATAAAACCAGCGCAACCAATAGAAAAAGGATCAATAAGTATGGCAATAGAATTTCTGACCTAACGATTTGAGATAGATTTACATGATCGATTGGATTATCCAAATGGTGGCGGTAATAACTGCCAGCAGTAACGACCCATATGCAACCAGTTGCAGGCAACTGCTTGCCGTCACGACCCTTCCATGTTTCTCATGCAGCTTATTTCCCCCTGCCATTTCAGCCTTATTTTCAGGGTCATATCCTTGAAGCTGGTACCACCATGCCCGGTGGCAAAACTGATATGTGCCGATCTCTGAGGCACGGATGATTTTCATTCTGAATGGTTATACGCATCCAAATGCGATTCCAATTCATGCAACCTGTTTTCCAGGCGGCTCTGCCGCAGGCTCAGTGTTAAGTCACCCCTGGTACGTTCAATAATGCCTCGAGCAACATCCGTCAACCGTCGCAAACCACCGGTGATTGCATCTGGGTAATCCATTGTAACCAAAATGGCATAGATATCATCCATTTCACCCATAAGGCGCACAGCCTCATCCTGCTTATCGTTTAGCAGCATGTCCAGGCAGCGCCTGCGAAGTTCTCCAACCGCGTCTGCCAAACCTTGTAGGTAAGTAGCTGATTCTAATTTTAAGTCATCTGGGGATGGAAAATCGCCATTATCTATCAAAGAATAGACCAGGGAAGCTTCAGCATATTCCTTAAGGGCGTCCTGTGTATAACCTGCATAAAAAAGTTCTGGCAGGTCTTTCAGGTTTTCCCTTAAAGATTGAACTAATTGGTGGGCTTCTCCAAGGTGCTCTTGGGCTAAAGTATATTCGTCCCTGTGGATGGCGCGGATTGCATTGGCACAGTGACGGGTGAGTGTACGCGCTTGAGTAAGCGCCCTATCACGCTCTCCTGTACAGATTTCGAAAGAATGGTGGATTTTTTCAGCGATTTCTTCCAGTTTTTGGGGCATAGTTTTCACTCTTTCGGATGTGTGGGCGGGTGGAATAAGAAATCTGCCAGGTTATTCTCCCCAGGGATTTTTATTTCACCAAATGCAGCCTCATATCGAGATAAATTTTCAGCCAATGCTCTTTGTAATAATTTTGCCCCCAAGGGAGACATTACCACCCGTGTACACACCCGGGCAGGAGAGACCCCTGGCAGTAAGTGGGCAAAATCAAAAACCAGCTCGGAGGGGGAATGGGCTATCCGTACAACATTGGCGTATTCCGTCTTCAAATCAGGTGGGACTTCCAATGCAGGAGCCATTGGAGCCACCGGACGGTTCTGAGCAGGAGTGGACATATTATTTATCCTCCGGATGATGATATAAAGGTGCAGAGGTTTCCTCTGCACCTTTTTTTCGCTGTATGTTAGAACGGGATATCGCCAGCATCGTCAGGTTGGCCTGCGCCTTCACCAGGAGGGGCACCACCGCCATCATCATCGACGCGGGTGGACAAGAAGCGAACTGTCTGGGCACTTACATCAAATGAAGCACTGGGTGTACCATCCTGACGGTTCCATATCCGAGGACCACCTGTGCTCGCATCAGGCACAAGCCTGCCCTCTACCAATACTTTACTTCCTTTTTTGAGAAATTGATTGCAGTTCTCAGCATTCTTTCCCCAGGTAGATACGCGGAACCAAATTGTCTCTTTAACCAATTGTCCGTCACTACCTGTAAACTGGCGGTTCGTGGCAACACTGAAATTCGTAACCGCCTGGCCGCTGGGTGTATAACGCATTTCGGGATCACGGCCAAGGTTCCCAACTAAAATAATAGTGTGGTACATGTGAATCCTCCATTTCGATGAGCGGTCTGTCTATAGGTCCGGATGCACACCATCCGGGGCAGAACCAACGGGGCACTCATCGGTCTATTCAGAACAATTGTACTCTTTTTCCAAAAAAATAATAGGGGGTTGCTGACGATTATTCCTCATTCCTGAATTGCAAACAATAATGGTGAAACGTATTGCTTACCCATGCATTACCTAAACCATACGGAGAAAGGCGTTGATTATCCTGGCACCAGATTTTTTCATCCTTGAGTGCATAAGTAGTTTTTAAACAGCTTGCAAGGTCCCATGCCAATGGATAGATCTTGCCACCTTTTTTAATGTTCTTGACGATAATGGTCAAGTATGCTCCTGGTCGAAAGATAGACTGCATCCCTATATAAATCCCAGAAAGGCGCTTCAAGAACTCATCATAATCTGTAATATTACCAAGGTCGTTAGGGTCATTGGAGTAGACAATATCCAGTTCTTGCGAGTTCCGGCGTTCCTTTTGAGTGGTAGCGCCACGCATATGTAGCATGTCCCAGTATGGTGGTGAAGTAAGCATGTAATCAATGGCTGGTAACTGGTGTCTGGAAATAATTTCTAGCAAGTGGGCTGCATCACCGGTGATCATCTCCGATCGTAAAGTATCAGCTGCCTGTCCCAATTTCCCTCTTTCCTCATCCAGTGCCTGGCAAGCGATCGTTGCATAGGTTGGATTTAGCTCGATCCCATATGAATGCCTGCCTGTACGTAATGCTGCTACCAGTGTGCTGCCAGTCCCCGCCATTGGATCGATCACCACTTCATTTAATTTCGTAAAATAAGTGATGAATTCCATCGCCAGAGTTTCTGGAAATTTTGCTGGGTGGCGTAAAACACTTTTTTGACGTGGGGGTGGGTTATGAATGAACCAGGATTTCTGAAATTTTAACCACTCCTTGGGTAACAATTCATTTAAGCGGTTATTAAAAGGGCGTTTGGTCATATGAAGAGAGGCTTTTTGAGCTAATTTGGCATTAATTAGTTAAGGATTGATCTCATAAACAATCAGGTCTGAAAAATTTATTGTCACTGCTGTGTTATTGGTTGAGCGGGCAAAGACTCCTACCCCACCTGAGGTTAGCCGTGGATCATGGATCGAAAATTGGTATTGACCATTAACAAAAAAACTCATCTCTTCACCTTCCGCTGAAATACCCAGGCGGGATGAACTTGGTGCTCCGGGAGGCACAGCCCCACTCAATATCCATGGTTGTGGCGATGAAGCCTGGCCACCGCTGACCCTGTCCAACCGAATTTGTCCATTACAGGAGAGGGAAAACCTGTAATAATCGATCGTTGGAGTTACGCGGATCAGCACGCCGTATTCATCAAGGTCTTTACACAGGTTTGGTTCAGCGGTGATTTCGAGGTAAAAATCGCTAAAAGTGGGTTCTTCACGCACGCTGAACAAATATGCATTTGTCTCACCAATTGCAATCGTTAGCTCATTTTTCCCATATGCCACACTTCCAATTTGTGAATGGGTAAGGGTCCAGCCTGTTCGAGATGAGAAATCATCCTCAAATAAGATGTCACCCGTATTGGGTCGCATATCCTCAGTCGGTGTGACAACCGGAGTGGGAAATGGCGTAGGGATTTCTGTTGGTGGGAACCAAACGATTGTCGGAGTAATGGTTGCAGCGAGGGGGGAAGTATCTGTTGCGAGCATGGGTATAGGAGTAGTTGTTGGTGTTACAGTACACGCCCATAATAAAAAACCAACCATGCTTAGCAACAATACTTTCCTTATTCTGATCATTATAATTGATGCCTAGGTAGTAAAAACCGTCTAACTTTCGTCAAAAAGGAATACAAGGAATAATCGCAAAGGTGTTGTAAAATTGATATGTTCATTCTAGCATATACTTACATATAATCGCAACCCAATCAAAATCCACATTACGAAGGAGAAGTTATGCGTAAAAAAGTCATCCTTATCACTGGTGCCTCGGGTGAAATTGGTCAGGCTCTAGTAAGAAGTCTGGCTGAGCAAAATGAGATGCCCATCATCACGCTCGATATTGCCGCGTTGCCAGATGAAATCAGTAAGATGGTTACTGCTTTCCAGGGGGATATTATGGATAGGGCATTGCTGTCTCGCTTGGTAAGTGAATACGAGGTGGATACGATCTATCATTTAGCAGCCTTACTTTCGACGCGCAGTGAGTTCACGCCTGAAGCAGCTCATAAAGTTAATGTGGAAGGAACGCTGGGATTATTGAACCTCGCTGCTGAACAATCAGAATGGAGGGATGAACCGGTAAAATTCATCTTCCCCAGCTCTATCGCTGCTTATGGTCTGCCTGATTTGGAGACCAAAGCTACTTATACAAGAGTGAGGGAGTGGGAGTGGAATAATCCACGCACCATGTATGGATGCAATAAGCTATATTGCGAGCAATTAGGCATTTACTTCAGCAAATATTATCGGCAATTGGCCGCCGAACTACCGGTGATGTTGGATTTTCGTAGTTTGCGCTTCCCGGGTTTGATCAGCGCATTCACCGTCCCAAGCGGTGGAACCAGTGACTATGGACCCGAGATGTTGCATCATGCTGCCCAAAAACAACCTTACGCTTGCTTTGTACGCGAAGATGTACGTATCCCATTCATGGTCATGCCAGACGCGGTCAAGTCTCTGCTCTTATTAACATGTGCCCCTAAGGCAGCTTTGAAGCATTCCGTATATAACGTGACCAGTTTCAGCCTTTCAGCAGCAGAGTTTCGTGATTGGGTAATTAAATTCTTCCCCGATGCACAGATTAACTTCCATCCTGATGTTAAACGCCAGACGATTGTCGATTCCTGGCCGGCTGATTTGGATGACAGCGCTGCCCGACGCAATTGGTCATGGCAACCTGACTTTGATGTTAACCGTTCATTCGCTGAATACCTGGTACCCAATATTCGCAACATGTACCAACAGGTTTGAAACTGATTATTCTTCTTCCAATTGAATAAAGGAAGCAATGAATCCATTCGAAGGCAGGAATTATGAATGACCAATTCTATCCGGAACCAGGTTTGATTATTCTCTTTGGCTCAGGTGAGACTTCTCCCACTGGTCGAAAAATTTTCGAGCGAGTGTTCCAATCTCTTCCCAAATCGCCCAGGTTAGCCTTATTAGAGACTCCAGCTGGATTTGAACTAAATTCCGATCAAGTTATTCATCGTGTGGGTGATTTTTTTAGCCACCGGCTACAAAACTACTCCCCGCAAGTCGAGATCATACCCGCACGCAAGCGTGGCACTAAAAATAGTCCCGATGAGCCTGAGGTTGTTGCGCCCTTGCTCAATGCGGATATGATCTTTATGGGTCCTGGCAGCCCAACTTATGCTATCCGTCAGCTGCGAGACAGTTTGGCCTGGTATTATCTGGTTGCACGCCATCGCCTTGGGGCTGCACTTGCCCTTGCAAGTGCAGCTACGGTTGCCTTCAGTTCTTATTCTTTACCAGTCTACGAAATTTATAAGGTTGGTGAAGATTTGCATTGGAATGAGGGTCTTGACTTTTTTAAACTATACGGTTTGCAGCTTGTGTTTGTACCTCATTGGAATAACCAGGAAGGGGGTAAGGAATTGGACACCAACCGCTGTTTTATGGGTCAAGAACGCTTTGCACGGTTGATGGATATGCTTCCAGACGAAATGACCATCATCGGATTGGATGAAAAAACCGCCCTAGTAATGGATCCCTCCAAATGTGAATGTTATGTCAGTGGCATGGGTAAAGTCACTGTGCTACATACCGGTCACAAACACACCCAATATGGTCACATGCATCCATCGACAGATATGGCGATGAAAATTACGGGAACCGATGATAATCTGGCTGAAATTGCTGAACAACATGGTGGTCATGTTCACCAATACCTGGACGGTCAGCATTTTCCCATGAGTGAAATTGGTGCTTTTCAACCCTACCATCCAGAAGCTAGCTTACCACCTTCGATCTGGCAAAAAGCCATACAAGCCAGAGCGCTCTCAAAACGAGACGCGCTTTCAGTGCCACCTGAAATAATATTAATGCTAATAAATGAACGAGAGGAAACCCGTAAGCGCAAGGATTGGGCTGCTGCAGACGAATTACGTAAGCAAATTGATAAGCTCGGTTGGGAAGTATCGGATGCAAAAGATGGTCCAGTATTCAGGAAAATTGCTGTAACAGATGTTATTTAATCAATAGAATTTAAGGAGCATTTATGTCACCTTCCATGAAAGTTGGCTATATTGGTTTGGGTTTGATGGGAAAAGCTATCGCCCGAAACATCCTTAAAGCAGGGTTTCACCTGGTCGTTCATAATCGAAGCCAGGCTGCGGTGAGGGAGTTGGTGAAAGAAGGTGCTATTCCGGCTACATCCCCAGCGGAGGTTGCTTCTCAGGTAGATGTTGTCTTTACCAATCTCCCCGACTCACCCGACGTCGAGCTTGTTGCATTAGGAGAAAATGGAATTATTACTGGTGCGCATGCTGGTTTAATCTATGTGGACAATTCGTCAATTAAACCAGCCACAGCTCGGTATATTGCCGCGGTTCTTGGAGAAAAAGGCGTTCAATGCCTGGATGCACCCGTAAGTGGGGGAGATATTGGTGCTAAGCAAGGTACTCTCGCCATTATGGTTGGTGGTCCGGCGGCTGCCTTGGAATCTGTGCGTCCTGTCTTTGATGCAATAGGAAAGACAGTCACGCATGTCGGTGATTCGGGTGCCGGGCAAATCGCCAAAGCTGCAAACCAGATTATGGTGGCAGCTCAAATGGTGGCTATGGGTGAGTTGTTGATCTTCAGTAAAAAAGCAGGAGCGGATCCACATAAGGTAGTGGACGCGATCAAGGGTGGGGCAGCACAATGCTGGACGCTAGATGTCAAGCCTGCACGCCTTTTTGCGGGTAACCGCACCCCAGGTTTTAAAGCTCATATGCAAGCGAAAGACCTCAACATCATCCTGGAGACTGCCCACCAGTATGGTATACCACTGCCATCAGCAGCTGTGGATGCCCAGCTCTTCAACGCGATGCTTGAAATGGGTCTAGGGGATCTGGATAATTCTGCTGTACTCAGTATCATCGAAACCTTGGCGAACACCAAATTACTTGAATGAGCACACTGGAGACCTGCAACCAAACGAATTATAATGCGTATATAGGATCAGATAACCATACAGGAGCAACGCAGTGAATAACATGGAGCCTGATTTTCTCAACCAGGTCCTAACAGGAAACCCGGAAGCATTCACTCAGCTGGTTGATACATACCAGAGACCTGTTTTTAACCTATGTTATCGAATGTTAGGTGATGCAAATGAAGCTGAGGATGCCTCGCAGGAAACATTTCTACGTGTGTATAAAAACATTAAACGCTTTGATCACCAGCGTGCATTCTCTACATGGTTGTTATCCATCGCAGCCCATCATTGCATCGACCAATTACGGAAGCGACGCATGATTGTTGTCTCAATGGATGCCCTTCCATATCTCGACCCACCAGACCTCTCACCTGGACCAGAGGCGTCATTTCACATGCAAGAGGACCAGAAAAGAGTGGAGGAATTATTAAAATCCTTAAACCCACAAGATAGAGCAGCGGTTGTTATGTATTATTGGTATGATTTTTCCTATGAAGAGATAGCACAAAGCCTTTCCATCACGGTCAGCGCAGTCAAGAGCAGGTTACACCGAGCAAGGCTTACACTTGCCCAAACATGGCAAAAACAAGGAACGAATAATTTTTCCACCGAAAGGAAAACCCATGAATCACCAGCCTTTTAGAGATTGGTTACTCTCCGAGGAGAAATTATCTGCCGACCAGATTCAACAGATGCAGGAGCATTTGCAATCTTGTGAATCTTGTAGGCAAACTGAAATTACCTGGTTGGAGGTTGAATCAGCATTCCATATAATTCCACAAGTTCAGCCAGCACCAGGTTTTACTCACCGCTGGCAGACACACCTGGCTGAATACAAAGAACATAAACAAAAGCGCACAGGATGGATAACGATTGGTTTTACCGTCGTGATCATCATCTCTTTGCTTAGTTTATTGATCACGCAATTATGGTCTCTCATCCAGGCACCGGCTCCATATCTGGCGGAATGGTTCACCAGGATATTTAGTCTGGTTGCCATTTATTTAACATTACAAGATATGTTCCGTTCAATTTCCGGGACCGTTCCATTGTATATTGGGGGGATGTTTTTCCTGGTAGGGATCGTTAGCTTCATGAGTGTGCTTTGGTTGGCTACATATCGAAAACTTAGTTTGGCAAGGAGGATTGTATGAATCATTCTAGTTGGAAAGTATTTTCAGCATTTATATTGGCTGTATTAGTCATTGGCCTTCTCCCAATCACAGCCTTTGCTGCAACACCAGCCGATGTGGTCATAGGGAATAGTTACACATTGGAAAGTGGTAAAGTATTAAATGATGACCTGTTGATTATCGGTGGTAGTGTTAATTTAATGCAAGGGTCAACCGTACATGGCAGCGTGATCCTTATCGGAGGCAGTTTGAACGCTGCTGGCACTATCGATGGTGAACTTGCTGTTTTTGGCGGGACACTGAACCTAACAAGCACATTTGTATTAAATGGGGATTTAATCACCGCTGGTGCAGCAGTGAATCGTGACCCGGCAGCTCAGATCAATGGTCAAATCTACACAGGTGGAGATACCCCAAATTTGGTTCTCCCTGGCGGTGTGCACCTACCCAACCTTGCCAGTAATTTCAATCCATTCTTTCGCGTGGGCGGTTTTTTGGTAAGTATTTTCCTTTGGGCTCTGGTTGCCATGGTTGTGGCTATGTTCATTCCTACACACCTGACCCGCACCTCCCAAACCGCACTATCACAACCTGTCGTCTCCGGAGGTTTAGGATGTTTAACGATCATCGTTGTCCCATTTATCCTGGTTTTATTGGCAATCACAATCTGTCTAATTCCTGCTGCCTTAATCGGGGCGTTTATTCTGGCTATCGCCTGGGTTTTTGGTATGGTTGCTTTAGGTCTTGAGGTTGGTAAACGCATCAGTGGCATGTTTAACCAGGATTGGCATCCTGCAATTTCAGCAGGGGTGGGTACGCTGGCATTAATGATCGTCCTTAGTGGGCTACAAACCATCATCCCCTGCGTTGGCTGGATACCTCAAACATTGGTTGGTATGATTGGCTTGGGAGCAGTCTTACTGACCCAATTCGGGAGGAAACCATATGCACCCACTCCAAGCCTGCCTGAAGCAAGTTCTGATAACTCCTTGCCTTCCGGAATCAGTTGAGAGAAAAACATTCCCTTATGGAAAAATGATCAGATTTCAGAGCTGTGGCTGAGTAGGTCCACAGCTCTTTACTTTAATGTGCTATATAAAAGTGCTCCCAGGATGATCCCAAATTGACCTAAGTGGTAGGTCATCATCACTTTTAACCGTGCGTGGGATAAGGGTGCAATGAACCTGTCCCATGCCAGCATTGAATCAGATATGAAAAATAGTATAGCCCCCAGGCTGACAGATAACGCTGCGGGAACCGACCAGCTAGGTCGTGGCCAGGTCATGCATGCAGAGTAAACCATCAAACTGATCACCAGGGAATAAATCAAGACTGGGATTTTCAATCTACTTTTACCCTTCGCAACAAGTCCCCTTACTAATTTTGGATAAAGCCATCCGATAAAGACTCCCAACACAACGATAAAGATAACCCCCCAGAAATTAATAAAAGGTGCCTGATTGTTTAATCCAACCGTGTAGCTGATATGCCCAAGAAGGAATGCTACCAATCCAAATATGAACATATCTCGTGGGATCATTAGAAAAACATCCCCTGCTAAACAAAATACCACCCCAAGCGAGAACCATAACATGGATCCACCCAAACCAACACTCGACCCAATCCACCAGAGCAACGCAAGCATGGTTGCTGGCTTGGTCACATACTCTAATGGTTTTATATGTCTATCGGCTGCGATCCAGTTTACAACAGCCAGGATAAAAGCAATGAGAATTGGGAGATAGGTCATGAATTCTCTCCTTGATCACGAATTGAACATCTGTTTCACCAGCTTTTCATCATCCCGCCAGTTCTTCCGAACCTTTACTCGTAGCTGAAGGTAAACCTTTTTCCCACTCATGTCTTCAATTTCTAACCGTGCAGCAGTTCCGATTTTCTTTAACATCTGTCCATTCTGGCCAATCACGATACCCTTGTGGGATTCCCGCTCCACAAATATCGTCGCTTCGATATATACTCCCTGCTCATTGCGCTCGGTAAACTCATCGATCCGAACCACGATCCCGTGTGGTACCTCATAACGAAGGTTATTGAGACACGCTTCACGGATCAAGTCTGCGGTGATATCTCGCTCAAACAGGTCTGTAACCTGCTCTTCTGGGTAAAATGGCTCCCCGGTTGGAAGGTGGGCAACGATCTTGGTAACGAGCGCATCCCGATTATCTCCACGTGAAGCAGAGATCAAAATACAATCATTCGTTGGGATCAAGCCCTGGTAAACTGCTTGGGCATCGGGGATCTGGCTAACCTGCACCAGATCAATTTTGTTCAATACTAATAAAACCCTCTCGGGTCGGACCGCTAAATGTAATATACTCCCCAATTGCTTATCCTCTTCCGAAGGAATCTGACTGGCATCCACCATGAACAACACCAGGTCACAGTGTTCGAGTGCAGATCGTGCATCGATGTTCATTCTTTCGCCAAGCTTACTACGTGGTTGGTGAACACCCGGTGTATCAATGAATATGATTTGATAATTC
>Ga0315276_10001740_pt1 | contig 19585 bp, 20 predicted proteins | sample YL17G05_0_MG_FD_204542 | JGI IMG/M metagenome (GOLD analysis project Ga0315276, IMG submission 204542) | Sediment microbial communities from Yellowstone Lake, YNP, Wyoming, USA - YL17G05_0 | ecosystem: Environmental > Aquatic > Freshwater > Lake > Sediment | place: USA: Wyoming | collected... | reverse complement strand
AAGCGTCCTGACATAAAAAATGCCTCGGAATATCCTGACCAGATATCCCCCGGTCATCGACGACCTGAGAGTGGAATCGTACCTCAGCTTGAGGGATCTGCAGTAAGCGTCCACTTCTTCGGAAGTTACGAATTCCCTTTTATCGATGTAGAGCTTCCTGAGCAGTGTATTCATTTATATCACAATATCATTCTTTCTTGATTTTATGATATATACTATAATGTGTATTTAGTCTTAACTATTGATCGCATCGGAATAGACTCCCGAGATAGCCGTAGGATGGAATCGATGGTGAAGAGAAACATTTGAGAAGGCCTAGCAGCGGAACGCCGCCCTCCTCCCCAGTTCATACAATCATAGCATTCTATTTGAAAGCTTTCCCTGGAGTCAGTAAATGCGCCTAAACAAATAGGAGCACGAATGCGAATGAGAGGATTTCAAAATTTTTTCAAGACTTTTTACTCGTCCTACTGAATATCAATGCAAACAATATCAACCCGACTATCGGGACGATAAGTTCAGAGAACTCAGATATCGGCGGGGCGCTCACCTTTGGGGATGTCAAAGGATAGAAGTCCTTTGCGCCCGCCGTTCCAGTGATGTTGTATGGCAGATCCACAATTCCGAATCTATAAACAATGTCTGGTATTGTCCAATCAGACCAATAGTTGCCGTATCCGTTGGTGCTGTTCCACATATTGTTCGTCCCGAAATCGATTGCTTGGATATGGTCTGGGTCGTAAATGCTCCCCGCACCTCTATTCATGATGAAGCTGTTATTCCAAATCCTGTTGTTGCCTGATGCCACATTGGAAATGTACAATCCATATCCGGTGTTGTTCGAGACAGTATTATTCGAAATAGTATTCCTGCTGGATGTGTCGATGAACACACCATAAGTGTTGTACGAGTAGGTACTGTTGGATATGATGTTGAAGTTACTTGAAGAGTTGATGAGTATACCTATCCAGTTATGTGAGCAGGTGTTGTTCAAAAGAACATTACTTCCGCTTGTGGATTTAAGAGTGATTCCGTATAAGGCATTGAACTTGCAGCCATTATTAATGAGCGTGTTATGGCTCGAAGTGCTCATCCAAATGCCGTTGTCAGTATTGTTCGCGCAGGTGTTGTTGATCAGAGCATTATAATTCGATGATAAGATCACCATGCCATTTCTACCTTTCGAGCAGGTGTTGTTGCTGAGAGTGTTGTTGTCTGATAAGTAGAGAGCTATGCCGTGATCATTGCTGGAGTTGCAAGTGTTATTGCTCAGGTTGTTGTTGCTCGATGACCAGAGGAGTATACCATTAAGATGATTCGAGCTACAGTTGTTATTGCTGAGTGCATTATCGACGGAAAAATCAATCAATATGCCCCAACCATCGTTCGAGGTGCAAGTGTTATTGCTGAGATAGTTGTTGCCGCTCGATGACACGAGATCAATTCCATCAAGATTGTTCAAGCTGCAGGTGTTATTGATCACATTGTTGTAGTTCGATGAGTGGAGATAAATGCCAACATCATTGTTCGAGCAGTTGTTGCCTATCACGGTACCATTTGTACAATTGGTCTGGTAAATCCCGATATTATAGTTCGATGGACCGCCGTGGATGTAGCAGTCTCTGATGATGAAATATGCATTTGTATTCTGTATCCGGATTCCATGCGTACTCGCTGCACTGATGTCCCATCCAGCCACAGTGTAGGGATTAGAAGCTGTCCCGTTGCCCGAGATGACTCCATTCAAGGGAAAATTCGTATTATTGAACTCGCCATTCCCATTAATGGAAATCGGAACATGCGAGGAATACGTAATCCTTGCAGGGACGGAGGCGTGGGGATTCTCAGACAATGGATTTGAAAGGAGCGACAGGGATGAGGAAAAGAAAATGACAACGACCAATGCTACCATCACGACTTTCAGATGCTTCTGTTTCCTATGACTCCTCAATTGGGATGCCCCGTGATCTATCTCTGCCATTTCCTTCGCCCGGTCATCCCCTTGCCAGGAGATAAGGCTTTTTCTTAGCTTGCTCCTGTACAGATGGGAGCATTGAAAATACAGACTAATGGACGCGTCCGCAATCTTACAACGGATATCGTCTTGGTAACTATTATGCCCGTTTCATTAATCAATCAATATCCTGAAATACTCCCTGATTAGATTTCAGAGACAGAGTGGGTGTGGAAATTGAAAAGAACGGACCGATTACCTGACCCCAATCAGGGAGAAGATGTTTGGTCAGAGTCAGATTACTCTGGGAGAGTTAAAATTTACACAGCTATCATAATTGCTTCCATGATGCTTTCTTTAATATTGATTTCGGTTGAAATCAATTTGATGGCGGACTCTCCGGAAGACTCTCCCACCCGCTCAACAGTCCTAGTGTATACTCCTCATGCCCCCATTTCAATAAAGGGCGATATTGGTTTTGCAGGTCCAAATGCCTCGACAGGCATTGTCAGAGGAAGTGGGACAGATCCGGATCCATACATCATAGAAAAATGGGAGATCAACGCTTCTTTGAAGAATGGTATTGAGGTCAGATATGCCAATGTCTCGTTTATTATTCAAGACTGTCTAATCTACGAAGGCACTGGATCAACAAATGCAATCCATCTCTATCATTGTACTAACGGAATCGTGAAGAACAATTCCTGTTGCAACAATTCAAATAATGCAGTTTACGTCGAGCGTTCAGTAGGAGTCAGTGTCGCAAACAACACCTGCTGGGACGATTATTGGGCCATTAGAATGTACTTTTCGAATAATAGCGATATCTCAAACAATACTTGCTACGACAATGTAAACGGCATCTTCCTTCTTTCTTCAAATAACAATATGATTTCCTACAATAATTTAACGAACAGTTCATGGTACGCAATGAATATCAATGGCTGTCTGGGCACCATGTTATCTAACAACAAAATGATCAATGGTGGCATAGCAATCTGGGGTGAGAATAAGGATAATTATTGCTGTCAAAAGATTGATACGTCCAATACCGCGAACGGGAAACCAATTTATTACTATGCCAATCAGACCGGGGTCACTGTACCCATTGGTGCAGGGCAAATCCTGATAGCCAATTGTACGAACATGATTATTGAATACCAAAACTTGAGTGAAGCTGGCATAGGCATTGAGATAGCTTATTGTTCAGGAGTAAGCGTTTCCAACAGCACCTGTTCAAATGAGTATATCGGTATTGTTCTCAAGGAAGCGAACAACAACGAGATTGAAGACTGCATGTGTCTTTCGAACTCGCGTAGCGGAATAGATGTCTATGGTTCGGATAACAACAGATTACTGAGAAACAATTGTTCCTGGAACCAGTACGGTATTTTCTTGTTCTCATATAGCGGCAACAATGAGGTTAATTCCAGTACATGTCAAGGCAATTCTGTCGGCATTTTCCTATCCACATACAGTCACACCAATAGAATAATTAACAATACCTGCATCGAAAACGATAGGGGGATACACGTTTTTGCTTCTGATTATGCAGTCGTCCAAGGAAATACCTGCACCGATAGTGTTGCTTATGGGATCTATCTGGATCAGAGCATAAACGCAACAGTCTCAAGCAACTCCATGATCAATAACGGGATGCTCATCACTGGGAACCCCATTCCACAGTATAACTCTCATTCCATAGATACTTCAAACACCGTGAACGGAAAGCCGCTGCGCTACTACACGAACCAGGAAGGATTCGTAGTGCCATCCGGTGCAGGTCAAGTCATTTTGGCGAATTGCAAGAATTCCACGGTTGAGGATCAAGAGCTTACCAATGCCTCCGTCGGCATCGAGCTCGCTTATTGCACAAACATCACCGCGTCGCACCTGAATTGCTCCAACAACTACTGGGGAGTATATCTCTACACTTCATCGAAGAATTTCGTCACTGACAACACATGTTCGAATGATTTCATGGGCATTCAGATGGCGTATTCCAACGAGAACACGATTTCCAACAATAATTGCTCAGGAAATTCGCGTGGTGTTTCCCTACTTTCATCGAACTTGAACGATATCTGCGCGAACGGGATCTCGAATAGCTCCGAATATGGGATCTATTTCGGTTTTGCCAGCAATAACAACATATTTGAGAATAGAATCGAGAATAATATGAAATATGGAGTCAATATCTTCTCCGGATTCAATAACAGAATTTGGAATAATTCCTTCGCGAACAATAATGGCGCAACATCCGCATTCAGTCTTTTGCACATTCAGGCCTATGACGCTGGGGTAAATAGTAAATGGAATTCCTCATCAGGATTTGGGAATTTCTGGAATGATTGGACAACTCCGGATAATGTTGCCCCGTTCGGAATAGTTGATCTCCCCTACAACATTTCAGGCGGAGCGAATTCAAAAGATTACTTCCCCCTAACGACTTTCACGCTTCCTATCCCGGAATTTAATGATATCATTATTCCAATCGTTTTCCTTATAACAACTGGCCTAATACTACGTCGATCGAAGAGGTAGGGTTACCTTGCTGCAAAGGAAGAGATTAATTAAGATTAGAAATCAGCCTTCCTAAACAGATGGGAGCACGAATTGTGGATCCTGTGGGATTTACTCATTTTCCTAGCCAGTAAGGTCGAGAAAATCGGTCAATCAGACCGGATTGAACTTTCAGCTCTAAACCCCTTTCAAGGTTTTTTCTGATTGCACACTCGAAATTAAAGAGCGTGAAAATTCTCAGCCGGTTCAAGCAGACAATTGCTTATTTTTTCCTTTTGGAAAATTGATTTCACTCTCTCTGTCACGAGGGTAACCCTGTACAAATCGTCCAATGTGAAGAAATCGCTACCGTCCCAAGTCGTCGGTCGCAGACCATTTATCTTGCGATACGATTTCCCGGATCTGGGATCGATCCTGCTCTCCTCAAGGGATTTATCATTCGGACCTCCCCTCCCAATGATAGCAAGACCATGATAGCCAGGTATCTCTGATCTGTTACGCCTAATCCGCACTCTATATGTCGAAAATCCACTTAAGTGATTCTCATGCATTATTTTGATGACTCTATCAGAGACGATGAGTAGAACAAGGCCATTTTCTAAAAAGTCAGCCGGAGTTGTCCCCTTAATTACATCGAATTCTGCGATACCTTTGAACTCCGCAAGCTGGCGATAGCTCCAATCAGCCGCAGCCGGTCCCATCGATGCCAAATCTGAGTCCAGGAAGAAATATTTTGTAGCTATACCCGATGACATTGTCAGGAATCTACTTGTTGAGCAAGGGGGATTAGATTTTGATGATTGATTCATCGCCTCGGTCATCCCCTCGTCAGGAGATAAGTTTTTCTTACCTTGCTTCTGTAGAAGTAGGAGCACGAATTCGTGACGGATGATGATTACGGTCTGCAATGTTCGCCATTTTATGGTGTTCAATCGAAATTGATACCTCCATGTCGGAAACTTGAAAAACGCTCAAGAAATTCTCGAAATTATCCACTCACCCAGAAGCTTTGCATTCAGCATCAGTGAAGGCAATCTTCGACTGGGAATCACGGATCTCCTTTGCGCGGAGGATGTCGAAGAACATCAGCCTTGGATAAGAGTTCATCCCGGGCAATTCCTTGAACCCGACCTTTTCATAAAATCCAACGCTCCCTTCCAGCGAATGGACGGCAAGAATGCGCACCGCCAGTCTGTTATTGACGCTGATCGCCGTCGAGAGTATTCTTTTGAAGATTATCGTTCCAACGCCGCGATTCTTCCATTTCCTGTCGACTGCAATCCGCCCTATCAGTATTGCGGGAGTGTTGCGAACCTGGGCACTTCGCGCCTTGAATAAAGTCATTCCCGGGGCATATTCCGTCTTCTGGTGTCCGGCGGAGACGGTGAAATACGCCACTAATTCATCCTCGTAAAAGACCAGTGTGGTATGTCCAACGAGCTCCCTCTGATAATCTGATGCCTGGGTCGTCAGAAGAAATTCGTTCAAGTCATCGTCTTCACAATCGAAAGGGAGCCCCATCGGTCCGTTGATTGGAAAGGGTCTGAAGCTCAGCTTTGCCGAATCAATTGCATTCGTCCCATCCAATGGCTCTTCGCTCACGGAGTCACCCTTTCGACTACTTATTCTCATCCGGCGGGAACTCTCTGAGAGCTTCTCTGACCAATTCCTTCTGACTTTCAGTAAGAGTGAAACTGCGCAGCATATCGTCGAAAGCTTCTGCGTCCTTCCCCTTAAGATCGGGAATCGGTCTCGGGTAACCCATACTACTGCCTCTTTTCGCCGATCTCAATTACGGAGGATTTGGCGTATAAATCTTGGGTATGGAATTAGTGTCTTCTCTTGCTGTAGCCTTCTTAGCAGAATTTGTTACATTCCCGTTCACTTAGGAGCACTTCCATCAGAAAGATGGGAGCATGAGTCAAGGGTTCAATCCCCTTTCAGGGTTTTTCCGACCCTCTCTGATTGAGATGTGTCATCTATCGCCGGACGGCGCATGAATCGAGATCCAGTCTTTTAGAAGATCCATCTCTTCATTAACGTACCCACCGCCCCCAACGATACTTTTGATTGAGTTCCGGCCTTCTGCTGTAAGTCCATACGAATCTCCTTCTACAGCAAGCCATCCTCTCTCCTTAAGACGCAGAAAAGCCCAGGCAATCTCGTCCGGATTAGGTATTGAATGATTGATGCCGTCAGCTATGGCGATCACTTCCATAAGTAGAACAGGGAGTGGCGAGTCTGTTCGAAAAAGGGCATACGCCATCCAGGCCTCATTGAAAGGGTCTTGCGGCAGGACTTCGCGATTCCCAGAAAGAGCCACGTGAAGTTGCGGTGCAATGTCTTCCGCCCACTGATGATACGAAGTGAACCACAACTTCTCCGACATTCCGTTTCCTCACCCAGCCAATCCATCGTCAGGAGATAATGCTTTTCTCGATTGATAACTCTAGATTATATCTCTTTACCGCAGAATTGACAATATTTAGAATTATAAAGAATCGGCATATTGCATTGACTGCAAATCTTCGAGAATGGATAGAACTGCATATCCATATATTGAAGTGCTTTGACCCTAAATCCCATTGCATAGAATTCAAAGATGAAGCCAGCGATCATTAACAATAACCCAATCTTGATGAACAATTCTCCGATCCCGAGAGGGTTGAAAGCAAGATCGGCAAGAAGTCCTACGATGCCGAAGCATAAACCAGACCCAGTGACGAAAAGAAATATGGTTGTCCATTTTCTTTGAAGTCGTTGATAATTGAGATTCTGGTAATGCTCTAATCTGAGTCGCTGGTCCTCTAGTATCGTCAGATTATGTTTTTTATCATCCACATTCCCAAATCCCCTCGTCAGGAGATAAGGATTGGTGTGTTGAAGAGGCCCCTCGCCTATATCGTATGTGGTGAACATCGATGAGGCAAGAGACCAAGGTATACGTCGGCCTGGACGTACATAAAGAATTCTGTCAGGCATGCGTGATGAACAAGTCCGGAAAGGTAATCTCGAACGAGAGGTTCTCCTCCGACCAGGAATCCCTGGACAAGTTCCTCGATCGATTCGACAAGGCGAAGTTCGTCCTCGAGTCGACCGGCATCTGGGAATTCATCTACGAGGGGATCGAGAAGAGGGGGTTCGAGGTCGTCCTGGCTCATCCGCTGAAGGTCAGGGCGATCTCGGAGGCGAAGGTGAAGACCGACAAGGTCGATGCGGAGATGCTCGCGCACCTTCTGAGGGCGGACCTCATCCCGAGATCGCATGTCCCTCCGAGGGACATACGAAACCTCAGGCAGCTGGTGAGGCACAGGGCGTACCTCGTCCGCCAGTGCACGTCGATAAAGAACAGGATCCACGCGGAGCTTCTGAGAAGGGGGATCCGGAGGCCTGATGATCTCAAGAAGACTTTCACCTTCAAGCACGTCGGATGGATGCGCTCGCTCGGGATACTGACGATCACATCGAGCCTCGACTGCCTGGAAGGCATCCAGGCGCAGATCAGGGAGGTCGAGTCGTTCCTCCTGGTGGAGTACAACTCGAGAAAGGACGCGCAGCTCATCGCGACGATACCGGGGATCGGTTTCTACGGAGCGCTGCTGATACTCGCTGAGATAGACGATGTGCGGAGGTTCCCCGGGCCGGAGAAGCTCTGCGCGTACGCGGGACTGGTGCCGACGGTTCACCAGTCGGCATCGAGGAGCTACAACGGAAGCATCACGAAGAACGGGTCGCCTCACCTGAGGTGGATGTTGATCGAGGCGGTGCATGTCCACACGAACTACTGCCCGGGGTCGAAACTGTCGAAGTTCCATGCGAAGGTGGCTCAGAGAAGGGGGAAGCAGCGGGCGACCGTGGCGACCGCGAGAAAGCTGCTTCACACTATCTACTGGATGCTCCTGACGAAGGAGAAGTTTCACTGTCAAGGATTCAACCTCGTCGAAAAAGCTGCGTCGATGAACGCGTGATAAGGATTGAGGCAGGTCCCTGACGAATGGACGTAGCTACCAAAGTGCTGGAGAACAGCGAATAGAGGCTTGTCCGCTAAACCCTACTAGACGGGATCGGAATTGGGAAGGAGGAAAGTTGAAATCGTGAGAAGTGGATCGGCTTAATACTGCGAGGGCCTCTTCAACATAGAGGCTTTTCAGATATGATTAATGGGGCTTTCAGAGAGATGGGAGCATGATGGCCGTTGAGAGGCAATTCAGATTTCTTTTGCAGTTATTCCTCAGGAGGGGTGATTCCCTTTTTTCTTTTTTCTATTTTCGATGATAGTCTTCTCTCCTAATTCTTCAATCATATCCGGGGTGAATCCTCCTGGAGGATTCCATGAGAGATCAAGCAATCTCCGATACTTTGGCATCTTTTCTTTTGGGCACCATCGTTCTTTGGGAATATATTTACGTGCTTCTGTTCCAAAACCTTCCCCGTAGCCATCATTGATCCAGATTCTTTTACCCTTAATTGACGAAACTACATACATTGCCCAAATCCAGCTATACGTCACATAATCAACGTCGGTCCACTCAATGGATTTACTTGGTTTCCACGGTGAAATTTTGGTTACTCCTTTGCTAGTTACGACGACTCTCATTCCGAGAAGATAGATCGGAAAGAACCAAAAAATTGCCAAGGCGAAGGAAAACACGGTGACAGTTGTTCTGAGGTATTCATCTGGGGTGAGACTCCAATCTGGATTCCACTTTGTGCCAGGAATAGCTCCGCCAATTAAGCCTATTGCCATTAAGATAGTGATAATCGAGAAAAGGATACCGCCCCATCGAGGAAATTTGAAAACTTTGAACTGATCTTCAGCAAGATCTATTGTGATTAACCTCGTTCGAATTCTAACAAGAAATAGTATGATCGAACCGAAAACAACTAAGAGTAGCCCAAAGAGAAGGACTGCCCAGAACTCACTCTGAATCATTTGAGCTATTTCAAGTGGGTTTGGTTCAGCCATTTCCGCTCATATCAGTCATTCCCTTGCGAGGAGATAAGACTTTTTCCAGAGGAGAATTACCGCTTCATGGTGATAAAAAAGGAGATACTGCACAATGCAGATGCAACGATCCAAAGCAGAAACAGCCCAATATCAAAATAATTGAAAGGAAAGAAGGCATTGAACCCCGTGGGAGCTCCATTCTTCATGACCAGAAGAATGACATTAACGATGATCATGCCAAAAAACATCCCTCCAAGAATCGGGAGGACAATTTCTTTCATTCGCTCCTTCTTTGGAAAGGTCTTGATGAATTCATCAATGTCTTTTGCCATTTCCGTTCGTCCAGTCATTCCTTCGCCAGGAGACAAGGCTTTTTCCGCGTCCTGCCGACTATCAATGCGATCAGTATCAGTCCTACGATTGGGACTATCAAATCAGAGAACTCAGGGATCGGAGGGGTGGGAGTAGTGCGAGGATAGTAGTCTTTTGTTCCTGAAGGTCCAGCGATGTTGTAGGGATTGTCAACTATCCCATCGAAATCGAAATCCGGCATGTACCAATCATACCAATAATTGCCGAAACCATGAGGTGTACCAGACGTATTCCAGTAGTTGTGCCCGGCGTCAAATGCCTGTATGTGCGATGCATCATACGTTTCTCCAGAGCCGCGGTTGCAGTAGAAGGTGTTGTTGAAAACGCGAGAGCCGTTCGACTTGGAATCCCAGAAGCTCAATCCGTACAAGAAATTGTGTGAGAACTCATTCCTGAATATGACATTGCCGTTCGATGAACCCAATATCATCCCAATCCATGCATTGTAGGAACAGATATTGTCGGAAATTGTGTTGCGATTTGAGGTATTCATGAACAGGCCATTCATCGTGTTATTGGAAAAATCGTTCTGCGAGATCGTGTTGTCATCAGACCATACGACTTGCATGCCTGCGTTGGAATTGTAGAATAGGGAATTCCCGGTCAGAGTGTTATTATAGCAGAAAAAACCCAAATTGATGCCATTCTGGGAATTGTCTGAGCAGTTGTTCCATGATATTGAGTTCCAATTCGAATCGAATAGACAAATCCCATCATCATTCTTCATGCAGTCATTATTTACCAAGGTTCCGTTGGTTACATTGAAAAGATAGATTCCAAAGGCAATTGCATGATGCAAATAGCAATTCTCAATCCTGAAGAATTTATCTGTATCAGCAAGGACTATAGCGGTTCCAGCCCCACTCGCGTTGATTTCCCATCCTTCAATTACGTAGGGGTCGGAGGGGGTTCCGCTTCCTCGGCTAATCCCGGTTGAAGCATTAGGTCCGAGAAAACCTGCGTCGCCGTTGATTATTATCCTAGCATGAGTGGAATATGTAATCTTAACAGGAATTGAGGGGGCATCAGACGGTCGATTTGAGAGAAGTGACAAGGATGAGATGGAAAGAGCAACGACGATAATTGTCACAATTATGATTCTCAGAAGCTTCGGTCTCTCGCGTCCTCTCAATTTAGACGTCCCACGGTCAATCTCTTTCAGGATATTTCCTCCACTCCCTTGAACCGCATCCCCTCGTCGGAAGATAAGGCTTTTTCCCGAATGTAATGCTCCTATGCCAACGGCAACTTCCTTTTGAGTGCGAAAGCACAGGATCGATTTTCTCCCAGAATGATGGGGCATTAATTGAGTATCATAGAATTAGGTTTCTTCTTCCTTAGAACCATTTCTGACTGGTAGCCCCGCTCTTAATAATGAGATCTGAAACCGCCCGAACATCTCTTACATTTTCAAAAATCCTTTGGACCGGTCTAAGCATTTTAACGCATTCATGCTCGCCGTAGTAATGAATGATGTCCTGGGTCATATCCTCGAGGAGGTTGATCGCGAATAAAGCATTTCGTGAAGACTCCATTTTAGAATCATCATCTTTGTAAAGATAGTAACCTTCGCTTCTCTCACACTTCCTCACTGATTCCATCAGTGTCTTGATGGTGGTGCAAATACTAGACAATCTCTCATCATTCATTGGCCCTCCGGATTGATCATCTGGATTGATCTTGGAATAAAGAAAATCGAGACAATATGTCATCTTTGCAATATCCTCCAATGAAAGATCCTTTTCAGCCATGGAAATCAGCCGTACGAGCCAATCCATTGGAGGGTCGGGGAACATGTTCATACTATCCATTAGGAAACAAGTCGTAAAAAAGGAATCCAAATCACCTGCAGATATCTGAATGGACCCCCCGGTCTCAAGCATCGTCTCCGTCTTGCGTATAAAACGCGCCTTTGAAAAATTCATGAATTCATGCTGAAAATCAAGAATCGCCTTTTTTCTAGATATGATGTCAATCAAATCTGGGAGTGACTGGTCTTTTTCTAAAATCCTCATAAATACATCGCTGGGCACACGATAAGCTTCGCGACTTCCCCATGCTGGAACGGTTCCCTTTACTCCGTTCTGCATTATCCAGATGGGTTCGATTATCGCATAGCTCTGAGCTGGGAAATGAATGTAAATAAAAAATTTGTTTGAAATCGGTTCTCTTTCCTTTCCACGCTCTTTCCGAGCCACCTTTGAAATCTTGAAATCATATTGTTTCAGGTTTCCTTTCTCCGCATATTGAAATTCCAGCTCAACTTCTTTATCGCCAATATGTGCACTGAAATCAGCTTCCTGTGACACTCCCCCCGTTCTCAAGAACCAAAGAAATCTATCGCCACCTGATTTCTCGACTACAATTTCTTCTCCGGGATGCAACTCCTTTAGTTTTCCATCAAGCCAACCAAAGGTCTCCAATTCAGCAATTGCCTTCTTTTTCATGTCACGGCGATATTCAAGATATGATCTCGCTTTGATGTCACTAGATTGAGCAAAAGTGGTCTTCGCATCTTGTTTCATCAGGAACCAAAGCCCTAGAATGGCTTGCTCTGATAAGTTCTTAACGATTTGATTGCGTCGCGGGCAATCTCCGGTACAATCTCATAGCCAACGCCATTTCGACCGAGATCGGCTGCAGCGAGAAGGGCGGTGCCAGAACCGGCAAACGGATCAAGAATCGTTTCAGTCACATACGAGAACGCCTTGATTAATCGATAAGGCAACTCATATGGGAAAGGTGCGACATGATTTCGATTATCACCGCTGCCCTGAGGAGCCATCGTCCATACATCACTATTTTTTAACGATAACCAGAACTCTTTATCAATCTTTGACTTCTCCTTTTGTTCATTCGTCAGATGACCATACTTATTGTACCCTTTTGGAGCAGGCTTATCAAATTCCAGAATGAATTCGTGCATGTTATTGATGAGAATACCTCCAGGGTATGGGTATGAACCGAAATGCGCTCTGACACCGTTCGTTTTATGCCACACTATATCCCGTTTGAATTTGAATCCAATCCCCTCGCACACATCTACGGTCTTGCCAACCAAATTCAAGGAACGGAAACCGCCATTGTCTTCCCTTACGGGTAGATTCATGATATTTATGAATGCCTTCCTCCCGGGCTGAAGAACTCGAAAAACCTCTCTCCACACTCTGCCGATCTGTTCAAACCATTCGTCCACACCATGAACATTACCAAGATCTCCTGCGATCGGCTCGCTTGAATACATCTTGGCGTTAAAATATGGAGGGGATGTAATCATTAGATGAACAGAATTATCGGCCAGTTCTTTCATATCCTGCGAGTCTCCCAGGATGATTTTCTGCTCCGTTTTGTTCACTTCAATGAGATTCATTCGTTCAATCTCAATAGATTCTTCCTTCCTTGCGCTTTTACTGGTCTTATGATAATTCTTAAGGTCGCCTAATGAGAATCTCATTTGCCCACTCGTCGAGATTATCGCGGGCACGATTTTCTCATGCACAAGATTATGGAGTTCTTCAACTGAAATACCTAGAAACTTCGCCGATTCAATTGCCGATAGGTACGTCCGATCCCTATAATCTGACAGCGCCATTTTCTTTCGTCCCATCCATGCCATCTCTATACTAATAAGATTATTGATTGCATATGATCGGAGTTGCATATAGCCGAAAGGGTCCCTTTTTTCGAGATATTGTCTCAACAACATCTATCGAAAGACCACAAGATGTCGGGAGCATACCTCGAGAAATACAGAGATCTCTCTGAGGCTACCTAAAGAACTTCTCGAAGAAGAGCTTTAGCCCGATTGCAACCGCGGCAATCTCGATCAAGATATCGATTTCGATGCTAACTAGCATAGTAATGAATTGGTGCAGGATGTCATACATTTTCTTAGTGGGTGCCCGAAAGTGGTGAGTTTCGATCATCAAAGTCGTCCAAATTGATAATCTAAACCTCAATCCATCCTGCCAATCTGCTTACTAAATAGACCATAGATATCTTCTTTAAGATACTCAGATAGTGCACAAATATGCTTGCAGGGCAAAGCCCTAGCCCTGATGATTATTTCACCTTTTTCTGCCCATTTATGTTTCCACCAAGGGCATTGACATCCTGGTGGGTCGAGTGTGACAAGGTATCCTGGCGGAAATCCGTTCTCCCTTGGCAAAGCACGATAATCATTTCCATTTTCCAGAATCATTATCTCACGACTGCGGACAATGGCTGTCTCAACACGTTCGATCCTATCGGCTATCTGCTTTCTCTTTGCACTCTCAATCGATTCTCGCTTCCTTTTGGCACGCCTATCAAGCCGACGATTGTGTTTTGTATTGGTGTGGAGTATCACGATATCAATGTAATCTCCGAGGGGGAGCATCGCAACCTCTATTTCCGACAGAGCTTTCTTGATGTAATCGCATTTCGCTACCCATATTTCTTCGATGAAATTGAATGCATAAAGACAGTCGGTGTATATCAGGACGGAAGAGATGTTATTCGGCAATTTGAGAAGTGAAAGGCGTTTGATTGCTTTAGAAATCGAAGTCAGTTCTGCGTGGATTGGTCCTTTACTCCTCGAGGAATATTCAATCGGTTCATATTGTCTCCCTTGAGTTTTGATTATCGTACTGATGCCAGTAATTCCGTTCTTGTAACTTGCATCACATTGAATTACGCAAACCCCAGGTGGTATTTCTTCAATTGACGGAGGTCGTATCCTCCAATCCTCTGGAAATTGATGATGACTGTCGTCCATTTCCGTTGGATATTCTGATTGAGAACATAAGGGTTGTCTGAGATTGCTTTCGGAAAGGAGGCAGATTCGCATTGATTCATTCCGACCGACTATCCATATTCTACTGGCAATGAATTGGATACTGAGAATTCAAAACTGGAAGACTATATACGCTGTTGGCATCATAAGGAATCGAGGAAAAGGCTGGGTATGCCATATGAGAACAGTCGCAAGAATTCGAAATTCATTGAAGAAGATTGCTCCTTCCCTTCTTAAAGCTCAAGAAGAGAACATAAACGAAGCTGACACCGTTATTCGAGTCGTCAAGGTCTTCGAGGATGTTCTTGGATATGACGCGATGACAGAAATCAGTCGCGAAGCACAAATGAAGGATAAGTACGTCGACATTGTTCTGAAAATCGGAGGAACCATAAGACTGATTATCGAGGTAAAAGCTGCTGGTGTTACTCTCCGGGATCGTCACATCGAGCAAGCCTATTCCTATGCATCTCGTAACAACTATCGCTGGGTCCTCTTGACAAACGGAGTAGTATGGACGCTGTACCACCTCACCTTTGAGAATGGAATAGAATTCGAACGTGCCTTTTCGATTGATCTATTGGAGGATGATATCGACAAAGCCTCAGAGCACCTGAGCCTCCTTCAACACGATTCCATTGCAACTGGAGAGCTTGAGGTATTCTGGGAAAGAAAGCTCGCGATGAGCCCTCCTTCAATCGCCAAGGCTCTTTTCCATGAGAATGTACTCACCAGAATCCGCTGTGAGGTCAGGCGCGATGCAGGCGTATTGATCGACCAAGAGGATCTGGCTGAGGCAATTAGGGCAATGCTTTCTGTAGAGACTCGTGAAGCTATTGGACCTATGCGAATAAGAAAGAAGCGTCATCATCAGGTGAAGGGTTCGGACAAGGCACCAATCGGGAAGATTGACACCTGTATTAAACAGGAATCATCAATTCCCCCGGCAGAACCATCGGATGACGAAAAGGACATTCCGATTTGACGACTTTTCCTCATAAGGGTATTTCTGAATCGCCTACCAGAAACACATGCGCATTCATTGATGAAAGCATGCGTACGGGTGAGAAGAGGATTCAACTCCTTTCAGAGTTCCTTAAAGAGGTGATTATAATATTTTAAAACAGTATCTTTTGTAAACATTCGATGCAAATCATCCCCTTATTAGTGTATATGGCTAAAGGAGCAATTTCTGTGGAAATACTTCTTCCGCAGCGCCAACATACTCCTTTAACGTAATTATCGAATGCTTTCTTTCGATCGTAAACAATCAATTCGAAAGGAAAATCAGAAGTATTAGGCAATTCACAGTGATTACCAAAGTCATCATTAATAGTAACAATTTCTAGATTGTTATTTCGGTTTCTCATTAAGAATTTACCCTTAAAATTGATATCTTTGGTTCCGCTGAAATGCTCCTGAGAAATATCAGGTTCGATTAATTGATGCCAGGATTTAGGATTTAAAATAATCTCTTTCGTATCAAAATTTATGTCTATGGTGTGAAAAAAACCTTGCCACCTTTTTTCAAATGCCAACCATAGATCTTCAGATCCACAAACGCCCTCAGTAGGAGTTGGTGCAGTTCTCAATGTCTGGTGCCCGACTTTGATAGTCTTACCCTTGAGCATATTTTCGAAATTTATTCTCGAGGTATAGATCCCAATTCCTGAACCGATTGCCATCTTGTCATCCGCCATTTTCAGTCTTTTCTAAGACAGACCTACCTGACCTCTTTGCGAAACCAGGAATGTCCAATATTCTCAGTTAGATGACTCCTTGGATCATATTCATTCCAAGACGGGAGAACGGTAGAAGACAATCTTGACATTGATAACTGAATTTAATCAGCACTATCGTCTTTTGAGCAGCTCGGAAATATTGAACTGGACTCTCATCGAGAATACCAATGTTCTTCCCTTTACATCGTGGGCAAGCTGGTATAGCTGAGGATTCGATAGTTGCTATTTCCGTCGGTTGCTCTTTTCTTTCCTTTACCGGTGCTTCAACAGTTAACCCTCCAGGGACTAATTCTGACCCCGTTTGTTGTGCAGGTGTGGAACTGATAATAGTCTGTCCAAAGGGAGTTAATTTGCAGTTCTTTCCCGTGTCTTCTATTAACCCACAATAATTTGCCAGACTTGAAAAAGTCAAAGTGGCTTGCTTCCTTATGGCGATACCTCCTCCTCCAGCTGTTGTCGACCAAAATTCTGAAATCTTCTGTTTCGATAGTGTGTTTTCATTTTCCCCACTTAAGCGTAAGAGAAGATCACGGTAAGGGCTCACCGATGTCACAAGTTTCGATGCGAGTTTTTTCTTTCTCTCATCATCATTCATAGTCAAGAATGCCCTGCCCTCATCGCCAATTTGATATTCAACACCGACCCTAGTTAGTAATCCAATTTTTGACGCAAAAGAGAGAGATCTCGAAAGGAGATTCTTATTGTCTCCAAAGAGAGGTTGAAGTTCTTTCGGTCCTGCCTTTCCACTCTTGTCATTGACAAGCTTTATGGCTTTTATTAGGTGATCAACCGTGAATTTCGTGGGTACCAATAATTTGCTCCCACGTGTTTGTCCTTTCTCATCTTGTTCTTCTTCATCTTCATCCAGATCAGGATTGTTCTCTTTATCAGACATACTTCCACCCATTCATGACAAGTCCTCAGGACAACATATCTATTTAAATTCTGTCGATATTTCTGGTCGGATGATCCAAAGAATATCAACTGCAACACCAGAAAGTCTATTTGGATTCCTTGAGGCAGTTCGCTTATTGGAACCTTGCACCATTAATGCTGTTCGTTCTCATCTTAAGAAACCGTGGCCACCAATAAGAGTTGCACGGAGTTTTGCAGAACAATATGGTCTGATTGAATTATCTGCAAATGAAATCCATTTGACCTCCTTAGGGAGCAGATTAATGATGCATACTGGAGAAAAGAGAAGAGAGTTCGTTCTTAAACACTGGCGCCTTCAGGATTTAGAGCCTTTTAGATTCTTACGTGAATTTCTCTCCGGCCTTAACGAGACACATATAGAGAAAATAGGTCCGGTTGTCTTAACCAAATTCTCACAAGAAAAACAGAGTAAGAACTACGTATTGGGAATATCCCAGGCATTATCTCTTTGGCTGGAATATCTTCGAATAGCAGAATTTGATCAGAAAAATGTAAATGTTCTGAAACCAGTAAAAGGCAATATCATCACACCAGTAGTCTTCTCACTTCTTGAAGTGGAATTCCTCTCGGAAAGAGCACTAAGAGATTGGTACTCAGAGACATTTGACAATTCCAAGGCAATTCTCGACGAACCAAGGAATATTTTAATCGACCTCTCGAAAGAAGTTGACGATGAAAAAAGAGGAGAAATGTTCAAACGATTTATTGTCGCGTGTGCTCTCAGACTGGGTTTCACCTATAGAACACAAGACTCCATAATATATTCAAATTCAAAAATATCCTTCAAAGATAATTCTGGCGGTGGGGATATCGTTTTATTTTTCCATCATCCTGTAGAGTCAAGAAAAGAGACTTTTGAGGGCGGAGCTATAGCTTGTGAAGCAAAGTCAACCGAAAGTAACGTCGGGAGCAAAGCTGTTGGACAAGCTAGAAATCTCTCTGCAAAAGTACGTCTTGAATATCCAAAATATGTCGTGTTTCCGATAGTCGTCTCACGATCGAAATGTGGTTTTGATCAGAGTGGTCGAGACCAAGCCACACCCGACGTCGTCCATATCACCGAAAAGATACTGATGGGCATTATTGAGCAGCAAAGAGAACAACTTAACATTAATGGGAATCTTGTCCTTCCGTCCCATTTCCTAATGTTGCTAGACTCCCTCATCAGGGACGAATCACTTGAACCTAATGAGGTAGAGGTTAGGAAACGAGTTCAAGGCCTTCTTTAAACGACATTACTTTGATTCTAGAATGGCAGATTCGATATTCTAAACGATGCTCCCATGCTTGTAAGAGCATCCTGACCGGCTCGAACTATGAACATGGACTGCTGAAAGACTTATCTCACTGTAGAGGGTTATCAGAGAAGGAAATGGAATACTGATGAAGGTCAATATAAGAGTCATCCTGGCGATTCTGGTTTTTCTGGGACTCACTTTGACGCTCTTACCTCTGAATGGCATCTCGATTCATGAGGAAGCGAGGATTGAAATCAGCTCGGGTACGGAGGATTGCATCTATACGGTTGCTGGAATGGGAGGGAGCCCGTTCTACATTTCCTTAGACGACGTCTATCTGATGATCATTAATCCTAATTTGACGGTGTTACTCCCTCCGACATCGTTAACAGCATTCAATTCATCAGGAGATCTCTACTACCACCATGTTCGATTCAATGATGCCACCAATCCTGATCAATTGAACGTCGGAGATAGTTTCCAATTCAATAGATCGGTGTATTGGGGCTCAAAATTTCGACTTTTCGATTCTGGGGGAACCACGCTGTACAGTGAGGTCACGATTGATGACCCAGATGCAAGTTTTCTCGTGATCATTCCTCCGATGGACTGGCCATCCCCCTCACTTTCTACCAATACAGTCTTATTAGGATTTTCGATTGTCGCGGCTGCCATACTCATCGGCACAGCCATTTTGATCAGAATCTTCAAGGTCGATGAGGAGAAACGAAGGATAATCTGGCAGTTAGTAACGGCAGTAATGGGAATTCTAATCGTTGCTTTCATTGCGGCGATTCTGTATACAATGGTCCTGTATGCTTGAGTCATTCATGAAAAATGCCTTGAAAGAAGGAGAGCTCTGCCCTATCCTCATTAGTGCTCCCATTATTGTCTGGAGCATTAAGAATTGAATTTTCTGTGGAACTGATCCACAATCAAGCAAGAACGTGCGTCTATCTCAATCGAGACTAATTGCATGGCGAATCTTTAATAGAACTGACAAATATGCAGTAAACAATCAAGTCCCCAGTATGACCTCGTACTTGTGACGGGGGAATGCTGGGTTTCCTCCACTGAGGTTCTGAGTGATATCAATCA
>Ga0315276_10001738_pt1 | contig 19613 bp, 20 predicted proteins | sample YL17G05_0_MG_FD_204542 | JGI IMG/M metagenome (GOLD analysis project Ga0315276, IMG submission 204542) | Sediment microbial communities from Yellowstone Lake, YNP, Wyoming, USA - YL17G05_0 | ecosystem: Environmental > Aquatic > Freshwater > Lake > Sediment | place: USA: Wyoming | collected... | reverse complement strand
TTGATAACGATCGCCGTGTTCGTGGTGTTTGGCGCATTTCTCGAAGGACTCCCGGCCTTGATCATTTTTACGCCGATCCTTTTCCCGATTATGAGCCATTTCGCTGATATTACCCCGCTGCACTACGGGATAGTCATGATCACAGCCTTGGGAATCGGATTATTTCTACCCCCCATGGGGATCGGTTTTCTGATTGCCTGTGCGATAGGTCAAGTCAATGTGGAAAAGGCAACCCGTGCTTATACACCTTACTTCCTAGTGTTGCTGATTGGGGCATTATTTGTAGCATTTGTCCCCTGGTTTACACTCGTGCTTCCACGCCTCTTCAACCTCTAAATAAAGGAGAAATATGTCCCCTTTCCCTTAACTTGGAAGGGACCGGGTTAAAGACGATTAATTTGTTCTGATCATCTGGAGAGCAATAGTAAACAATTAGGGTTCAAAAGGTGAGGCATAAATGTTTTCCAATACATCCCTCAAGATGAGTAAAGACATCCAGCAAACCTCCCCTCCACCGGTGGGAGGGGATGAAGGGGAGGGGAAAATGATTTAAGTACTTTGGAATTCATAACTTTTCCACCCCCACCCTCTCCCTCCCCCATCAAAGGGGGAGGGGGACATACTGTGGGTTTCAGATTACTTGAACCGGTTTTTTAATTCGTGCCTCACCTTTTGAACGTTATTTCCGTCCGGGTGAATACCCCGCCCCTTGGGGCGAAGGATTTTGCCCGTTGTGGTCTTTGATACCCCGCTGCTTGCGGTGGGGTAGTTCATTTTTTTCATTTCACTTGAGGAGGTAAGAATGTCTGAAGCCATAGGAATTATCGGGTTGGGACGGATGGGAATGGTGGCGGCAAAAAAGTATATCAAAGAAGGGTACAAGGTGGCGGGATATGCCCGGAGGCCTGGGGTCACTAAAGAATTTTCAAATGCCGGTGGAGTTGTGGTGAGAAATGGAAGAGAAGTGGCCGAAAAGTCTGGTAAGGTCATTGTCTATGTGTTGAACGACCAGCAAGTCATTGAGGTGGTGACTGGTCCCGATGGAATTCTTGAAGGATGCCATAAAGAGACAAGGGTAATCTGCATGTCCACCATCGATAAGGAGAATCTTGAATGGGTGGCCGAGCAATGCGCAAGAAAAAAGGTAGGTTTTATAGATTGCCCTGTGACCGGGGGACCGGCCAGGGTGGAAGCAGGAACGTTGACACTGATTGTAGCAACATCTAAAGACCTTCTGGAAGAATGCCGGCCTGTCCTTGAAGTGCAGGGGAAAATTACCTACGTGGGTGAAAAGCCTGGATTGGGACAGGCGGTCAAGCATTGTAACCAGCTTCTTGTGGCCACCACCACTGCTGCTATCGTTGAACTCATTACCCTGGCCAGGAAAGGGGGACTTGACCCACGGCTGGTCTGCCAGGTCGTGGGAAGTGGAATTTGCGGAAGTGATTGGTTCAGGCTCGTTACATCCAGTATACTTGACAATGCCCCTGCACCTGGGGGGCTGGGTCAGATGTGCAAAGACATTGGGCTGGTGATCAATGATAGTAGAAGGGTGCGCACTCCTTTAATTGTGGCCTCTGCAACCCATCAATACTTTCTTGCAGCTCTTTCCTTGGGGATGGAAAACGCGGATATCCACGAACTCATTAAGGTCCTTGAAAAATGGACGAATCCAGACTCCTAACCGTGAGGCACAAGGAGGACGTAGAAATATCTGTTTGTGAGCCGGGGGCTCGGGGGACTACAAAGAAAATGAGAAGGGGGAAGATGGGATGGGGAAAACCCTAATAAGAGGAGGGCTCTTGATTGATGGAACAGGGGCCCCTCCGATTGACAAGGGTGCAATCCTCATTGAAGGACAATATATCATCGGGGTTGGAAAGGAAGGAGCGTTCAGGGAAAAAGCGGATGTCCATGTATTGGACTGCAGCGACCAGACCCTCCTGCCGGGCTTGATTGACTGCCACAACCATCTCTCCCTCGACCCCACACTGGATAACTATCTCTATCGGATGAACGACAGCATTCCTGAACTTACCTTGCGAGCAACCATAACCATGGCCGTTGACCTTCAGTCTGGTGTGACGACCTCACGCTGCTTAGGGGATAAAGGCTTCTTGGATGTCGAATGCAAAAAGGCTGTCCATTCGGGTTTGGTGCCCGGACCGCGTCTTCTGATAGCAACCAGAGGCATTCGTGCCCTTCATGGGCATGGTTTCGTAGGGTATCCCTTTGGTGGCATCGACCAGATTCAGGGCGCGGTGAGGGAGAACCTTTCAGCCGGAGCGGACCTGATCAAGATTTATATCACTGGAACTCTGCGTGGCCCTAAGGGGATTCCCAGCTACTTCTCTAAAGAAGAGATCCAGACCGCAGTGGACGAGGCTCACAGAGTCGGTATACCAGTGGCCACCCACTGTATTGGCGGTATCGGTTTCGAGTGGGCAATAGAAACGGGCATCGATGTCATTGAGCACGGCTATTTTCTGACAGACCGGGAAATTGACCTGTTCGTCAAGTCAGATAAATGGTTGGTTATGACACCCAGCATCTTCTTTACCGATGCTCGGATTCAGACTCTCCCAACTTACCTCATTGATGGCCATTTACGCCAGCGAGATGAGGTCGCTCAACGAATGAGGGCTGCAATTAAGGCGGGCATTAAATTTGCTGTCGGCACAGATGGCATGCATGGCGGCCTGGCTCAAGAGATTCAATATCTGGTGGATTTTGGCGCTACTAAAAGCCGGGCTTTGATGGCTGCCACTCGTGACGCTGCTCGCGTTTGCGGACTCGAAGACAGCATTGGAACCCTTGAGCCGGGCAAATACGGTGACGTCATCGGGGTAGAAGGTAATCCTCTGGGAGATATCGGTTCACTAAAAAGGGTCAAGACAGTTGTTTGCAGGGGAGAGATCAAACATCAAACCGATCAATAAGGATGCAGGTCAAGGTGATCTCATTTGTATTGGGAAGAATTGTTGTGATTGAAGTAAACACAATATCATTAAGGAGGAAACCAAATGCAGTATTTCGTATCAAAAACAACACCGCGGACAATCTTGATCATGTTTGACAGAGATGACCTGTTTCTTGAAGGTATTCAGGAGGTTGTAAAAAAAGAACAGATCGACACCGCTGCAATCACAGGAGGGATCGGTTCTTTGCAGCGGGTCCACCTCCACACCATAACCACCACAGTTGTCCCATCCGTAGATAAATACTGGAACTTCACCGGGGCCATCGAACTGGCAAGCGTTCAAGGTTCTGTCATTGGGGGTGATGCCCACGCCCACATCAGCGTATTCGACTGGGACAGTAAAACTGTTTACATTGGCCATTTGGAACCTGGCAGTGTAGTGGCTTATCGGGCTGAGGTTAGCCTAACGGTTCTGGAGGGAGTCAAGACCGAACGTTATACTGACGAAAAGGGTGACTTCCGCATCAGACAACGTTAGGAATGAATCCAAGGTGAATGTCGTTGCGTGGCCAAGGATTTGAAACGCTCAGTCCGGAGTTTTCACTTAGATGAATTTAGATGGAGGCCTGGAACGTTTGTGGCAAATTTGCTCTTTATCGTCAGGAAGGGGGTGATGAAAATTTATCACGGCTTCGAAGGACCATGGGTAATTGAGATAGGAAGGATGGTTGTGTGATGATGGAATAAAGAAAGGAGGAGTCCAATGGAAAAGGTTATGAAGTTCGTTTGTATCGTTGGTGTGGTTGGCCTTTTATTCTGTTTTTCGAATAGCCCCTCTTTTGCACAGGTCAAGATCGGAGTGATGTACAGCATGACGGGCGCGGGCTCTGCCGTTGGAAAGGTTCAGTTGGATGGTGCTAACTTGGCAATGAAGCAGGTGAACGATCAAGGGGGTGTGATGCTGGGAGGAAAGAAGGTCAAGGTTGAAGCGGTGATTCGAGACGATGAGACCAAACCGGATGTGGCCATTCGAAGATTCCGGGAATTGCTCAACGAGAATGTTAACATCATTGTGGGCGGTACATTTGCCCACGTCAGTCAGGCCCTGAATGAACAAGCCCAGGCAGGCCAGGCTTATATCATGGTAACCAATGGGATCGAGGAGAAAACCTTTGAAAAGAAAAATAAGGCTCCTTATTACCTCTCTTCCCTCGGCGGCGTCGATGGCATCGGAAGGATGTGCGGGGATTATGTAGCTAAGACCTACAAACCAAAACATGTCATGCTCTTCCTCCCGGACTACGCTTATGGCCGGGGCGCGGCAAAAGGTGCCCATAAGGTTTTCGGTACCAAATACCCGGACATCAAAATCAGTGAAACCTGGTCCCCCGTAGGAACTCCTGACTTTACTTCCTACATCATCAAGATCAAAGAAGCCAAACCGGATGTGGTAATGATGGGTCACTGGGGAAACGACGCCATCAACGCCCTGAAACAAGTCTATGAACTGGGGCTAAAGAAGGATACAAAAGTATTCTTTAACTCCATTGGCGTGGTCCTCGCCGTGGGGGTACCCCCTGAAGGCCTTGAAGGGGTGACCATGGGGTGGTGGTGGTATCACGACCTGAGCGGGCTCAAAGATCCGGCAACAGTCAAGGCGGTGGATGATTTCACCAAGGTCTGGAAGAAAGATTTCGGCGAAGCCCCCGATTCCTTTGCCGTTTATGCTTATCTCGGTATGCAGGAAACTCTGAGGGGGATCCGATTGGCCCAGTCCACGGAACCGGCAAAAATTTACAAGGCCCTCATGGACAACCCGGATTTTATGAGCGTCAAGGGGCCGGCCAATTGGCGTATCGACGGAAGGCCTTTCTATAAATATGCCAAATTTATTATGGAGGGCAAGAGTCCCAAAGATAAAAGAGATAAATGGGATGTCTGCAAAGTGGCGGATGTCTACATGGGTGAGGAATTGTGCCTGCCTTTGAAGGAAATGGGCTGGGAGTAAACCCCGCACCCCGTGTTAAAACACGGGACTTTCCTTGAGGTAGATATTTTGATGCACCCCTACATTCCTGTTCTGCCCGCCCCGCTTCGCGGAGCGAGGCCGGGGAAGAACGGGGCTTTTAGGGGTGCGGGGTAAAGAAATAATCCCCCCCACCCCCCTTTAGTAAAGGGGGGTGGGGGGGATTAGAAAAGGGGCTGATATGTCCGAAATTCTGGCAGCCGAAGGATTGAGTAAACATTTTGGGGGCCTCATTGCCGTCAATGAAGTGAACTTCCACGTCAGTGGAAATGAGGCCGTCGGCATCATCGGTCCGAACGGATCAGGGAAGACGACCCTTTTTAATCTGCTGTCGGGTTTCTTCCCTCCCACCGAGGGATGTATTTTCTTTTTTGGAGATGACATCACTCACATGCCTCCACACGAAAGAGTCATGAAAGGCATGGTTCGCACGTTCCAGCTCGTTTCAGTTTTTAATTCCATGACAGTTTGGGAAAATATGGTTTTGTCCAGCATTCGATTCAAAGAGAAGCATACCTCCCCTCGGAAGTTCTTTTTCTCATCGACCAAGAACGAAGAGATTCAGGAAAACTGTCTGGAAGCGCTGAACCTGGTGAGGCTTGAAAGCAAAGCCGTGGCCTTGACTTCTGAGCTTTCCTACGGCTTAAAGAGGAGGCTGGAGATTGGAATCGCCCTCTCCCTCAACCCGAAACTTCTCCTCCTGGATGAACCTCTTGCTGGACTCAGCGATAGTGAAATTTCAGAGGTCCTCGACCTCCTTCACCGAATTAAGAAGAATTTTACTTTAGTCATCATTGAGCACAAATTATCGAAGATCGTTAACCTTGTGGACCGCCTCTGCGTTATGAACGAGGGGAATTTCATCTGTGAGGGAGACCCCAACACCGTCCTTTGTGATCCATCCGTGAGAGAGTGCTACTGGGGAAAAGGAGAGATGAACCGACCTATCACATAACCGTATATTCAGGAGAGGACTTCATCTCAGAATAGGGAAGAAGATCGATGCTTGAAATTAAAAACTTAGATGTTGCTTATGGCCATGCAAAAGCGCTCCATGATATTTCCCTTAAAATCGAAACGGGGCAGATGGCATTTTTAATTGGGCGAAACGGGGCCGGGAAAACAACCTTGTTGAAGACTATCATTGGTCTTTTGAAACCGCAAAAGGGCTCCATTACTTATCAGGGACATGAAATATCCGGTCTTTCACCCGAAGAGCTCTATTTGAAGGGGATTCGATACGTGGCTCAGGAAAAGAAGGTTTTCGGGAACTTGACGGTGCGAGAGAATATCGAGATCGCCGCTTATGCCAGCCAGGAACCCATGGATCGTGCCTTAGATAAAGTGATGAGTATCTATCCAAAATTGAAAGACTTCTTAAAAACAAAGGCAGGACAATTGAGCGGTGGACAGAGACAGATTCTACTGGTCGGCCGGGCCTTGGTTGGAGACCCGAAGCTCCTTTTGATCGACGAGCCGACTCAAGGATTAGCTGTAATTGTCATTGAAGATATCGTAAAAATTCTAAGCAGTTTGAAAGACAAGGTTTCTGCTGTGATCGTCGAGCAAAACCTTGCCATGGTAAACCGATTGGCCGACCGGGTCCATATCCTTAAGGAGGGCAAGGTCGCCAGGGAAATCATCGATAAGTCTGAGATCTCAGATACTCGAGGATTGGAAGAGTATCTCTAAGCATCGGGATGGCCCTAGGGAGCTAACTTTGGATAAGGAGAAAGTGTATAAATTCAATTCGGACAAAGGAAACGAACTTTCTGTGCCATTAAAGAATGCTCCAATGAAGGAGCATGGAGTGATGGATTTTCTAGTGATCGCCGCAGGTTTTCTACTGATTACACCCATCCTGTCGGCCCACAGGGTGACGGACTTCATGATCTTCTGCATCTTCGTCATGTCCTTCGACCTGCTGTATGGATACATGGGGCGGCTTTCCTTCGGCCATATGCTCTTTCTGGGGACAGGCGCTTACTGTTCCGGGCTTTTTATCAGGTATATCAGCGGGAATCCCCTTCTGGCTATTTTGGTGGGGATCTTCATGGCCGGGTTGCTGGCGATGTTCATCGGTCTCGTCATTGTCCGGACGACCGGAGCCTGTTTTTCCCTGATCAATTTGGCTTTCAACCAGATCGGATTCTTTCTCGTTCTATCGCCCCTCAGGGGAATCACCCGGGGAGAAGACGGATTTGGGGTGCGCGTTTCGAGTTTCGGCTTTTTTAATTTCGCCAACACGACCTTCAAGTTCTGGTTTGTCCTTCTCTGTTTGCTGCTGGTTTTTTATCTCTTGAAACGGGTGACCACCTCGCCCTATGGAATTTTAATCCGCTCGATCAAGGAGGACGAAACCAGGGTTAAGTTCCTCGGGTATAATACCTTCTTCTACAAGTGGCTGACCTTTGTCTTGGCGGGAGGTGTGGGCGGTCTAGCGGGGACGCTGAGCGCCTTGAATTATAATTTCGTCAATCCCAATATGATGGATGTGCACAGTAACGTGGGAGTCGTCTTTGCCTCCCTGATCGGAGGAGCTGGTAACCTTTACGGGGCCCTCGTCGGCGGCGTGGTGTACATGTTGATCAGCAATTTTTTACCCATCTATATTCATCGCTGGGAAATGTTTTTAGGGTTTTCATTGCTGATCATCGTTTTCAAGTTCCGCAAGGGTGTTTGGGGAAATATTCAGGATATCTGGGAATATATTCAAAAGAGAAAGGGAGCCCCCAGGCTGGCAGCATAGGAGACTGGTAAGAGATGCTTTACACCGTTCTGTACGGATTTACAATTGGGGCCATTCTTTACTTTATCTCTATCGGCCTTTCGCTGACGTTCGGGACGATTCGGGTCATCAATTTTGCCCATACATTGACCTATACCATGGGCGTTTATGCGCTGATCACTCTTGTTGCTCTCTTCAAAGGCTATTTTGCCCTCGCCGCAACCCTATCGATCATCCTGGTCATTCCGATCAGCTATGTGATCGAGCGATTCATCATCCGCAGGCTTTATGGCGAATCTCTCGACTATACCTTTATTGCCACCTTCGCCGTCTCTCTGATCGGAGTGGATACGATCAAATGGATCTGGGGAGTAAACCCCTATCCTTTGAGCGACCCCATCGGAACATATCTGGCGATCTGGGGTTTAACATTTCCGCTCTACCGGGTTCTAATCGTCCTGATTGCGATCCTTCTCTTTTTTGCTTTGGATTTGTTTTTTAAAAAGACCATTGTGGGGAAGATCGTGGTGGCAGCTCTGGAGGACAAAGACGGAGTGAGATGCCTGGGGATTAATGTTGACAAATATTTTTCTATCGTCTTTGTGTTGGGGAGCGCTCTGGCTGCTCTGGGAGGGGTTCTCTATGCGCCGATCAGTTCAATTCATCCTTATATGGGGCTCTCGATCCTTTTGCTCAGCTTTGCCGTGGTCATTGTGGGAGGGATGGGGAATCTGAAAGGAACCTTTTTGTCCGCTTTTGCCCTGGGAATGGTTATGGCCGTTACGGCCAGGTACTGGTCCCAGGGTGCTGAAACAATGGTCTTTATCGTTATGGCCATTGTACTGATCTTCAGACCCATTGATATTTAGACCGCGAAGGCGATCTTCAATTCGTCAAAAAAGAGGGAACGCCATGTAAAAATTGAACCCAAATAGGACCGTCGGATCAATGCATTCCAGGAAGATGAAAGGGGGAGAAGTTATGAAAGGTATGTGGAACAAGGTTTTGAAAGTCGATTTGAGCAAGGGGATCTGCAAAGCGGAGAAGGTTCCCGATGAAGTTTACGAATATTTCTTGGGTGGAGAGGGGCTGGGCGCGTATTTCATGTGGAGGGAAAGCCCTCGGGGGACACTGCCATTCGATCCCGCCAATTGCCTGACTTTCGGCGCCGGGACATTGAATGGGATCCACCAGAGCGGTGCCGACAAGTGGGCGACTACTGCTATTTCCCCCTCTATTTACATGAATGCCGGTTCTGTCGCCACGGCGAGTTTCGGCATCGAGGTGAAGGCGGCAGGGTACGATGCCATCGTCGTGACAGGCCGGGCGGAAAAGCCCGTCTATCTCGTTGTCGATAACGACAAGGCGGTGCTCAAAGATGCAGGCCATCTTTGGGGCAAGGATGCCTATGAAGCCGAGGATGCCATTCATGCCGCCGAAGGCGACAACTTCGAAGTAGCCAGCATCGGTCAGGCCGGGGAACGGGGGGTTCGGTTTGCAAATATTCAGACCCGGAAGAAATCATACTGTGGCCGAAGCGGAATGGGTGCGATCATGGGGTCTAAGCTCCTGAAGGCCATCGCCATACGGGGGACCCAGGAGTTGAAATACCATGATTCGGCGGAGCTGGATAGGCTAAACAAGGAGATCAACCGCCGGCTTGCCCTGATGGATTCACAGAAACCCGAGTGGCTCCAGACCAAACGGGTCGGGACGGCGGCGGCGACGGAATTGTTTGCTCCTCAGGGGAACCTTCCCATCAGCAACTATCGGTTGGCGGATTGGCCTGAAGGGGTGAAGGCATGGCATGCCTCCAACTATGCCAAAGAACTGAATGTGAAGCCCTGGCCATGCAAATACTGCGTGATCCAGTGCCATAATCTTTGTGAGGTCAAAGAAGGACCTTATCAGTTTAAGGGCAAGGGGCCGGAGTATGAATCTTTTGCTATGATGGGTTTCAACACGATGTGCGCCGATATCAAGGCCATCGCCTATGCATGCGAACTGGCAGATAAGTATTCCATGGACACCATTTCCCTGGGCGTGGTCATCGCATGGGCCATGGAATGCTACGAGAAAGGCGTGATTACAAAAGAGGACGTCTACGGTCTCGATCTCAAATGGGGCAATCACGATGCGGTTATTGAGTTGACGAAGAAGATCGGTCTTCGCGAAGGCGGTCTCGCTTATCTCCTCGGTGAGGGATGTCAATACGCCGCCCAGCGAATAGGGAAAGGCTCGGAAGACTGGGCGGTCGCCATGAAAGGACAGGAGATCGCGGCCCACAATTGGCGGGCCCAGTACATCTCGGCCCTGAATTATTGTACAGGTGTGGCTTCCGGTCCGAACCACGAGCGTGGGAACTCCCAGCACATCTGGGTATGCAACGTCCGGCTGCCTGAATGGGGAATTGGCGAAGTTGAGAACGAGGAGCGGTGGTCCTGGAAGAATGCACCGGAACGCAATGCCAAGTTCCATGATTACTGTAACGTTATCAATTCGGCTGGCCACTGCAAATTTCAGGAGTTCTCTGGTTACACGCTTACTGACCTAACCAACACCTTGAATGCGGCCTGTGGACTGGGATGGAACACCGACGATTTACGAAAATGCGGGGAACGAATCACCACCCTCCAGAAGATCCTCAACATCCGCTACGGCTGGAAGAAGGAGGACGACTTTAAGTATCCCAAGCGTTTCATGGAGCCGGTGAACGAAGGCCCAGCCGCAGGAAAAGTCCCGATTGGGTTAGATCAGGCGATTCTCGACTATTACAAGGTTCGGGAGTGGGACGCCAACGGCAAGCCAACCCCGGGGCTGCTCGAACGGCTCGGCATGGAAGAGTACGCGGAAGATATGTGAACGGCATAGTTAAATTTGCGAATGAAACAAAAAGAGAAAAGCTTCCTTTAGAGGCATTTCTCTTTTTGTTATAATCAGAGAGAATATTGAAATGAAAGAGATGGAAAAGATGATGGCAGAAGCCGAAAAGATCTTGAAGGCCTGGGAACCCACCAAGATCCACTTCGGCGAAGGGGCTGCCCTTCGGGTCGGTGAAGTCGTCAAGAGATACGGAGACAGAACACTTCTCGTCATTGGAAAGGGTTCGATCAGGAAATCAGGGGTTTTGGATCGCGCCCTTCGATCCCTGGAAGAAAACTCGGTGAGTTGCAAGATTGTTGAGGGGGTTGAGCCAAACCCAAGCAAGGAGACGGTCTATCGGATTGTTTATCATCTTTTGGCTGGGAATTTTGCTTCCCTCCTTGTCATCGGTGGAGGGTCGGTCATTGATGCGGCCAAGGCAGCGGGTATTTTAGGAACGATTAAAGAAGGGGAGATCGATGAGTATTTCGGAGTGGGCATGGTTTCCAAGAAGGTGAAGAGGATCATGGATCTCATCGCTCTGCCCACCACGGGCGGGACAGGCAGTGAACTCACTAAATTCTCGGTCATTACCGACACATGGCTGCACGTAAAAAAGCTGATCTTCGATATTGCCATCGTTCCTACCGAGGCGATCGTTGACCCTGAGCTCACTTATTCCTGCGAAAATCACGTATCCAGGGTGACCGGCTTGGATGCGATGACCCATCTCATGGAAGGCTATTTTAATAATGTCGATGAGGCTGCAGACGTGGAAGCCAATCAACGGGCGCTCATCGGATTGAAACTGGTCTTCGAGGGTCTGCCCAGGGTCTTGAAGGATAACCAAGACAGGGAAGCCAGAAGGATGATGTCCCTGGCAAGCACTTTAGGCGGATCTGTCCTTTTTTATAAACAGGCCGGACTTCCCCATTTAAACTCTTTCAGCTGGAGCAATGTCATGGACCATGGAGAAGCCGTTGCCGTCATGCTGCCGTATTACACGGCTTATTATGCTCCGAATATCTCGGAAAAGATAAAAAATGTTGCAACATTAATGGGCATACCGGAGTCCGGAGACATGACGAAAGATTTTGTTGACGGATTATTTGATTTCTATAGAAAAATTGATTTTCCTCTCACCTTGAGGGAGTTTAAAAACTTTTCGAAAGATTTAATCGAGAAGGCCGTCAGGGATGCTTCCCAGAATAGGATGAAGCTTGAGGCTTCACCCCGACCAGTCCCACCAGAAAAGAGCGACGAGATCCTTCATACCATCCTTGAGGGCGCCTATCAGGGAACGATTGAAAAGATCGTGCGTCTCTGACAAACGAAGGCGGATGAGAAAGTGCTTTGAACGGAATTCCCTTTAATTGTTCCAAACCTGGAAGAGTGACTTAAGAGATGTTGGGCCCTTTCTTCTGGCTCTACCAAGCAGCCTCCAAGTGGCCTCAGAAAGAGGCCATTTTCGATGAAGAGTCGTCTCTCTCTTTTGAAACGTTATACCGAAATGCCATTGGGATAGCAAAATGGTTGAAAGCAGAGGGCGTGGCAGGCCAGCGGGTGATGATCGCCCTGCCCTCTGGTGTGACAAGTGCCATACTCTATTTTGGCGTTATCTTTGCCGGTCGAATAGCCGTACCCATCGATCCCCTTCTCCGACCTGAGCAGCTTGAGTCAATGAGGAGGGAGATCGGCCCTCAGTGGGTGTTCGGGCCTTCCACTTTAAAAAAGATCTGGAACGATTCGAGGTTTTTAACAGCCGATGGCTATGAGGACCTCTCCCAATGGATGTCGCTCTCTAAACAGTCAAAGGATTTAACCCCCCTCGACGATGATCCATCAAGACTTTTAAACATCGTCTACACCTCTGGGACCACAGGACAGCCCAAAGGAGTGATGCTCAATGGAGCAAACCTGGAAGCAGTGATCCGGGGGATTCTTGAAGCACTCGCCATCGATGAAGCAAGCAGGATTTTTTCACCTCTCCCATTCTCCCATACCTATGGATTATCACAGCTCTGGCTGATGGCAAAAACAGGGGCCACCCTCGCCGTTGTTCCGGATATCACGAAAATGGCTACGATTAAGAAGATCCTCCTCGAGCGACATATCAATACCATTGCTGGCATTCCCTATCATTTTGTCGTGCTCACCCGCCGCGGGGATAAAGAAAGACTGGACTCGATCAGGCTGGTGACGATTGCCGGAGAAGCTCCTTCTAAGCATTTGGTGGAAAAGGTAAGAATTTCCTATCCAAAGGCACGAATCCATATCATGTACGGATTGACAGAAGCCAGTACCCGTCTGACAACACTCCCGTCGGAGGATCTTGAGAGGAAGGAAGGTTCCATTGGTCTTCCGATTGATGGAGTAGAGCTGAAGATTGTGGATGAGGAAGGAAGGGAACTTGGCCCTTTTGAGGAGGGGGAGTTGATTGCCTGTGGAGAAAATATTAGCCCTGGATACTGGAAGGATGAAAAATTGACTCGGAAGACGATTGTCAACGGGTGGCTCCATACTGGAGATATTGTCAAAAAGGATGGAGAGGGGTATTACTATCATGTGGGCCGCAAGGATTTCGTTTTCAAATCGGGAGGAGAAAAGATCGTTCCCGATATTATAGAAAGAGTGCTCCGTGAGATTGAGGGGATCCGAGATGCTGCCGTATTCGGGGAAAAAGATGCTTTCATAGGAAATAGGATCTGCGCAGTGATTGTTAGGGTTAAGGGCTCCAATTTAACCCCTGGAGAGATCTTATCGATATGCGAGAGCCGACTGGGTCGATGGCGGATTCCTCACGAGGTGATTTTTGCAGAGGAGATACCGAAGTCCCCAAGCGGTAAGATCCGATACGACGCACTTAAAAAGCAAATTTTACATGAAGAAAACGTCACCCACAAACGATGAAAATGGCCAAACGTAATCCCCCCCCCCCTTTAGCAAAGGGGGGTGTGGGGGGATTTGAAAGCTATTTTCCAGGTAATCTTAGGTTTGGAAGGCAAAGAGAATGGAAGAGAGGGTGAGGGAATTGATTCTTAACAATTTTCCGTCCATCCCACGTCATCTTGAGAATACCCATCTCTTATGGGAAAATGGTTTCACGTCCCTTATGTTCGTGGAGCTGATTCTCCTCCTTGAAAGAGAGTTCAGCATTGAGGTCCTGGATGAAGAGATCGGTCCGGGACGCTTCAGCACGGTTGAGCGGATTGCGGACTACGTCCAGTGTAAACTCGATGGGAGACCCATTCCGCCCCTGCCTGTTTGTGAAGAATGCAGCTCTCATCGATGAGGCAAAACCTCCGGGGTCGAAAAATGAATCAAGAAGACCTATTCCTTAGTGCGGATGAAAAAGAACGGTATCTTCGCCAGTTATCGATGGCCGATTGGTCTGAAGAGGATCAGCTCAAGCTCAAAAAGCTCCATGTCACGGTCATGGGGATCGGGGGAGCTGCCTCGTCGATCATTAATAACTTACTCCTTCTGGGGGTTGGCAAGATCGTGGCCATTGATCAGGATACGGTCGAGTTATCCAACTTGAACCGTCAATTTATCCATAATGTAGACCACATTGGGATGAGCAAGGCTGAGTCGTTGAAGATCTATGCTCGAGGGCTTAATCCCAATGTGAAGGTCATTGCCAAACAAGTGAAGATTGATGAAACAACGATAGATGAAGGAATTGATCCTGAAACCGATCTCATCATTGATACCTTTGACAAGTGGGCCTCCCGGTCTCTTGTGAACCGATTTGCGGTGAAACATAAAATTCTCTACCTTATGGCCGGAGTCGTTTCCAACTGCTTTTATACGGCGCTGCTCCATTCTCCTCACACCCCTTGCCTGAATTGCTTGATTGGGCGGTTTCAAGGTCCCTCCGTCGTAGGCTCCTTTCAGACAGCGATCTTTGCGATCAATATTCTTCCAATAGCCGCCATGGGGGCCTTTTCCATCGCTGAACTGATCAAATATCTTAAGACCGGAGAAACTACGAATCAGTTTTATTTTGGTTCCCTCTATAATACAAAGCAGGACATCCGGTTTTTCACTCTTTTCTTGAGTAAGCATTTTAAGAAGATCTCTGAGGAACAAGGCATCCGGTGGGGGCCGATTTGGGAATCAGAAGGCATGACAAAACTAAAATTGTCAAAAGACCCTGCTTGCCCGATCTGTGGTAATTCGCAATTTGACGAAAAGAATTGATATTATTCACTCAAGAGGTGGGGGACATTATTGCGGGGATCATGGCATGAAACTCGATCTTGAAAAGATCTTAAGGGAAGTAGAACCTTATCGGGAGAGAAAAGCCAGGATAGACTTAAAGCATGCCGGCCTCCTGGTCATCGATATGCAGAACTATTTTCGCCGTATTATTCAACCTGTCCTGGGAAATATGCTGAGGGTGATCCAATCCTGTCGGCGAGGAAATGTTCCCATCGTCTTCACCCAGCATGGTCACGCCAAACAGGCTTCAGACGGTGGGGTGCTTGGAGAATGGTGGGGGGAGTTGATCATCGATGGAACTGAGGATTGGAAATTTATTCCCTCACCTCCTTATTGAGATAAGGCATTATATCACATTTCTAACGGATTTGGATGTTCCCATTCTCCACTGTACAATTCTTCATAAAACCATTCTTGAAATTCTACGATAGAACGAGGGAAATCTGGTCTTGACGTTATTTCAACTCCTCTCCTTAAGAATTTCATTCAGTATTTGTATTCTTAAATTTATAAAATGCCAGACCTTCCTATTAATATTTGGTAAATTAGGAGTGATAACAACAGAGCCAATACCATTAGGGAACTCAGTAACAGTATTACTAGTCAGTCCATAATTGTATAGACACTCGCCTTGCTTTGTCATTCCTGGTTTGACCAGGAATCCAGTCTTTTCTCCTGGATTCCCGCTGGAGTTTACCCCGTACTTGATACGGGGCGGGAATGACGCTATGTCTTGTCAATTATGGACTCCTTAGTAACTCTTGAAGCATATGACTGATTTATAGAAGCTAAATAGTTTAACATTCTACTATTCCAATTATCAACCCTTGGTATAAGTTCTTTTCTTTCTTCTTTTGTAATACATTCTCGTCTTAAGGCATCTCCTTCATTTATAAACATTGCAATTCGCTGATTGACGTTTATATTGTAGATAGTAAGGATAAGTAGATATCCTATAAAAATTAATATACAAAGGATGAATGCAACACCATATCTTTGCTTATCGGTATTGGACGTGGGAGGATATACGTTCAAATACCACCCCCAACCGATACCAGTAATTGTAATCCAAATTGCCACCATTGACATAAATCTACCTCCCTTGATAAAGAGATAGATGTATGGTAACAAATTAACTTGGTGAGGCCAAGCGGACAAGCATATTTTAGAATTTGTGACGGGGTACGATTTCACCCCCGAGTTGATGATAATCGGTCGCAGAATCTGCACCCTGGAAAGGCTTATTCTTAACCGGGAAGGGATATCAAGAAACGACGACTTACTCCCTCGACGCATCATGGAAGAACCGCTGCCCGAGGGGATGGCAAAGGGAAGGGTGATCACTCCGAAAATGTACGATGAGATGCTCGATGAATATTATCTAGAAAGAGGATGGAATGAGAGGGGAATCCCAAACCCGGAGACTCTTGAAAGATTGGGACTTCATCATCTTTTTACTACATCGCCCTGAGCGGAATATATCGGATGGGTACCAGGGAGTCCTTTTCAGTTTGAGGCGGCAATAGCAAATCTTGCATTTGGGATCCTCGGAGTACTTTGTGTATGATTATGATATTGAAAACGCCGAACTTTTAGAAAACCGGTGTAAGAAAGGGGAGAGAGATGATGCTTGAGAAATTTAGCCTAAAGGGGAAAAGTGGAATCGTTACAGGAGGTGGATCAGGGATTGGAAAGGTTATTGCAAAGGGTCTGGTCCAAGCAGGTGCTGAGATCGTCATTGCTGGCAGGAGACGAGAAAAGCTGGAAGAGACGGCCAAGGAGATCCGGCCCTTTGGAGGGCCCGTGATTCCTGTCCAGGCGGACATTTTAAAGATGGAAGATATTGAGAATCTCGTGCAACGGACTTTAAAGGAATTTGGAAAGATCGATTTCCTTTTTAATAACGCAGGAACGAATCGGCGTTTTCCTTCAGAAGAATACCCAGAGAAGGATTGGGAAGAGGTGATCAATACCAACCTGAAGGGTCCCTTCTTTCTTGCCCAGAAGGTTGCAAAAGTGATGATCTCTCAAAAAAGGAAGGGTAAAATTGTCAACACCGCTTCCCTCCTTGGAGTTTCAGGAGGAAAGCGGGTGCCAGCCTATGCGGCCAGCAAGGGCGGCTTGATCCAAATAACCAAATCGATGGCGAACGATTGGGCAAAATATAATATCTTGGTAAACGCCCTTGGGCCAGGTTGGGTGAACACCGAACTTACGGAACCGTATCGTCAGGATAAGGAGCGGTTTGCCGAGATCACAAGCAGGATAGCTTTGGGTAGATGGGCTGAGCCAGAAGACCTGATCGGGGCAGCCATCTTTTTGGTCTCCGATGCCTCCGACTATATCACTGGACAAACTGTCTTTGTTGACGGAGGATGGCTCAGTATGTAGCCTTTTTCTTTTCACGAGGGCGGGTTTCAAAGAGGGGTCGAGGATGACCAGCAAAAGTTTAACTTAACGTTGTGTTGCCGTCACCGTGAAGGAATAACAAAGGAGCATGATCGACTTCCCCGCCGGATGATGGAAGAGCCACTTCAATCTTGTCATCCCCTGACCTGAGGAAATGAGATCCGCTTTATCTTTGATACAGAAAGGTTGGGGGCATTCCTCGGTGGTGCCTCAGAACGGTCCCTTTTGAATCAAGAGGCCGATGTTGTAATAGAGAGCTTAGAGGAAATATCAATCCTGGCCTGAATGAGAACTCTGATCGATGGAAAAGAGATAACATGGGATCGAAGTGCAAGATTCTAATCACATCGACTTCCTTCTTCAAAGCGGGACCAGTTCCTCTTCAACAATTGAAGGAGTTTAACTGTGAGATCATAGAGAACCCTTACGGCCGGCCACTGAAAGAAGACGAACTTATCCCACTCTTGGTTGACGTGGACGGGGTGATTGCTGGGTTGGACGAATTTGGTGAAAAAGTGCTGAAGAGCTCCAATAGGCTCAAAGTGATCTCTCGTTATGGCGTTGGTATTGACAACATAGACATGGAGGCGGCGAAACGTTTGGGCATCTTTGTAATAAACACTCCTGACGTGAACACTCAGGCAGTGGCCGATCTAACCTTTGGCCTAATCCTTTCCGTGAGCAGAAAGATCCCTCAATCCCATCAATCCACCAGGAAAGGAAGATGGGAGAGGTTTATTGGTCGAGAGGTTTACGGAAAAAGACTCGGAATTATCGGCCTTGGCCGAATTGGGAAGGCGGTAGCTAATAGGGCCAAAGGATTTGAAATGGAGATCATTGCCTATGATGTTCAAAGAGATGAATCTTTTGCTGAGACTCTGGAAATCAAATTTCTTCCCCTCGATGACCTCCTGATGGAAGCCGATTTTGTCACGCTCCATTGCGGTTTGAACCCTCAGACAAAGGGGTTGATCGGTCCAAGGGAGTTAGGTTTGATGAAGGAGACGGCCTACTTAATCAATACAGCCAGAGGTGAACTGGTCAATGAGCGGGCTTTATATGAAGCCCTTAAAGAGGGAAAGATTGCTGGCGCAGGTCTTGATGTCTATGAGCAAGAGCCTCCATTGGAAAGTCCCCTCCTCTCCCTTGAGAATGCCGTCACAACAGGCCATATTGCTGCCTATACGGATGAGGCCATCAAAGAGATGGCCCTTGCATCGGTAAAAAATCTTCTCTCTGCCTTGGAGGCCCTGAAATCGGTTTGAAATCCCACGCTCAAAGAATCGGCCTCATCTTTGATCCGGATGGAGTACTCCCCTAACCCCTTGGAGTGGAAAGAGGTTTGTGGTATAAACTAATACCAAGGGAAATCAGATGAAACTCGATCTTGAAAAGATCTTAAGGGAATAAGTAATTTGTATCCCATTCTTGCCACCTCTCAACTTCCTTAATTCCGTGAAAAGTGTAGACCCGACACCTTTTCCCTGGGTCTTTCAGAAAATATGGGAGGTGTCCCTCCAAGCCCTTCGTCCTCCTCCCTTAAAGTAGGAAGTGTAGGGTATAGACCAGACACCGGAAACCGTACCTCTTATCTTGGATTTGTTACACTGCGGATGCTGACTTAAGATTCTCTAACTCAATCAGAGGGTCTTCCTTACTTAACCCGAGGTGTTGAGAGGCATCGAGAATCTCGATCCCCACAATTTCTTCATTTAGACCAAGATCGATGGCAAGATCTTCGGTTACTCTTATGGTAGTTACCTGGGTTGATCCTTTTTTGAAGGAAATATAGGCTGCATCTACCTGAGGATCATATTTAATTTTCATTTCTTACCTCCAAAATAATAAACATATACGGTAATTACAACGATTTTATTTGATTCTTCCTTGACAATTGGAATTACTTGTTTGGTTGAATAATACTTCCCTTTCCAGTATGATTCAAAATTAAAATTTTTTCGATAAGATTTTCTTCCCTTTTTGGCTGGAACCTCTTCACCATCGCGGATAGTAAGTTTTATCTCCTCTTCAGATGTTCCTCGGTCAACCATTTGATCCATAACATGTTGTGAAAATACGATTTCAATATCAACCATAAAGGACTCTGCCTTCCTTCAATATGGCTTTCAGGAAGGGATCACCCATTTTAAGTCTTTTTTCAAACTCCTCCGGTCGGTAAACAAGGAAGTCAACTGGGATATTTCGGTCAATCATCCTGCTCAATTCCCTAATTCGGTCTGCTCCATAGAGGGGGGTATCCTTTTTGATAATTAGTAAATCCACATCACTATCTGGAGTGATCCTTCTCTGGGAAGCACTCCCAAAAAAAAATAATCTTCTCAGGTTTAAATTTTTCAATAATCTGAGCAGTAATGCTTTCAAGCTCCTTCTCAAAATCAATATTCATAAACTGTTCCTTTGTAATTAGGGTTACATAAATGCTA